>ERZ1026901.395-NODE-395-length-36608-cov-28.107077_pt1 | contig 36608 bp, 35 predicted proteins | sample MGYA00380179_ERZ1026901 | MGnify/ENA primary metagenome ERZ1026901 (study PRJEB33269, sample SAMEA4719815) | human gut metagenome | biome: human-associated habitat; feature: organic feature; material: feces | place: Cameroon | collected 2013-10 ... | reverse complement strand
GTAATAGACAGATGCTGCGGTTTCTAAATAGAATTTTCGTATAATGAAAATAATAGTAAAAATTATTGTCGAATGAAGAAACTAGATAAATTTGTGAATAGATTATCAATGTGCAATAATTATTAATGAAAAGAGTACTCATAAAACGTTATAAAGCTGAATGGAGGCGAGGAGATTATGTCTAAGGAAGCAAAAGTAGGATACAAGAAGAATATAGGAACCATTCTTTTGTTATCTTTTGCCGGCTCAATTATTTATGGATTGCCATATTTTCGATCATATTACTATGATACGTATCAGGCAATGTATCACTTGACTAATACGCAGATGGGACTTTTAGGAAGTGCTTACGGCGTGTTGGGTGTATTTTCTTATATTATCGGTGGAGTATTGGCCGATAAAATCAAAGCGAAAAAACTGCTTATTTTTTCGATGATTGCAACTGGTTTGGGTGGATTGCTTCATTTGTTTGTTAATAATTTCTATGCATTGGTAGTGATCTATGGATTATGGGGTGTTACATCTCTTTTGACTTTCTGGCCTGCGCTTATGAAGATTGTCAGAATCCAGGCAACTGAGGAGGAACAAAGCCGTGCTTATGGAACCTTTGAAGGTGGGCGAGGTGTATTCAATGCGGCACATCTTGCAGTGGCAACAGCGATTTTTGGAATTTTTCAGAGAAAGGCAATGCCGACTCTCGGAATTAAAGGAATTATCTGGTTCTATTCGTTGGCACCGTTGATTGTAGGTATTATCTTTATTTTCCTGTTGAAGGAGCCTGAGACCGTTAAAGAAGACGGAACTTCAAGCACTGTTTCATTTAAAGATATTATCAGAGTGTTAAAGATGCCGGTTATGTGGTTGATTATTATCATGATGTACACAAGTTATACTTTTAATATGTCATCATATTATTTTACTCCTTATGCAAGTAATATCATCGGAGTTACAGCTGTGATCGCAGCAATCTTAACGGTTATGTCTCAGTACATCCGTCCGTTTGCGGCAACACTTGGTGGATTTTCCGGAGATAAATTCGGAAGAAGCCATACAATGATTGTTGGTTATATTTTGATGATCGCCGGTGTGGTTATCATGGACGTTACAGGCAAAATGGCTTCGGATAGCAGAATGATATTGGTTGTGGCGGCTTGTGTGCTGGTATATGCAGGTATGTTTATAAACTTTGGTCTGTACTTCTCGTTTATTTCAGAAGGTGGTATTCCGGTGGAATTAGGAGGAGTTGCAATTGGTATGGCGTCCACATTTGGATATTTGCCGGAAGTTTTGAGTTATACAATCGCAGGTAAATTGTTAGATACTTATCCGGGATATCAGGGATATCACCTGAATTTCCTGTATATGATCGCGATGGGCGTGATTGGATTAATCGTTGCGATTATCTGGACAAAAAAGTATGGAAAGAAAAAAGCAGATGCTACAGAAGCATAATAAAAAAGAAGGAGGGTTAAATTATGGCTAAAGTAGAATCAACAGTAAAAAGAGTAATGGCGCGAGATGAATTTCCTTACGAGTGGGATGTGATCGAGAACGAATGGATTACAATGTCTGATGGCTGCCGCCTTTCGGCGCGTGTCTGGCATCCTAAGACAGATAAACCGGTTCCTACAATATTTGAGACACAGCCGTATCGTAAGAGAGATGGAATGCGTGGAAGAGATGAACCGATGTATGGTTTCTTTGCAGGTATGGGATATAACGTAGTTCGCGTAGATATGCGTGGAGCAGGAGAGTCTGACCAGTGTTTCTATGATGAATACCTGAAACAGGAACAGGATGATGCGGTAGAATGCATCGAATGGATTGCCGAGCAGCCATGGTGTGACGGAAATGTCGGAATGATGGGAAAATCATGGAGTGGGTTTAACTCATTGCAGGTTGCGGCAAGACAGCCAAAAGGATTAAGAGCGATCATCTGTGTAGGATTTGTTGATGACAGATATACACAGGATATTCATTATAAAGGTGGATGCCTGTTGAATGATAACTTCTGGTGGGGCAATATTATGCTGGCATACATGTGCCGCGCGATTGATTCGGAGATCAAACCGGATACATGGAAAGAAGAGTCTGTTAAACGTTTGGAGGAAATGCCACTTTGGCCGGCTAACTGGATGGAACATCAGACAAGAGATGATTACTGGAAACACGGCTCTGTAAGTGTGAATTATGACGATATTAAAGTTCCTGTATTTGCACTGGATGGATGGGCTGATTCTTATACAAACAGTGTATTAACTTTGATGGAAGGATTAAGTGTTCCGAGAAAAGCACTGATCGGACCTTGGGCACATGTATTTGCTCATGACGGAATGCCTCAGCCGGCAATTGATTTCCTTGGTGAAGCTACAAAATGGTGGGATAAATGGCTGAAAGGTGTTGATAACGACACATTAGACTGCCCGATGGTACAGGTGTGGTTGGAAGACAGCATGGAACCAGAAACTGTACATCCGCTTAGTGATGGACGCTGGGTTGCATTGGACGGATGGCCGTCAAAAGATGTTGCTATGAAAACACTTTCTATGACATACGGACATCTTCAGGATGAAGCAAATACAAAGAAAGAAATCGTAGATCTTTGCACACTTCCAAATCACGGACTCCTGGCAAATGAGTGGATGGGAGCAGGTGTTCTCGGGGAGTCTCCGGCAGACATGAGAGTAGATGATGGAATGGCAATGGTATTTGATTCGGATATATTAGAGGAAGAAGTAGAGATTCTTGGATATCCGGAATTTGAGGTAGAGTTTACCTGCGATAAGCCAAATGCATTTATGTATGCTCAGCTGAGTGATATCCATCCGGATGGAGCTGCAACAAGAGTTTCTTATGGACTTATGAATCTGACGCATTTAGAGGGGCATGATAAGGTGGTATACCTTGAAGAAGGTAAGACATATAAAGCAAAAGTACAGTTGGATGTGTGTGGACATAACTTCCCGAAAGGACACAGAATCAGACTTTCTATTGCAAACTCATTCTGGCCAATGATCTGGCCATCACCGGAGCTTGCAACATTAAAACTGGATCTGTCTACTGCTAAATTTGCATTACCGATGTTCTCAGGAAAAGATGCGGAAGGTCCGAATATGGAAGCCAGATGTGCGCCGCTTACTCCGATGACAACATTATCACCTGGTCGTGTAGACCGTACAATTGAGTATGATCTGCTCACGGATTCATGGACATCTATTACAAACGGTGTTGGTGGAGTGTTTGGAGAGGGTATCTATCGCTTTGATGATATTGGAACGGTAGTAGAACATAACCTCAAGAGAGAACTGACGATGAGCAACAAAGATCCGTTGTCAGCCAAATATACTATTACGCAGAAGATGAAGAACGGCCGTGATGGATGGCTGACAGATTGTGATATCGTTGTTACTCAGACTGCTGATAAAGATAACTTCTATATTACCGGACACATGGATGCATCAATTAATGATGAACATGTATTCCACAGAGATTATGACTACAAAGTAAAGAGAAATGGAATTTAAAAAGGGGCGAGGCGATTGAAAGAAAAAAGTATTACATTCTGGGAACTTGTGCTTATGAATGTATCTGCCCTTTATGGAATCCGCTGGATTGCAAAATCAACCTCAGACAGTTTTGGCCTGGGGTTGGGAGCAATCCCGATGTGGATCATATTTATGCTGATATTCTTTGTGCCGCAGGCGCTGATGTGTGCGGAACTGGCAACAGCATATCCTACAGATGGAGGTCTGAATGACTGGGTTAAAATTGCATTCGGAACAAAATATGGATTTTTAGTATCCTGGATGCATTGGACGGCACTTATTTTCTGGTATGCATCTTTTCTGACATTTTTCTCAATCAATTTTACTTACATGATTGGGAAACCAGAACTTGCAGATAACAAAATATTAGTATTGATTATGTCGTTGGTTGTTTTCTGGGCGTTGTCGTTTGCGAGTATGCGTGGTATGAAATTTGGAAAATACTTTACCAGTGTAGGTGCGCTGGGTTCGGTGGTACCGACGGTGTGTCTGATTGGTATGGCAATTCTGGCAGTGGTAGTGTTCAAAAAGGCACCAAGTGCATCTGAGTATACGATAGCAACATTGACCCCTAAGCTAAATATGAATTCGCTGGTTGCAATTTCGGGAATTACATTTGCGTATACAGGAGCTGAATTTACAGCAAACTTCGCTTCTGAAATGAAAAATCCTCAGAAAGATTATCCAAGAGCAATCATGATTGCTGCCGGAACAATCTGCGTATTATATGTGATTGGTTCGGTATGTATGACAATGCTGATGCCGACGTCAGAAATCTTTGCGTATACAGGGACTTTGGATGCATTAGTAATTGCCTGCAATCTCCTGGAAGTTCCTCAATTTTTTGTTCAGATCGTAGCATTTGGAATTACTTTGTCGATATTTGGAGCGGTAGTGCTGTATATTGCACAACCGACAAAGATGTTGTTTGGATATTCTGAACCGGGAATCTTTCCGGAGAAGATTACGAAGAAAAATGAGCATGACATTCCGGAGAAGGCGATTTTATTTCAGGCGATACTTGTTTCTCTGCTGCTTGCAGGCGTTGCAGTTTTCCCGGCAGTTGAAACGATTTACAATGTATTAATTACTATGACCGCGTTGACATCGTTGTTTCCATATGTTCTTTTATTTGCGGCATATATTAAAATTAAACGGAAAAAGGTTGATAAACCTGGGTTGTATCAGATGACAAAAAATAAAAAGTGGGGATGCTTTCTTGGGTATATGGAATTGGTAATCTGCGTGATTGCGATTGTGTGCTCGGCACTTCCGGTTATGACAACTTTTAAAGAAAATGTAGTCTATGAAGTTGAAATGATAGGCGGAGGTTTATTAGTTATCGTGTCTGGATTGTGGTTGTGGAAACGTTCGGGCTTGAAAAATAAGACATTTGAAATAGAATGATTTTAATTAAAGAGAAGGCTAAAAAGGATCTTTTGAAAACGTTGGGTTTCAAAAGGTCTTTTTTATGCAAAAACTGGTATGCATAAAAACATGAAAACTGGCTGTTTAAAAAATACCAGATGAGCGTATGATAGGACTCAAAGAAAATTCACAGAAAACAGATAGGAAAGGTACAGGAATTATGAAAGAGAACAGATATGAATTAAATAAGCAGCTGGCACAGATGTTAAAAGGCGGAGTTATCATGGATGTAACAACTCCGGAGCAGGCAAAGATCGCAGAAGAAGCAGGTGCATGTGCAGTCATGGCACTGGAAAGAATCCCGGCAGATATCCGTGCGGCAGGCGGCGTATCCCGCATGAGCGATCCGAAGATGATCCGCGGCATTCAGGAAGCGGTATCCATTCCGGTTATGGCAAAATGCAGAATCGGACATTTTGTAGAAGCGCAGATCCTGGAAGCAATCGAGATTGATTATATCGATGAAAGCGAAGTACTTTCACCGGCCGATGACATTTACCACATTAATAAAAAAGAGTTCAAAGTACCATTTGTATGTGGTGCAAGAGATCTCGGCGAGGCACTCCGCCGTATCGCAGAGGGTGCATCCATGATCCGTACAAAAGGCGAGCCGGGAACCGGAGATGTTGTACAGGCAGTACGTCATATGAGAGCCATGAATGCGGAGATCCGCCGCATCCAGAACTTAAGAGCAGACGAATTATTCGAAGCAGCAAAACAGTTACAGGTTCCGGTTGATCTTGTGGAATATGTTCATGAAAATGGAAAGCTTCCGGTCGTAAACTTTGCTGCAGGCGGAGTTGCGACACCTGCAGATGCGGCACTGATGATGCAGCTTGGAGCAGAAGGTGTATTTGTAGGTTCCGGAATCTTTAAGTCAGGTAATCCAGCAAAACGTGCGGCTTCTATTGTGAAAGCAGTTACGAACTACACAGATGCAAAACTGATCGCTGAACTTTCAACAGATCTTGGCGAAGCAATGGTAGGAATCAATGAACAGGAAATTGAATTATTAATGGCAGAAAGAGGAAAGTAAAATGACGATTGCAATCTTGGCAATGCAGGGAGCATTCTTAGAACATGGACAGATGCTGGACCGCCTGGGCGTGGAACATTTCGAAATCCGTAAAAAAGAAGATCTGGATCGTTCTTTTGACGGACTGATCCTTCCGGGCGGGGAAAGCACCGTTATGAGAAAGCTTCTGATTGAGCTGGATATTTACGATATATTAAAAGAGAAGATTGAAGACGGACTTCCGGTGTTTGGAACTTGTGCCGGTCTGATCCTGCTGGCAGATCAGGTGGAAGATGGAGTCCAATGCTTTGGTACGATGAATATTCTGGCAAAGCGAAATGCTTATGGAAGGCAGCTTGGAAGTTTTTACACAGAAGATGAGATGAAAGGACTTGGAAAGATTCCAATGACATTCATCCGTGCGCCATATATTGCTGATGTCTATGGAAATGCAGAGACACTGGCTGTAGTAGATGGAAAAGTGGTAGCGGCCAGACAGGAAAATCAGCTTGCGACAGCATTTCATCCAGAGCTGAATGATGACACAAGTGTACATGAATATTTTGTGCAAATGATAAAAGAAAGTAAGACACAGTGATTGTCTGTTCCGGGGTTCTCTGTATATTCTATTGACATTCAAGTAACTTGAAGGCTTACAATCCCATTAAGAAAATAACAAGGGGGATTGGAATATGCAGAGAATAAAAGATCTACGGGCGGAAAAGAAACAAAATAATTTATTCCAGACAGTCATCTGGAAAAACATGCTGTATAACAGAAAAGAAACAATTTTATTAATTATCTGTGAGACACTGATCGTTGCAATTGCATATTCCGGAAGTATGTGCTATCAGATCCTTTCGGCGAAGCATTCCAGTGAGGTATTGTTTCTGCAGGAGGACGGAATCAGCCGTCAATTTGTCTATGCGGGAATGTTGTTATTATTTTGTGCTATCGTTCTGATCATTACGGTAATGGTTTCTTATCTTGGAAAACGTATTCCACAGTATATGTTATTAAAAAGAATGGGAATATCAATGTCAGATACCAGGAAGATGATTTGGACAGAAGCAGGTATTTGCTATGTGGCCGCAACGTTCATTGGTTTCTTTGTGGGAAAAGGACTGTTTTTGATATTCCGGAAATTTATTACGGATACGGTCGGTATAGAAGGAAAGACCGGCAGTTATTCAAAGCTTACGTTTCCGGTAATCTGTCTGTTCGCTCTTGGAATTTACGGACTGAGTTTTTTACTTATGAAAGAACTGGAAGCAGATTTTAGAATCATAACCAGTACACAGGAAAGTGTAAGAAAAGAAAAGCTGACCGGAAGGTTTACGGGTGGAAAACTGGTAATAGGAATCTGTTGCTGTAGTTATGCCATAGTACAATATGGGAAAATTTATAATCATGAAAGTGTATATTTGCTTGGTCTGTTCTTTGCCGGAACATATCTGATATTGCGAAGTGGTATGGCATTGATATTAAGTTATATACGGAACAAGCAGGAAAGAAACTACTACCGTCATCTGCTGCAACGCAATAAATTGTATTACCGGTCTAAAACGGTTGTAAGATATGGAGTCTTGTTCTTTATACTGAATTTTCTGGTCTGTTTTTATTTTGGATTCCAGGTAATCAGTACGGCTACCGCAGAGCCGGCAGCATCGTTATATCCATATGACTTTATGTGTATTGCGGATGATAATGATGAAAAGCTTTTAAAGAATTTGAAAGAAACATATAAGTCAGATATCCATATTGAGGAATATCCGATGGTGCGTGTTGCAACGGCAGATAAAACAGAACGTGACGAAAGGGGAGCGGAACAACGGATTCAGGGACAGGAGATTGGAATTTCAGAGACGACATATCACAGGTTAAAAAAAGCAATCCATAAAGATTATAAAGCCAAAAAGATGGATCTGGACGCAAAAGGAAAAAAGGTTTATTTGGTACACCAGCAGGATCGTTCCGTAAAAGCACAGCCGATGGACTGGTTTTATGGAAAATCCCGGCCAAATCTTCACATAGGTGTACCAGCCGCAGAGTATGACTGGAGAGATAAGAAAAATACTTATATAGAAAGAGTGGTAACGGGAGAAGAAATAGGGAGTCTGACCGGATGCTATAGTACAGAAAAAAGTGAGAACATCGTTGTATTTTCGGATAAATACTTTGAAAAGGCAGAAAAAGAATGGAAAAAAACAGATGCAATCTGGGGAATTCCAGCCGAAGATGCAAAGAACTATTACGGAGAAGCAACGATAATCCAAGGACCGATAAAACTGGTGTTGATATCTGTAAAATCAGGAATAAATAATAGAAATAAGATGCTGGAACGGATAGACCAGTTGCTGGAAAAGAAAGAAGAGGCACACCAATATATAGGAAACTATGATTCTACCGTAAGATTTCATTATGGTTCGGAGAGTGCAAAAGCAGATATCACATCAGAAAGGGCAGTAAAAATTCTGATCAACAGTTATCTGATGATTATGGTCATAATCGTAGATATGATTATTTTCTATACGATGTGTCAGATGGAGTTAAAGGAAATTATTTTACAGGAAAGATTTCTTAAAAACCTGGGAATGAGTGGAAAAGAAAGAAGAAAGGTTTATCGGAAAGAGATTTGTTTCTATTATGTTTCCCCGACATGTATCATGCTTGCAGCAATGGTATTATTCCTTAGAGCTGTTTTGAGAGCAAGGATGTTTCCAGAGGCCATAGCAGAAATGTGTATACGAATGGAAGGGGTGTTAACAGCTGGTGTACTTCTCTTAAGAATGCTGTATGTTGTGGCAGTATATCAGGTATTTTCCAGAAAGGCAGGGATGAGAGATGAAAGATAATGTATTATTAAGAACGGAAAATATGTCCCGGAAATATGTGATTTCGGATCGGCGGGAGACAGAAATTGAAGTACTAAAAGACATCAATCTGGAAATCAGAGAACAGGAATTTATCTCTATCATGGGAAAATCCGGATCCGGTAAGACGACATTGTTAAAGTTACTTGGACTGATCGACCGTCCGACATCAGGAAAATTGTATTTTAAAGGAGTCGACAGCGAAGAACTAAGAGGAGACCGTCTTGCGAGGATCAGACGTCAGGACATGGGATTCGTATACCAGGATTATTATCTGCTGGATTCATTGTCTGTGTTTGAAAATATTATGCTTCCGATGATCCTTGATCATAAAGATGATAAAGTATGTAAAGAAGAAGCGGAAAAACTGGCGGTTTCTTTTCAAATCCAAAATCTTCTGGGAAAATATCCATATGAATTATCCGGAGGAGAGAAACAGAGAACGGCTATCTGCAGAGCACTGGTAAATCAGCCGGATGTGATCTTTGCAGATGAGCCGACCGGAAACCTCGATTCCCGGTCAACAGAGATTGTAATGGATGTATTCAGCACGATCCATTCTAAAATGCACAAGACGATCATCATGGTTACACATGATATCAGTGTGGCAGAATATTCGGAAAGAATCCTTTATATAGAAGACGGTAAGATCACAGAAGACAGATAATACCGGTTTCTATTATATGGTTCATATTATAAAAAAGTTATTAATCATTTCGTTATTGTGTAGAGACAGAATTCCGTTCTACCAGCCTGACATCCAAAGTTACATTTTCGCTTGGTCGGTCAGGATCAGCAATATTAGAAAGCTGTAATGCAATTTCATCGGAAAAGACAAACAGTCCACTCGGAGGACAGTTATCCTGCAAAATGGAATCGATAATCTCGGAAGGCTCCATTTTTTCCATATCATAAACATGATCCTGAGTCAGAGAAATATGATGTTTGTCTAAGGTGTCTGTAAATCCCTGGTAACGTTTGGTGATAACACCTCCGATCTTTGTAAAAGGGCCGACAAATCCCAGTGTTTTGTGTCCCTTTTTAAAAAAATAGTCTGCTGCGAGCTGTCCTCCTTTATAATCATCAATACCAATATTAATAAGCTGGCGTACATTACTGTAGCTGTCGATGAGGATCAAAGGGATCCGGTTGCTGTTTTGAATCTGTTGAACTTCTTCGTCAAACAGTCCAAGAAAAATGGCACCTTCTGCATTCCAGGAACGGAGACGGAAGGCAATGATCTGGGAGGATCTGGCTGCCAGACTTCTGGCTGATGAATTTGGAATATATCCCATTTCATCGGCGAGTGTACGGATCCTTTCAGATGTCTTTTCTGACACTTTTCCTTCTTTTCCATTCATAACACGTGAGACGGTCATCATACTGACCCCGGCACGTTCTGCAATATCTTTTAATGTAACCATAATCATTCTCCTAATAGGGTTAGTGTTAATCTCAAAATTATAAATCTATCTATAGTGGAAAGACGGATACAAAACTACGATTGCTTCCGGAATCCTGGAAACATTCATCAGATCATTGCAAAAGGACCGGATGAAGAAGCGTGGCTGCTTCCACATGGGAGAGAGAAGCTTTCAGAAAAATAAAAAAGCTGTCAGGTTATGAAGGTATGCTAACCAGATAGCTTTTGTGATATAAAAGTGTACACGGGAAGATACCGGGATGTATAATATTTACTAGTATTAAAATTTCGGAACATCCAGTTTTGGAATGATTTAATAATCGGAGGAGTGAAATATATGTATGAGCAGGATTATATAATAAGAATGAATAATGAAGTTATAAGAACAATGGTGAAGTTATTATTAAACAAGGATACAGGTGTACCTGTAAATATTTCAGAGGGAACAATTAAAAGCGAAAACAAAAAAATGTTAGAAGTTGCAAACGGACAAAGTGGTATAGATAACATTAAGAAGATGGAAGAGGAGATATTAACGCTTGTAGATGCGGATAAAGAAGGAGCTTTAGAAAAAGCGCTTGTATTCTATGGATATCTAAATGAACTGACGGAAGATGCATTATTGTCGAAGAATTATAGTCACGAAAAAATTAAAAAAGGACTGAAGATTATTGCAGAGCGTTATGGAATATTAAATGTTATTGATTTGATATACAGATAAAGCTTTTATAGAAGTAAAAGTAGAATGGTTGTTGAATATTGCAAGGATAATTTTTAGTTGCTTTTGGGGGACTTGAATAATATAAATATATTGATTTATAATATAGATATTGTTCACATGTTGTCCAAACAGTAAGATAATATAGTCTGCAGAAATATAAACTTAGAAAATTAAGAGGTAAATATGCAACAGATAATCTACAATGGAATAACGATTATATGCGCAGTATATTTGGCATTTGTTTATGTGGCTTACTTAAATATCACATTAGATAAAAGCAATAAAAAGAGAAAACCATTATGGCTGTGTGGAATCATATTGGCTGTTATTTATTACTTTAGTAGTTGGGGAGTTATTTCAGCATTTAAATTATTATACATGCCATTTGTTTATTTCATATTGTGTAATATTTTTTTTAATGGAACGAAAAAGACTATGATAGTAGCCAGTTTATTTTTTTATATATTGAATTATGGATTGCAACTGGCTCTGGCTATGTTAATGTTAATGAAAGAAATTCCTGAAAATATCATGGATTATGTTAGTGTCGGTATTATGATACTCAGATGTGTTTTGCTGACATGTATTATAATCCTGTTAAAAAGATATATATCAAAGCATGTAGAAGTATTAGATAAAATCTTTTCCAGAATTATCGGATGGATGACTTTGATATGGTTTGTATATATGGGGATAATTGCTGGAATTACGCTTTATGTATCCGGAAGATCAGGCTTTTCAATGAAAGAAGCAATGCTGGGAAGTATCATTCTGTGTTTACTGATATTACTGATTATGCTTGCATTTCTGGCTTTTGTAAAGATTGAAGAATACACAGGGCGGATAAGAATGCAGGAAAGAGAAATGCAAAAAGCTATCTATTCGACGGATTATTATCGGAAACTTGAAAAAGTCAATGATGAAAACCGGAAATACATCCATAATATAGAACATTACATGAAAGCGATAGCCGGACTTGTGAATGAGAATAACAATCGCGAAGTTATCAATATTATAGAAGAAATGGAAAAGCAGGCATTGTATGTTACTAAGGAAATTTTTTGCACGGATAAAATAGTAAACGGTGTAGTAAGCGAAAAGAATGGAGAAGCTAAAAATAAAAATATAGAGTTCATAGTTAATATAGAGCCAACCGCAGATCTGACTTTTTTGGATGATATCGACAAAATTGGAATTCTCGGTAACCTTTTAGATAATGCGATGGAGGCGGCTGGAAAATGCAGAGATAATAAGAGTGTTGCATTAGATATATATACCTCGAATAACAATCATTTTATCGTATTGAATATTCAAAATACAAGCGAAACAGCACCGCTGAAAAAGGGAACAAGGTTTCTTTCAACCAAAAAAAATCAGGAAAATCATGGAATCGGACTGGAATATGTAAAAAATGTTGTTGCGAAATACCAGGGATTCCTGAATATCAAATATGAAGATGGCGTCTATTATGTAAGAGTTATTATTCCCAAATACAAGAGATAAAAGGAGCAGACAGTGTATAAAATAGCAATTTGTGATGATAATTTGTTCTTTATAAAACAATTAAGAACTATGTTGAAGGAGAAAATCAGATCAGACGACCAGATTGAAATTTATGAATACCATTCTGGGGAACAGTTATTAATGGAAATGGATCATTTCTTCGATGTAATTTTTATGGATGTTGTTCTGCCGAAAAGAGACGGGATGTCAATTGCAGAAGAATTATATAGAATGAATCCATTAATTCTGTTGATTTATTGTTCCGGTACCATACTGCCGACAACGGAGGCATTTCAGGTACAGCCATATAGATATTTGCTAAAGCAGGAAATGAACCAATCCTGGGATCGGAATATAGATGATATATTGCATGAAATGAAATTACGGAATCAAAAAATATTGAAAGTTACATGCGAAAAAGAAGAAAGATGGATTCATAGTGACAATTTGTTATATGTAATGACAGAAGGAAAACATTCAAAAATAACATTTTATGAGAATGAGGAAAAGCAACGGAAAATAAAAACAATTACGGTTAGAGAAAATATCAGGGAAATTGAAGAAAAAATGGATCAGGAAACTTGCTATAGAGTACATAGAAGTGTGATCGTTCAATTTAACTACATTGTTCAGATAAAAAATAATATAATTACAATGGAAGATGGTCAGAAAATACAGATTTCCAGAATGAAAGCAAAGAAATTTCATGAGAAATTTTCTGATTATATGGGTGTGAAATATAGAAGAGAAAAATAAAGGATAAGTAAAAAAGAAACAGTTGCAAGCAGCTGTTTCTTTTTTTTGAGCGGAATTAAAAAGTTACATACATTTTATGTCCACATTGGCGAACGTAAATGGCACAGCCATGTGGTTTCTTCTTAGAATTTACAGGTGTTACTAACCATTTCATTTGTATCACTTCCTTTCGCAATAAAGAATAATACAATAAGACTTGAAAATGCATGAAACAGATTTAATGGTAAAGATTTAAACGAAATTAGTATGATGAAAGAAAATAAGTGATACAAACGAATAAAATTGTCTATTTATAGTACGTTTAAGAAAATAAAAGAGTTTTTAGGATATTTGTAATGATAATAAAAGAAATGATTGGAATAGGAGGCATTTATTAGAATGAGATTATCAAAATTTAATGAAATAATAAAATGCGGAGATGTTTTACATCCTTTGGATTGTGAAAATGAAAAATTTGTAGAATGGATAAGTTATGAAATTCCGGATGAATGTAAAGAATGTAAAATACTTCCAATATGTATGGGAGGGTGTCCGGTATTACGGAGAAAAGAAAAAAAGGCATGTCCGGCTGTAAAGTATAATTATCAGAAGTTATTACAACTGGTAAATGAATGGAGTAAAAAGGAATATGAAAAGTAATGAAATAAAACAATATACACCGCTTTTGATTGAATTATTAAAAAGAGATATAAAAGTAAAATATCGAAAATCGGTATTAGGAGTATTGTGGAGCGTATTGAATCCACTTTTTATGATGATAATATTGTCCGTTGTTTTTTCAACTCTCTTCAAAAATAATGTTGAAAATTACCCGACATATATTTTCAGCGGGCAGTTAATTTATAATTTTTTCTCTGAGGCAACAACATCGTCAATGTCTGCGATTGTGGATAATGCGTCGTTGATTAAGAAAATATATGTGCCGAAATATCTGTTTGTTCTTGCGAGGATATGTTCAAGTATGATTAATCTTATGGCGACGCTAAGTGCTTTGTTTTGCGTTATGCTGGTTTTAAGAATTGATCTGAGCTATAGACTTTACGAAGGAGTTGTAGCATTGATTTTATTAACATTATTTTCAACGGGAGTGGGACTGGTATTATCAGCTATCGCAGTTAAGTTTAGAGATATGATGCATTTGTATTCCGTTTTTTTGACTGCGCTTATGTATTTGTGTCCGATTATTTATACCATGTCCTTTTTACCGGAACGGGTTCAAAAGATTGTTATGTTGAATCCTCTGACACACTTTTTAATTATTTTCCGTGAATGTGTATTGTATGAAGAAAATATTTCGATAAAAATTCTTGGAGTTGGTGTGTTGGAAACATTTATTATGCTGGGAATAGGAATTTATGTTTTTGGAAAGAGACAGGATAAATTTATTATGGATATATAGCAAATAAGTAGGAGTGAATATGAAAGAGACGGTTGTTGAAGTAAAAGATGTATCAATAAAATTCAATATGTCATCCGAAAAATATGACAGTTTCAAAGAATATATTATAAAGATGATAAAGCAGCAAATTACTTATCATTCCTTCTGGGCATTGAAGAATGTCAGTTTTGAAGTGAAAAAGGGTGATACGCTAGGACTTATAGGACTGAATGGAAGTGGGAAAAGCACGATATTGAAGATCATTGCAGGGATACTGAGGCCGACGCAGGGAACAGTAAAAGTAAAAGGAAAGATTGCGCCGTTAATTGAACTTGGAGCAGGGTTTGATGGTGACCTGACAGGGGAAGAAAATGTTTATTTGAACGGAGCACTACTTGGGTATTCTCAAAGTGAGATGAAGAAAAACTATAGAGATATCGTTGAATTTTCAGAATTAGAAAATTTTATGAATGTTCCAGTAAAAAATTATTCTTCGGGTATGTTATCAAGATTAGCATTTGCTATCGCAACAATTGGAATACCAGATATTTTGATTGTAGATGAGGTACTGTCTGTTGGGGATTTTAGATTCCAGAAAAAATGTGAAGATCGAATAAAGAAAATGCAGGAAAGTGGGACAACGGTTTTATTTGTGTCACACAGTATTGAACAGGTGAAGAAAATCTGTAATAAAATTGTGTGGTTGGATCATGGAAAAGTGAGAATGTATGGAAATACAAGGGAAGTATGTGAAGAATATGAGAAAATATAAAGGAACTATTATTGTGCTTATTGTGTGTATGATATTTGCATATTTATATGCGCATGTTGACAAGAAGGAATACTTTTACAATAGAACAGTAGATGTGGGAAAATATGCAAATACTGGCGTTATATGTGAAAAAAAACTTACGCAGGATGTATATTCTACTGAAAAATCGTTGGATGGAATACAGGTTAAAACACAGAATGTCGGAGACTGCACTAATATAAAAATAAAAATTACAATATTAGACAAAAAGACAAAGCAAAATCTGAGACAAAAGGAAATTTCGGTAAGTGATTTTGAAAACGATAAATTTGCAACGATAAAGTTCAAAAAAATAACAAATTGTAAAAATAGAATGTTGCAGTTGCTTATAGAAGAAATTGGTGCAGATTATGGAAATGGAGTGACCTTTTATCAGGAAAATGGAAATTTGATTGGAAGATTGATTTCTAGAAAAATAGATATGGAAACAATGATAGTAAGCTTTTCATTGTGTTTGTATCTGTATCTTTTCTTTAAATGGTTATATGGAATGTTTAAGTAATAAAGTAAAGGAAAAATAATGATAAAATGGATCTGGTAAAACAACATTGCTGGATATATTATTAGGATTATACAATGATGAAGGAAGAAAGAAAAATCATTGATGGTAAAAGTGAATTTTCAGGTGGAGAAAGACAAAAAATTGCATTGATACGTTTGTTTATTAAAACTGCAGATATTCTTTTGTTAGACGAGCCTACGTCAGCGTTAGATGTTATGAGTAAAGAAAGGGTTATGGACTATTTGCAAGATATTAAACAAGATAAAATTATCATAATTATTAGCCACGATTGGGAAATTGCGGAGTTATGTGATAAAGTGGTAAAAATATAAGGTTGATTATGCAGTGAAGGGGAACATAGAGTGATAAAAATAGGAATTTGTGATGATGATAAAAACTTCCGGACATTGCTTGCAGAAGCTATCCGAAGAGAAGATAGTGAAAGCTTTATATATGAGTATTCGACAGGTGAAACATTAATACAGGATGAAGAAAATGATCTGGATTTACTTTTTTTAGATATTCAGTTACCGGGAATTTCCGGGAATAAAGCATCTGAAATAATGAAGAAGAAAAATAAAGATTTAATTCTTGTATTTGTAAGTGGCATATACCTGCCTACACCAGAAAGCTTCTGTGTGCAGCCATACAGATATTTATTAAAACAAAGTAATCCGTCAGAAATTCAAAGAGAACTTGGAACAATACTAACATATACAAAAGAACATAAAGGGAAAAAATACTTTATTGTGGAAGATGATGGTATGTATCAGAAAATAGATATAGATGAAATCCTGTATTTTTCAATTATCAGACGAGGATGTGAAATACATATATTGCAGAATGGTACCGGTAAAATATTAAGAACAAGAAAAAGAATCCAGGAAATAGAAGAAGAATTAAGAAGAGAATATTTTTGCAGAATCCATAAAAGTTTTCTTGTAAACCCAAGGTATATTACAGAAGTGAAAAAGTCAGAAATCAAGATGGATAATAATGAAATCTTGTCTGTATCAAAGGCAAAGAGAAAAACATTTGAAGATATGTTCGCTGAATACCTAAGTTACAGGAAGTAGAGAGTGTGTGAAAAACTGAAAAAACATACTTGACAAATATGACATAGCGGTAATATAATAAAACCAATCTATAAAACCTATCGAAACAATAGGAAATATAAGGATTGGTTTTATTTAGTTTAAAGAGCGGAAAGGAGCGTGCAGGATAATGACAAAAGAAAAGCGAATGTGGGGACGAATGCGATGTTGTTGCGCTTGCGCGCATGAAAAATAAAAATTACAAAAACATACTAAACATAGTTGACGAATAGGAATTAAGGTAGTATAGTAAATTCATCAAGAAAACATACCGAAAAAGTAGGAAAGGTAGGAAGCAAAATGTCAAAGATTTATAAAGGAACATTAGGACTGATCGGAAATACACCACTGGTGGAAGTAGTAAACATAGAAAAAGAACTTGGTTTGGAAGCAACACTTCTTGTAAAGCTTGAGTACCTCAATCCGGCAGGAAGCGTCAAAGACAGAATTGCAAAAGCAATGATCGAAGATGCGGAAGAAAAAGGAATCTTAAAAGAAGGTTCTGTGATCATTGAACCAACATCCGGTAATACAGGAATCGGTCTTGCATCTATTGCAGCAGCAAAAGGATACAGAATCATTCTTACGATGCCGGAGACGATGAGTGTGGAAAGAAGAAACATCCTGAAAGCTTACGGTGCAGAGATCGTACTTACCGAAGGAGCAAAAGGAATGAAGGGAGCTATCGCAAAAGCAGATGAGCTTGCAAAAGAGATTCCGAACAGCTTCGTTCCTGGACAGTTTGTAAATCCTGCTAACCCGGCAGCACATAAGAAGACAACAGGTCCTGAGATTTGGAACGATACAGACGGAGCAGTCGATATCGTGATCGCAGGTGTCGGAACAGGCGGAACACTTTCCGGAATCGGTGCTTATTTAAAAGAGCAGAAACCGGAAGTTCAGATTGTAGCATTGGAGCCGGCTTCTTCACCGGTACTTTCAGAAGGAAAAGCAGGCCCGCATAAGATTCAGGGAATTGGAGCCGGATTCGTTCCGGATACATTAGATACCAAGATCTATGACGAAATCTACAAAGCAGAAGCAGACGAAGCATTTGAGACAGCAAAACTTCTTGCTAAGAAAGAAGGAGTTCTGGTAGGTATTTCATCAGGAGCTGCACTTGCAGGAGCTATCGCACTTGCAAAACGTCCGGAGAACAAAGGTAAGACAATCGTAGCATTACTTCCGGATTCAGGTGACAGATATTATTCAACACCATTATTTACAGAATAAAAAGATATAGAATCCGAAACAGAACGGACAGTATCAACAAATAACGATAAAATTATGAAGAAAAAGGAGATCAACCCAATGAGCGAAAAAATCACAAGAGAGAATAGAGAGTTAAAATTTGAAACATTACAGTTACACGTAGGACAGGAAAGTCCGGATCCGGTTACAGATGCAAGAGCAGTGCCGATCTATCAGACATCTTCTTATGTATTCCGCAACAGTGATCATGCAGCAGCACGTTTTGGACTGGCAGATGCAGGTAACATTTACGGACGTCTTACAAACCCTACAGAAGACATTTTCGAAAAACGTATTGCAGCACTGGAGGGCGGAGTTGCAGCACTGGCAGTAGCATCCGGAGCAGCAGCAGTAACATACACGATCGAGAATCTCGCACAGAACGGAGATCATATCGTAGCAGCTAAGAATATTTACGGTGGATCATTTAACCTGTTAGAGCACACACTTCCACAGTACGGAATTACAACCACATTCGTTGACATCTTCGATTATGATGCAGTAGAAGCAGCAATCCAGGACAACACGAAAGCACTCTATATCGAGACACTTGGAAATCCAAACTCAGACGTTGTAGATATTGAGAAGATTGCAAATATCGCACATGCGCATAAGATTCCGCTCGTTGTAGATAATACATTTGCAACACCTTACCTTGTAAGACCGATCGAGTACGGTGCAGACATTGTTATCCATTCAGCAACAAAATTCATCGGTGGACACGGAACAACAATCGGCGGCGTCATCGTTGACAGCGGTAAATTCGACTGGGAAGCATCAGGAAAATTCGCTTCTCTTACAGAGCCAAACCCGAGCTACCATGGAATCAGCTTTACAAAAGCAGTAGGACCTGCAGCATTTGTTACAAAGATCCGTGCGATCCTTTTAAGAGATACAGGAGCAACCATTTCTCCGATCCATTCATTTATCTTCTTACAGGGACTCGAGACATTATCATTACGTGTAGAGCGTCATGTTGAGAATGCACTGAAAGTAGTAGATTACCTGAACAACCATCCACTGGTAGAGAAGGTTAACCATCCGGCTGTATCTGATGATCCGGAGCAGCAGGCATTATATAAGAAATATTTCCCAAATGGCGGAGGATCTATCTTCACATTTGAGATCAAAGGTGACGCACAGAAAGCAAAAGATTTCATCGATAATCTGGAACTCTTCTCACTGCTTGCTAACGTTGCAGATGTAAAATCTCTGGTTATCCATCCGGCAACAACAACACACAGCCAGTGCACAGAAGAAGAATTACTGGATCAGGGAATCAAGCCTAATACAATCCGTCTGTCAATCGGAACAGAGCACATTGATGACATTATCCAGGATCTGGATGAGGCATTCAAAGCCGTAGAATAAGAAATAATGAAGGAGTGTGGAGATATATATGAAACTTTCAATGAAAAGCAGATATGGTCTGAGAGCGTTGATCGACCTGACCATCAATTCAAAAACTGAACAGGTGGCGCTCAATAGCATTGCAGAGCGGAACAAGATATCTCCACAGTATCTGGAACAGGTATTTGCAAGTCTTAGAAAAGCAGGAATTGTAAAGAGTATCAAAGGCTCCCAGGGCGGCTATTTCTTAAGCCGTCCGCCACAGGAGATTACCGTTTCTTCTATTATAGAAGCTTTGGAAGGTGACTACCGCATCGAAGATGAGGAACTTCCGAAAGAAGGAAAATATACCGGGAGTGTCAAAGCAATCCAGAAACTGGTGATCGACAGGGTAAATGACAGCGTGACAGAGATCCTCCAGTCAGTAACCTTGCATGATCTGGAGAAAGAGTATCAGGAATACATTGATTTCAGTGAAAATATGTACTATATATAATAACAGTTCACACAACAAAACATACTGTATTAGCGGGAAACCACTGGTACAGTATTCTTTTTTGTGGTAAACTTTTCTAGCGTATATTTGAAAGATAAATGTTTTTAAAACACATTTCAGTTCCTTGACAGACAGGGAAAAACGTCATATAATACCAGATAAATAACAAAACCTATCTGGTTAATAGGAATAGCTGCTGCATGAACAGCAACTCACAAAGAGAGGTTAAAAGATATGAAGACAATCACGATAGAAGAGTTATTACAATTAGATCAGGATACAATCACAGTGCTGGACGTCCGTCCTGCAGATGCATATACCAGAGGCTCTGTACCGGGAGCGGTCAGCATCCCGCTTGCAGAAGTAGAAGAACGTATGGGAGAACTTCCGAAAGAAAAACCGGTGTATGTATTATGCCATACCGGTGAATGGAGTGTCGATGCTGTTTATGAACTGGAAGCAGCCGGATATGATGCGGCGAATATTGAAGGCGGATACCGTTCTTTTTTGAGAAAGAAACTAAGTGAGTTCGTACAGGATGAAAATACTACCGGAGAGAAGCAGAAAGAGATTGAACGCAGTATCATCAAGAAATTCCGCAAGGGAATCTGGAGAAAGTTCACGAAAGGAATCAGAGAATATGATCTGATCCAGGACGGAGATAAGATTGCAGTCTGTATTTCCGGTGGAAAAGATTCCATGCTGATGGCAAAGCTTTTTCAGGAATTGTTAAAACATGGCAAAGCGAATTTTGAATTAGTATTTCTGGTAATGAATCCGGGATACAATGAAGATAACTGGAAGATCATTCAGGATAATGCCAAAGTACTTGGAATCCCTCTTACGGTATTTGAGACGCAGATATTTGATACAGTAGCAGATATTGACAAGAATCCATGTTACCTTTGCGCGAGAATGAGAAGAGGTTATCTATACTCTCATGCAAAAGAACTGGGATGCAATAAGATTGCACTCGGACATCATTTCGACGATGTGATTGAGACGATTCTTATGGGGATGTTCTACGGCGGAAAGGTGGAGACGATGATGCCGAAGCTCCATAGCCAGAATTTCGAGGGTATGGAGCTGATCAGGCCAATGTATCTGATCAAGGAAGATGATATTATAGCATGGAGGGATTACAATCAGCTCAATTTCATCCAGTGTGCATGCAGATTCACAGAGAACTGTGTATCCTGTGGCGGCGGAAGAGGTTCCAAACGTGACGAGATGAAGGAGCTGATCAAGGAATTCAGAAAACAGGGAGATATTATCGAAAAGAATATTTTCCGGAGTGTGCATAATGTCAACTTAAGAACGATTATCGGATACCACAAAGATGACATGGAATATAATTTCCTGGATGATTACAATGAAAGAGGTAAATAAATAATGAATTACGGATTTGAGACACGATGTATACACGGAAACGGAACAGATGAAAAGACACATTCTTACGGTTCAGTAGCAGTACCGATCTATCAGGCAGCGACATTTGCCCATCCTGGTATTGGACAGTCTACCGGATATGACTATACGAGAGAGAGCAACCCGACAAGAACAGAGCTTGAGCATACGATGTCGGCACTGGAAGGTGCGGTAGATACTGTAGCATGCGCAAACGGTATGGCTGCTGTAGGTCTTTGTTTGGAGTTATTTGACCGCGGGGACCATATCCTTTGTACAGATGATCTGTATGGTGGTTCTGTCAGAATGTTTGAATCTGTCGGCGGGAAGAGAGGGTTGGAGTTCTCTTATGTAGATACTGCAGATGCAGATCTTGTAGAAGCAGGTATCCGGGAGAATACAAAAGCGCTTTATGTCGAGACACCAAGTAACCCGACCATGCGTGTCACAGATCTCAGAAAGATGAAAGAAATCGCAGATAAACATGATCTGAAGATTATTGTTGACAATACATTTCTTTCACCATTATTTCAAAGACCGATTGAACTGGGAGCAGATCTGGTCATCCACAGCGGGACAAAATTCCTTGGTGGACATAATGACACACTGGCAGGATTCCTGTGCTCGGCGGATGAAGAGACAGCGAAGAAGATCCGTTATATATATAAGACAGTCGGAAGCTGTCTTGCACCATTTGACAGCTATCTGATCTTGCGTGGAATTAAGACATTGTCTGTAAGATTAAGAGCACAGCAGGATAATGCGATGAAGATTGCGAACTGGTTAAAAGGACATGAAAAAGTAAAACAGGTCTATTATGTAGGATTGAAAGAGCATCCGGGGTATGGAGTAAATGCATCACAGGCAAGCGGATTCGGAAGTATGATTTCTTTCAAAGTAGACAGTGAAGCAACAGCAAGGAAACTCCTGGAAAGTGTGAAACTGATCGCTTATGCAGAAAGTCTCGGAGGCGTAGAGTCACTGATCACTTACCCGATGCTTCAGACACATGGAGATCTGCCGGTAGAAGTAAGAGAGAAGCTTGGAATCACAGAAGATTTCTTAAGATTGTCAGTTGGAATTGAAAATGCAGATGATCTAATCGCAGATCTTGAGCAGGCACTTGCGTAGGAGGATGCACAGATGAAGTTCGATTTTGATAAAGTAGTGGACAGACATGGAACAAAATGCCTGAAATATGATTTCGCAAAAGAAAGAGGGAGAAGTGATGATATGCTTCCGCTCTGGGTGGCAGATATGGATTTTCAGACAGCACCGGGAATCCAGAAAAGCTTAAGTGACGCAGTCGCACACGGAATCTACGGATACAGCGAAGGAAAAGATGATTATTTCCAGGCAGCAGCCGGATGGTATGAGAAGCATTTCGGATGGAAAGTAGAAAAAGAATGGCTGATCAAGACACCGGGCGTGGTGTTCGCACTTGCGATGGCAGTGAAGGCTTACACAAAAGAAGGTGATGCAGTTCTTCTGCAGCAGCCGGTTTACTATCCGTTCAGCGAAGTGATCACAGATAACCACAGAAGGCTGATCAATAGTCCGCTTCAGCAGATAGACGGACATTACGAGATTAATTTCGAAGAATTCGAGCAGAAGATTGTCGAAGAAAATGTAAAATTATTCCTGATGTGCAGTCCGCACAATCCGGTCGGACGTGTGTGGAAGGAGTGGGAACTTCGTAAGATAGGAGACATTTGTCTGAAACATAACGTGCTGGTAGTCAGTGATGAGATCCACAGTGATTTTACATATGGAGAGAATATACATCATGTATTTGCATCCTTAGATGAAAAATACGCCGCAATCACTACAACGTGTACCGCACCAAGTAAGACATTTAACATTGCCGGACTTCAGATTTCTAATATATGGATCTCGAATCCGGAGCTTCGTGCGAGATTCCGGGCGGAAGTGACAGCAGCCGGTTACAGCCAGGTGAATCTGATGGGACTGGTTGCATGTCAGGCGGCTTATGAGACCGGTGAAGAGTGGTTAAAAGAATTGAAAATTTATCTGGAGGGAAATCTGGATTATGTCCGTACATTTTTAAAAGAGAATCTTCCGGAGATCAAACTGACAGAGCCGGAAGGGACTTATCTTTTATGGTTGGATTTTAAGAGTCTCGGCATGAAAGAAGAGCAGTTAAAAGATCTGGTGGAGAACAAAGCAAAACTCTGGCTTGACAGCGGAGCAATGTTTGGACCGGACGGAGAGGGATTTGAGCGTATAAATATTGCATGTCCACGAGAAATTTTAAAACAGGCATTGACACAATTGGCTGAATCGGTGCATGATAGGTAAGTGAGAATACGTTAAAGAAGGGAATTTGACCGTACGATGGGCGGGAAGCTGTCATTTTATTTAATGAAAAGACAAGACTTACGGAAGAAGAGACCATTGAATACTTTATTTAGAGGTGAAAGTCGGAAATGAACGAAGAAATCAAAAATGAAATCCAAAAACTGAAAAAGGAAAAAGATGCTGTAATCCTGGCACATTATTATGTAGATGGGGAAGTGCAGGAGATTGCAGACTATGTAGGAGACTCTTATTATCTTGCAGAGATTGCAACCAAAGTTCCGGAGAGCACGATTGTTTTCTGTGGAGTCTCTTTCATGGGAGAAAGTGCGAAGATCCTGAATCCAAAGAAGAGAGTCGTAATGGCAGACGGTCATGCAGACTGTCCGATGGCACACATGGTAGACGTGGATAAGATCAGAGAAGTGAGAAAAGAGTACCCGGATGTATCTGTAGTCTGTTATGTGAACTCGACTGCAGAGATCAAAGCAGAGTCTGATGTCTGTGTAACATCGTCAAATGCACTGAAGATCGTGAAGAATCTTCCGAATAAAGATATCTTCTTTATCCCGGATGAGAACCTTGGTCGTTTCGTGGCAAGCCAGCTTCCAGAGAAGCACTTTATTTTCAATGATGGATTCTGCCATGTACATAAGAGTATTCACAAAGAAGAACTTCAGAAAGCCAAAGAAGCACATCCGGAAGCACTCGTACTGACTCATCCGGAATGTACAGGAGATATTCTGGAATTATCTGATTTTATCGGAAGTACTTCGCAGATTATCGATTATGCTACAAAATCAGAAAATAACACATTTATCATCTGCACAGAGATGGGAGTATTCTATGAATTGCATCAGAAAAATCCGGAGAAGAAATTCTACTCCGTAGGGCACAGACAGTTCTGTCCGAATATGAAGATGGTGCGTCTGGAAGGTGTGAAGGAAGCACTTGAGACCATGCAGCCGGAGGTAAATCTGGATGAGGAGATGCGCCAGAAAGCGGCACTTCCACTTGAAAAGATGCTGAAATTGGCAGCGCAGTAAGCCAGGGGGACAGGTAAAGTGGCTTTTTTAGTGTCCCGGGTGGCTCTAGTAAAAAAAGAAAATAATTAAGAGAAAGACTTCGTATCTGATGTAGGATGCGAAGTCTTTGTTAGTATATCAAAGTATATAAGAGAAGTTGTTAGTGGCAGATTCTGTAGATGAGTTATTAAAATCAATAAAACAATTAAAATAATGGTTTGGAAAGATGAAAAAACAATTATTTTAATTGTTTTTTGTTCACAAATAATAGAGGTTGTGATTTAATAAAGAAAAAGACGGGAATCATAAAACCAGAAGGTGAGATTGTGAAAGAAAGATTATTTATAACACCAGAATATACAACAGCAAAGGAAATCAAGAAAATCCGGAAAGCAGAGATAAGATGAAACTGATACTGAAAGATCTGGGACGGCCATTTTACGATCCGATTATGATTATAGAGAAGACAGAAGGACGGATGGCGGAGGATGATTTTTGGATTCGTATAGAGAGGTAAATGAATGATAGAACTTTTTGGGCAGAACATCAGGACAAATAGGCGTCAGTCGTCAAAAGGAAATCAGTTAAAATGGGAGAATGATGGGATCTGGTACAAAGCCGATTATACAGGATATGAAGGACTGGCAGATTATAACTTTAGAGAGGTTGTTTCATAATTTTTTCGGAGAAAGTCTGTATAATGGAGAAGGTTCAGCCCAAAACAATATGTCATGCATTCGATGAACAATTAGATATTTCCGAATCTTTATATAAAATAAATCTAAAGTTCCGTTTTACAAAAAAAGACGTGACAGAATTGCTTGAAAACGCAGAAGGCTATTCAGATGAGATACGAAAACGGGTGGAAATGATTATATTTGCACAAATGCGGAAATATCCTTATTTGTTTTCGAAGACGTAGAGAAGTATAATGGGGAAAGAACGGTAGAAATAAGTAATTGTTAAGGAATAAAGGAGAAGATAAAAATTATGATAAATGAAAGAATCGAAATCTGGAAAAAAGAAGAGTATCATTATCCGGCAGCACATGGCTTTATACCGGTGATGTTCAGCTATATTCATGAGGATGAAAAGAAGCATCCGGCAATGATCATCGCACCGGGCGGCGCATACCGGGAAGTATCCCCATCGGAAGCGCACCTGCCGGCAATGGAATTCTATGGTGCAGGGTACAATGTATTCGTTCTGGAATATACGATTAATCAGTTAGATGAAGCACCGCTGAAGATGCAGCCGTTACACGATATCTCAAGAGCAATCCGCATGATTCGTTCACGTGCAGAGGAATTCCATATCAGACCAGACAGAATCGCAGTCTGCGGATTCTCAGCAGGAGCACATCTGTGTGGAAGCCTTTGTGTACATAATAAAGATGTGGAAGATCCGGAAGAAGCATACCAGAACATATCCAACCGCCCAGATGCGGCGATTCTGTCTTATCCGGTCATCACTTCAGGAAAATATGCACACAGAGATTCATTTGTCGCACTGTTTGGAAAAGAGCCGTCAGAGCAGGAACTGGACTATATGTCGCTGGAAAATCATGTGACAAAAGATACACCGCCATGTTTCCTGTGGCAGACCGTAACAGATCAGACAGTTCCGGTGGAGAACAGTTATCTCTTTGCACAGGCTTGTGCACAGGCTGGTGTACCATTTGCACAGCATGTATTTTCAGAAGGAATCCATGGACTATCTGTGGCAACCGAAGAGTGGTTAGAGCAGAATATAGGACAGGAAGAAGGAAAAAGATATACACAGGAACAGGTGCAGATGCTTGCAGAGGCAATCGAGGCCGGCGAGACTCCATTTCCAAAGGAAAAAGGAGAGGAACTTCTGGTGAAGTTCGGTATCGGACGTAAAAAGCCGGCAAGATGGACGGAAAAGCAGAAAGAGGGAATCCGCAAAACGCTGAAAGAAGTACAGAGCTGGACGCAGCTTGCAGAAGTGTGGATGGAGAAATATCTGAAAGTGGAATAGAGGAGAATAAAGGGTACAGGCATTTCAAAACAGTGTGGCAATCGAATCTATAAACTGGAAATTACTTGTAGTACTAAATTGATAATTGTATAATAGTGAGAAAAGAAGGAACAAGAAAATTGATATAGGATAAGAGATAAAATGGAGTTATACAATGGACGCCCGGAAGACACATCCGGACGAAAAGAAAAAGAAATAAAAGTTTACGATATACTGGACAGTCTGCATATCCCCTACATCAGAGCGGATCACGAAGCGGTCATGACAATGGAAGCCTGTGAAGAGATTGATAAAGCGCTGGGAATGGAGATCTGTAAGAATCTGTTCTTATGTAACCGGAAGAAAACATCATATTATCTGCTTTTGATGCCAGGAAACAAAGCGCTCAAGACAAAAGAACTGTCACAGCAGATCCCGACCACGAGATTATCCTTTGCATCGGGAGAAGACATGGAAACATATCTGAATGTAACGCCGGGCTCAGCTACTGTCATGGGACTGATCTTTGATCAGGAGAATAAAGTGCAGCTTCTGGTGGATGAGGAACTTCTGGAACAGGAAGAATTCGGATGTCATCCATGTGTGAACACTTCCAGTATCAAGATGAAGACAGCGGATGTATTTGATAAATTTCTGAAAGAAATCCATCATGATTATATTATGGTGAAGCTTTCGGATGGAAATGAACAGGAGTAATAAAAATGGATAAACAAGAACTGGCACTGGTGGTCATCGACCGCCTGAAAAAAGAATACCCGGATGCGGACTGTACGCTGGATTATGACGATGCGTGGAAACTGCTGGTCAGTGTACGTCTGGCAGCACAGTGCACGGATGCGAGAGTCAATGTAGTAGTAGAAGGCTTATATGCAAAGTACCCGGATGTCAACGCATTGGCAGAAGCAACACCGGAAGAGATTGAAGAAATCGTAAGACCATGTGGACTTGGAAAGAGTAAGGCGAGAGATATCAGTGCCTGTATGCGTATACTCCGTGATGAATATGGTGGAAAAGTTCCGGATGATTTTAATAAATTGTTGAAACTTCCGGGAGTCGGAAGAAAGAGTGCGAACCTGATCATGGGGGATGTGTTCGGAAAACCGGCGATTGTTACGGATACGCATTGCATCAGACTCTGTAACCGGATCGGTCTGGTAGATGGAATCAAGGAACCGAAGAAAGTAGAGATGGAACTTTGGAAGATCATCCCGCCGGAAGAAGGCAGTGATTTCTGCCACAGGCTGGTATATCACGGAAGAGACGTCTGTACAGCGAGGACGAAGCCGCATTGTGAGAAATGCTGTCTGGCAGATATCTGTGGGAAACATATTTAAGTAAATGCATTTATGGAAATAAAGCTTGCGCAAGTAAAATGAAATTCATTGCGGCAGGAGAAGAATTCCATGCCGCAATGAAAAGAAGCACCAACGGTGGAGGGGAGAACTCGCCGATGATCGATGCTGAAGATGATTTCTATGAATTGTTCTTCGCAAATCTTGAAGATCATTAACCAAGGATTTTCTTCATATCCTCTTCCACAGTACTGATCTTCTGAATATTATAATTCTCCACCAGTATCTTCCATACATTTTCAGAGACGAATGCAGGAAGTGTTGGACCAAGCAGGATATTTTTCACACCGAGAGATAATAGCGTAAGCAGGATACATACGGCCTTCTGCTCATACCAGGAAAGAACCAGGGTGAGCGGGAGGTCATTTACGGTGCAGTCAAAGACTTCCGCAAGTGCAAGAGCAACTTTAATAGCGCTATAAGCATCATTACATTGCCCCATGTCCAAGATCCTTGGAATACCGTCGATGGAACCAAGATCCAGGTCATTCAACCGGTATTTTCCGCAGGCAAGAGTCAGAATCAAGGTGTCCATAGGTGCAGCTTTGGCGAAATCCGTATAATAGCTGCGTCCTGGAGCGGCACCGTCGCATCCGCCGACCAGAAAGATATGGCGGATCTTGCCGGCCTTTATAAGTTCCACGATATGCCCGGCATTAGAAAGAACAGCATTGTGGGCGAATCCGGTTGTGACTGTAGACCCGCCGTTGATTCCGGTCATCGGATGATCTTCCGGATATCCCTTGCATTCCAGAGCTTTCTCAATAACCGGAGTGAAATCTTTGTCCTCTCCGATATGCACCAGATCCGGATATGACACGATGGAGGTGGTAAATACCCGGTCGCAGTAACTCTGACGGACCGGCATCAGACAGTTGGTAGTAAATAAAATAGGTGCCGGAATGTTGTGAAATTCCGACTGCTGACTCTGCCAGGCAGTTCCAAAGTTTCCTTTTAAATGAGAATATTTCTTTAATTCCGGATATCCATGTGCCGGAAGCATCTCACTGTGGGTGTAGATATTGATTCCTTTTCCTTTCGTCTGCTTTAATAACAGTTCCATATCATGAAGATCATGTCCGCTGACAACGATGAAAGGCCCCTTTTCGATGGTCAGTGGAACTTCTGTCGGTACCGGATTGCCATAAGTGCCGGAGTTCGCATGATCCAGAAGCTCCATGCAGCGGAAATTGATCTCGCCCGTTTTTAATACGAGTGCAAGTAATTCGTCACTGCTCTTTTCCGAAGCAATGGCTTCGAGCCCTTCATAGAAGAAATCAAGGACATTTTTGTCTACATAATCCAACACATAAGCATGATAGGCATAAGCAGCCATGCCGCGCAGCCCGAAAAGGATCAGAGACTTTAAAGACCGGATATCTTCCTGATATTCCCAGATATGGCGGACATCATAATTCATGATATCCGGATAGATCCGGTCCTTTTCAACATTTACTTCATGAATGAGTTCGATAATCGTATCATTGAAAAAATTAACATTGGTAATCGTGGTGAATAACCCTTTTAAGATAAGTTCATCCGCATGTTCGAAAGAAGCATCCGGATTCAGGGCAAGCTTTTTACGCACGGCACGTGACAGACCGATCAGTGCACCAGTAAGCTCATCCTGATAATTGGCGGTGTCGCTTTTCTTCCCACAGACACCGGCACGACCCTCGCATCCGGAATTATGGGCGGTCTGCTGACACTGGAAACAAAACATTTCTTCCATAATAAATACCTTCCTTGTTATATATTTATGACAGAATTAGTATGTTCCCACTGAATAAAAAATATGCAGGGAAACTATCCCTGCATAGATTTAAAAGAATCGAAAAGTTCCATGTCATCGGCTTTCAACTTGACATTGGTACAATAATTTTTTCCTTCCGGTGTGGTCACATTGATCTCAATGATCGTTCCTTCCACCAACGCATCCTGTGATACTGCGCGTAAAAACATCGGAAATTTTGGGTGGTTGGCACGAAAACGATCCATACCTGATTTTATCTTCTGCATCATGGTGATCTGACGGAAATCCATGTGTTTGTCCTCCTTTATTTCAGAAACTGAAACAATTATACTGAAAAAGAATCGGAAAGTCAAAAGGATTTCTCTATGAAAGAGGGGATTGTAAAGATAGGATGAAAGATAGAGACAAATGTGATAAGATAGTAAAACATAGTGGGTGTGGGAAAGTCTGCGGATCAAAAAAGTGATGAGTAGAAAAGAAACGGACAGAAAAGGAACAGATGGAAAAGAAACAGATAGCAAAGAAAAGGACAGGAAAGAGAAGAAGATAGAGCCTGATAGAAAAAGACGAAATGTAAGGAGCAGGGACAGAATGAGTGAGGCAATCAAAGAGGCAGAAAAGATACTGAAACAATATTACGGCTATGATCATTTCCGGGAGGGGCAGATCCCGGTGATCGAAGCAGTACTGGAAGGCAGAGATGTACTTGGAATCATGCCGACCGGAGCAGGAAAGTCGGTGTGTTATCAGGTGCCTGCACTTATGATGGAGGGAATTACGATCGTGATCTCGCCGCTGATCTCACTTATGAAAGATCAGGTGGGAACGCTGAACCAGATGGGAGTCCATGCAGCTTTCTTAAATACTTCCCTGACTGCAGGACAGTATTACAAAGCACTGCAGCTTGCAAAGCAGGGAAGATACAAGATCATATATGTGGCACCAGAGCGTCTGGAGACAGAAAGCTTTCTGGATTTTGCACTGTCTGAGCATGTAAAGATATCCTTCGTTGCAGTAGATGAGGCACACTGCGTATCACAGTGGGGACAGGATTTCCGTCCAGGGTATTTGAAGATATTGGATTTTCTGAACCGCCTGGCATACCGTCCGGTGGTCGGTGCATATACAGCGACGGCAACGGCAGAGGTAAGAGAAGATATTCTCGATATCTTAAAGCTTCAGAACCCGTATGTGGAAACAACCGGGTTCGATCGTGGAAATCTTTTCTTCGCAGTAAAGAAACCTGTGGATAAGTATAAGGAATTAGTCAGTTATCTGAAAGAAAAAGGATGTGATACATCCGGTGACAGTGGAATCATTTACTGTTTGACGAGAAAGAGCGTGGAGCAGGTTAGTTACGATCTGAGGAATGAAGGATTCTCCGTGACCAGGTATCATGCCGGGCTGTCGGATGAAGAACGGAAGGAAAATCAGGAGAACTTCATATATGGAAAGCGTCAGATTATGGTGGCAACGAATGCATTCGGAATGGGAATCGATAAGCCGGATGTACGCTTTGTCATTCATTATAATATGCCGAAAAATATGGAAAGTTATTATCAGGAGGCCGGACGTGCAGGAAGAGATGGGGAGCCGTCAGAATGTATCCTGTATTACGAGCCAAGAGACGTAAGAACGAACCGTCTCTTTATTGAAAATGGAGAAGAAAACAGCGAACTGGATGATGAGACGCGCAAAATCGTGAAAGAACGGGATCTGGAACGGCTGAAGCAGATGACATTTTACTGCTTTACGTCGGAATGCTTAAGGCAGTACATTTTGAATTATTTCGGGGAAAAGAGCAGTTCTTATTGCGGCAATTGTCTGAACTGCCAGACACAGTTCGAAGAGGTGGATATTACGCTGGAAGCAAAGTCGATCTTAAGATGTCTTGCAGCGCTGGACTGGAATTACGGTGCATCGACAGTGATTGATATCGTTCATGGCGGAAAAAGTCAGAAGATCCTTGGCAAAAATTTGGATAAGAATCCGGAATATGCAGTGTTAAGTGACCGGACGGTCCCGAGATTACGGCAGATACTGAGAGAATTACAGTTCCGGGAATATGTGGAAGAAAAGGGCGAACAATATCCGGTGATCTGTCTGACTCCGGAAGGGAAAGCTTTTATGGAGTCGGAAGAACTGCTGGTCATGAAGCTTCCGAAAGAAGAGACAGAAAAGAAATCTGAATCAAAAGAGAAGAAGAACAGACGTAAAAAAGGTGCTGTGGCAGCGGAACTTTCAGAAAAGGATGCAGAATTATTCGAAAGCCTGAGGAAACTCAGACGCGAGATCGCATTGGAAGAAAAAGTACCGCCGTATATGGTATTTGCAGATAGGACGCTTGCCGGTATGTGCGTGATGCGTCCGGCGACGCTGGATGAGATGCTGGAAGTATCGGGTGTCGGAGAACATAAACTGGAGAAGTATGGAGAAAGATTCTTAGAAAGGATAAACAGATGATAGATTTACAGCATGCAAAGGAAGCATTTGAACGGTATCTGGATGGATATGACCGGGAAAATGATAAGGTAAAATTGAAGATTGTTCATACCTATGGTGTTGTTGAATGCAGCAGAAAGATAGCGGAAGGTCTTAAGCTTTCAGAAGAAGACCGGAGGTTGGCTGAGATTATAGGACTTCTTCATGATATCGGAAGATTCGAACAGCTAAAGCGTTATGACAGTTTTGAACCGGGAACGATGGATCATGCTTCTTTTGGTGTGGAGATCCTGTTCGAAGAAGGAATGATCCGGCAGTTTGTGAAAGAAGATACCTGGGACGGAATCATCCGTACGGCGATCGCAAGGCACAGTGATTATTGTCTGGATGGAATCAGAGATGAACGAGAATTATTACATGCCAGAATCATCCGGGATGCGGACAAGCTCGACAACTGCAGAGTAAAACTGGAAGATTCGGTTGAAGCAATGCTTGGAGTGTCAGCCGAAGAGGTTGGAAGAACGAAGATCACTCCAGAGATCATGCAGCAGTTCGAAGCACAGATGTCTGTCCGTTCCGAGACAAGAAAGACGAAGATGGATTACTGGATGTCGTATCTTGCGTACTTTTATGACATTAATTTTAATGTGACGTATGAAATGATCGAGGAGAATCATTTTGTAGATAAGCTGGTGAAACGGATCCCGTATGAAGACCCGGAGACGGCGGAAACGATGGAAAAGGTAAGACAGGAGCTGAACACATATATTCATACAAGAGCTCAGGAAGAGTTAAAACAACCGATGCAAATAGATTGTAAATAAATAGTAATTAAGAAGGGAAATATATATGGCAAAAAAGAAAGTGTATGCAGTAAGAAAAGGACATAAGACCGGTTTATTTGAGACCTGGGCAGAGTGTCAGAAAGCGACAGCCGGATACTCGGGAGCAGAGTTCAGAGGTTTTACAGACCGGGAAGAAGCGATGGCATTTTTACAAATGTCAACAACGGAGAATGTGTCCGGGGATAAAGAAAAAGAGGCAGCAGGAATTGTGGAAGTGCCGGAAAATATGGTGATTGCCTATGTGGACGGAAGCTTTGAAAAAAGCATCGGAAGATATGCATTTGGCTGTGTGATCCTGACACCGGCCGGAGAAGAATTCAGAAAATCCGGAAGCGGCTGTGATCCGGAAGGCGTAAAGATCCGGAACGTTGCAGGAGAAATGCTCGGCGCGATGAATGCAGTGCAATGGGCGAAAGAGCATGAGTATCCGGCAGTAGAGATCCGCTATGATTACGAAGGTGTAGAAAAATGGGTGACTGGTGTGTGGCGGGCAAAGACACCGCTTACCAGCAAGTATGCGGCGCATATGCAGGAAGCAGCAGAGCAGATAAAGATATCTTTCTGCAAAGTCGCAGCGCATACAGGAAATCATTATAACGAAGAGGCCGATCAGCTTGCGAAAAGTGCGTTGCTTCGTACGGATGAAAATGTGAGTATATAGAGGAAGCAGATGCAGTTTACATGAAGATGTGAACTGCATTTTCAGCAAAAATACATACAGAATTCATAAAGTGTTAATACAATATTGGCATATTCTGGTGTATACTAAATACAAATAATAGATAAAATCAGAATGTAACAGTAGAATGCAGCTGATAAGGAGGAACTCTATGAAAAAAAACGACAGGCGAAAACGAAAACTGCAGGAAGAAGCCTGTGATTATGAAATAGAACGTACACCGACAACCAGATACGAACCGGATTATGAGGAAGGCCTGACGTCGGCGCAGGCAGAAGAACACAGGCGTGACGGGTGGGGCAACATATCAGTCGATCCTCCGGCGCAGACAACGGAAGAGATCATTAAGGAAAATGTATTTACATATTTTAATCTGATCTTTCTGGTCCTGGCGATTCTTCTGATAATTGTGGGCTCGTTCCGTAACCTGACATTCCTTCCGGTTATCATTTTTAATACACTGATCGGTATCATACAGGAAATCCGTTCCAAAAAGACACTGGAAAAATTAAATATGCTAAATGCACCACATGCAACAGTGGTCAGAGACGGAAAGACTTCACGGGTCAATTCGGAGAGTCTGGTTCTAGATGATATTGTAATCTTTAAAGCAGGAAATCAGGTCTGTGCTGATGCAGAAGTGGTACATGGAAGTGTGCAGGTCAATGAATCTCTTTTGACAGGAGAATCAGATGAGATTACCAAGAATCCGGGAGATCATCTGATGTCGGGAAGCTTTATTGTGGCAGGAGAATGTCATGCAAGACTGGATGCAGTAGGTGTGGATTCCTACATTTCCAAACTGACACTGGAAGCAAAAGCAATGCAGAAAGGTGAGCAGTCAGAAATGATCCGTTCACTTGACAAACTGGTAAAATTTGTCGGTATCGCATTGATCCCGATCGGAATTATACTGTTCGTGCAGAGCTTCTTCTTTAACGGAGATCCATTCCGAAGCAGTATTACTTCTATGGTGGCGGCTGTGATTGGTATGATTCCGGAAGGGTTATACCTTCTTGCGAGTGTGGCAATGGCAGTCAGTGCAATGCGTCTGGCAAAACAGAAGGTTTTACTTCACGATATGAAGAGTATTGAGACCCTTGCAAGAGTTAATGTGCTTTGCGTTGATAAGACCGGAACGATCACAGAGACAAACATGAGTGTAAAGGATGTGGTTCCGACATCCAATTATAAAAAAGATGAAATGCTGGAACTTCCGAAAATGCTCGGTGATTTTGCGAAAGCAATGAGCAGTGATAACATCACTATGGAGGCGTTAAAAGAATATTTTAAAGAAGGAACAGGAAAAAAGGCTGAGTCTGTAACTCCATTTACATCTGCAACCAAATACAGTGGTGTCACATACGAAGAGGAAGTGCATGTACTTGGAGCACCGGAATTCGTGCTGAGAGATGATTTTGATAAATATAAAGAAGAGATTGAAGGGTATGCAGGAAAAGGAAACCGTGTGCTGGTATTCGGTACGTATGACGGAGAACTGGACGGAAAAGCACTGACCGGCAAGGTAACGCCGCTTGGATATGTCCTTCTTGCCAATCCAATCCGAAAAGAAGCACCGAAGACATTTGCTTACTTTGCAGAACAGGGTGTAGAAGTGAAAGTTATATCCGGAGATAATCCCCTGACCGTTTCTGAAGTGGCAAAAGAAGCCGGAATTGCAAATGCAGACCGTTATGTCGATGCAGCGACTCTTCACAGTGATGCAGAGATTGCAGATGCGGTTGCCAATTATACAGTATTCGGACGTGTAACACCGGATCAGAAACGTAAATTCGTACACGCTCTTAAAGACCAGGGCAAGACAGTAGCAATGACCGGAGACGGTGTCAACGACGTACTGGCATTGAAAGATGCCGACTGCAGTGTAGCCATGGCATCTGGAAGTGACGCGGCAGTACAGGCTTCGCAGGTGGTATTACTGGAGTCCAACTTTGCATGTATGCCGTCGGTAGTAATGGAAGGAAGACGGGTGGTTAATAACATCCAGCGTTCAGCCAGTCTGTTCCTGGTGAAGAATATCTTCTCCTTCCTGTTGTCCTTGTTCTCCGTAGTGCTGATGATCACCTATCCGATGGAACCATCCCAGATATCGCTGATCAGCATGTTTACGATCGGAGTACCTGGATTCTTCCTGGCGTTCCAGCCAAATAAAGAAAGAATACAGGGACATTTCCTGACCAATGTATTCCTGAAGGCATTGCCGGCAGGCCTGACCGATGTATTGATGGTCGGCGCACTGGTCGTATTCGGTAAGACATTTGGCGTAAATACTACAGATATCTCGACAGCAGCAACGATGTTACTTTTGATCGTAGGATTCATCATCCTGTTCAATATCTGTAAACCGGTCAATATCTTCCGCGGTGTAGTCTGGGGAGGATGCCTGACCGGCTGTATCTTATGTATCATCTTCCTGCCGAAATTATTCGCAATTACGGGAATGTCAACGAAGTGTATCATGTTATTCGTAGTATTCTCGATTGCAACCGAGGCAGTACTGCGATACCTGACACTTCTGGTAAAAGGATTGCGGAAAGGATATCGGAAGATAAGGCATAGAGAAGAAGGGATTTAATTCAGGAAGGCTGTGGATACCCGAACCGGAATAAAGCTTGAAAAGG
>ERZ1026901.393-NODE-393-length-36711-cov-67.379310_pt1 | contig 36711 bp, 26 predicted proteins | sample MGYA00380179_ERZ1026901 | MGnify/ENA primary metagenome ERZ1026901 (study PRJEB33269, sample SAMEA4719815) | human gut metagenome | biome: human-associated habitat; feature: organic feature; material: feces | place: Cameroon | collected 2013-10 ... | reverse complement strand
AGCACTTCCTTGGTAAGGAAGAGGTCCTGAGTTCAACTCTCAGTTACAGCTCTTTCTGTTCTTTAAACCAAGAATCGGAAGAAAAACGAACATTCAATTTATATATAAAATAAGAAAGCTATGGCTAAAGAAACATTTGTGCGCACCAAACCGCACGTAAACATTGGTACAATTGGTCACGTAGACCATGGTAAGACCACTCTTACTGCTGCCATCTCTAAGACTCTTCACGATAAGGGTTTCGGTGGCGAGGAAGTTAAGTCTTTCGACCAGATCGATAACGCTCCTGAGGAGAAAGAGCGTGGTATCACCATCAACTCTGCTCACATCGAGTACGAAACAGCTAACCGTCACTACGCTCACGTAGACTGCCCGGGTCACGCCGACTATGTAAAGAACATGGTAACTGGTGCTGCTCAGATGGACGGTGCTATCCTTGTTGTTGCTGCTACTGACGGTCCTATGCCTCAGACACGTGAGCACGTCCTCCTCGCTCGTCAGGTGAACGTTCCCCGCATGGTCGTTTTCTTGAACAAGTGCGATATGGTAGAGGACGAGGAGATGCTCGAGCTCGTAGAGATGGAGGTTCGCGAGATCCTCGACCAGTACGGCTATGAGGAGGATACTCCTATCATCCGTGGTTCTGCTCTTGGTGCACTCAATGGTGTAGAGAAGTGGGTAGACAAGGTAATGGAGCTCATGGACGCTGTTGATACTTGGATTCAGGAGCCTCCCCGTGACCTCGACAAGCCTTTCTTGATGCCTATTGAGGACGTATTCTCAATCACAGGTCGTGGTACTGTTGCTACTGGTCGTATCGAGACTGGTCGCGTTAAGGTAGGCGACGAGACTGAGCTCCTTGGCCTCGGTGAGGACAAGAAGTGCGTCGTAACTGGTGTTGAGATGTTCCGTAAGATCCTCGAAGAGGGTGAAGCTGGCGATAACGTTGGTCTGCTCCTCCGTGGTATCGACAAGAACGAGATCAAGCGCGGTATGGTACTCTGCCACCCGGGTCAGATCAAGCCTCACAAGCACTTCAAGGCTTCTATCTACGTTTTGAAGAAGGAAGAGGGTGGCCGTCACACTCCGTTCGGCAACAAGTATCGTCCTCAGTTCTACCTCCGTACTATGGACTGCACAGGTGAGATCAAGCTTCCTGAGGGAGTTGAGATGGTAATGCCTGGTGACAACGTAGAGATCGAGGTTGAGCTCATCTACGCAGTTGCTCTGAACGAGGGCCTTCGTTTCGCTATCCGCGAGGGTGGTCGTACAGTAGGTTCTGGCCAGATCACAAAGATCCTCGAAGACTAATTCGACGGACCGCAGACTCGCAAGAGGCTGCACTAAATAAAAATAGTTCCCGCATCGCTACGGCGTCGGGAACTATCCTACGGGAATAGCTCAGTTGGTAGAGCACTGGTCTCCAAAACCAGGTGTCGGGAGTTCGAGCCTCTCTTCCCGTGCTAAAAAGAAGATAATATGTTTAAGAAGTTTGTAAATTATTGCAAGACTTGTTACGACGAACTTGCGCATAAAACAACTTGGCCAAGTTATGCCGAACTCAACCACAGTGCAGTGATTGTATTATCTGCTTCCCTTGTCATTGCAGTTGTGGTGTTCGCTATGGACTCTCTGTTCAAGTGGGCAATGAGCATGGTTTATCCAGGTTAATCATTTTCAAGAAAAATGGCTAAGACAGAAAAAAAATGGTACGTGCTTCGTGCTGCCAGCGGAAAAGAATTCAAAGTAAAGGAATATATCGACGCTGAGATCAAGCACAACCCATTACTTCAGGCGCATGTTTCGCAAGTGGTTCTGCCGCTCGAGAAACACGCATCTTTGCGTAATGGCAAAAGAGTAATCAAGGAGAAAATATCTCTCCCCGGTTATGTATTCGTAGAAGCCGCCCTCGTAGGCGACGTAGCACACACGCTGCGTTTCATGCCGAACGTTTTAGGCTTTCTTGGAGGCTTGGACAACCCCTCACCAGTTCCGCAGTCGGAAATCAACCGTATGCTCGGTTCATGCGAGGAAACGGAGATTGAAGACAACATCGACATCCCGTACGTAGTTGACGAGACTGTCAAGGTGACAGACGGACCGTTCTCTGGCTTCAGCGGCATCATCGAAGAGGTGAATGTCGAGAAGCGCAAACTAAAGGTGATGGTCAAGATCTTCGGACGCAAAACTCCGTTGGAATTAGGTTTTATGCAAGTCGAAAAAGAAGGCTAACGCAAGGTTACGAATGCGTTTAGAATTCTTTTATATTAAATCAATTTAAATATTAACAGACAAAATGGCTAAAGAAGTTGCTGGATTAATCAAATTACAGATTAAAGGTGGCGCTGCGAATCCTTCTCCTCCAGTAGGACCTGCACTTGGTTCTAAGGGTATTAACATCATGGGATTCTGCAAAGAGTTCAACGCCAGAACCCAGGATAAGGCAGGCAAGGTAATTCCTGTTGTTATCACTTACTACACCGATAAATCGTTCAGCTTCGAACTTAAGACTCCTCCTGCAGCAGTACAGCTGAAAGAGGCAGCTAAAGTTAAGAGTGGCTCAGCTCAGCCTAACCGCCAGAAAGTTGGTAAAGTAACTTGGGAGCAGGTAAAAGCAATCGCTGAGGACAAACTGAAGGATTTGAACTGCTTTACAGTTGAATCAGGCATGAGACTGGTTGCTGGAACAGCAAGAAGTATGGGTATTACTGTAGAGGGAGACTTCCCTGAGAATGTTTAATAACTTCAATTCGAAAAAATGAAACTGACAAAAAATCAAAAATCAGTAGCTGACAAGGTTGAAGCAGGGAAGGCATACACACTGAAAGAGGCTTCAGAGCTGGTAAAGGAAATCACCACTACCAAGTTCGACGCTTCTATTGATATTGATGTACGCTTGGGCGTTGACCCGCGTAAGGCAAACCAGATGGTTCGTGGCGTCGTTTCGCTGCCTGCCGGAACTGGTAAGGTTACACGCGTGCTCGCTCTCTGTACTCCCGATCAGGAAGCTGCTGCTAAGGAAGCTGGTGCCGACTATGTTGGTCTTGACGAGTATATCGAGAAGATCAAGGGTGGTTGGACTGACGTAGACGTAATCATCACAATGCCTTCTTGCATGGGTAAGATTGGTCCTATCGGCCGTATCCTCGGTCCTCGTGGACTTATGCCTAACCCCAAGAGCGGTACCGTAACAATGGACGTTGCTAAGGCAGTTAAGGAAGTAAAGCAGGGTAAGATTGACTTTAAGGTTGACAAGGCTGGTATCGTCCACACATCAATCGGTAAGGTTAGCTTCACTCCGGAGCAGATCTATCAGAATGCTAAGGAGTTCATCGCTACCATCATCAAGCTCAAGCCTGCTGCTGCTAAAGGTACATACATCAAGAGTATCTTTATTTCGAGCACTATGAGTAAGGGTATCAAGGTTGATCCTAAATCAGTTGAGTAACTCTAAAAGTTTTGTAAAATGAAGAAAGAAGTAAAAGATACTATTATTGCCGAACTCGGTGCGAAGCTGAAGGAGTTCCCTCACTTCTACCTCGTTGACCTCGCAGGTCTCAACGCCGAGGCTACAAGCAACCTCCGCCGCAAGTGCTTCAAGAACGAGATCAAGATGATTGTCGTTAAGAACACACTTCTCCGCGAGGCTTTCCAGGCAAGCGACATTGATTTTGAGCCTCTGTACGGCGCTCTCAAGGGCACTACAGCAGTTATGTTCGCTCACACAGCTAACGTACCGGCTAAGCTCCTGAAGGAATACGTTAAGGATGGCGTACCTGCACTCAAGGGTGCTTATGCTGAGGAGACAATCTTCGGCGCAGATCAGCTCGAGGCTCTCGTAGCTATCAAGAGCAAGAGCGAGGTTATTGCAGACATTGTTGCACTGCTCCAGTCGCCTGCAAAGAACGTTATCTCTGCTCTTCAGTCAGGCGCAAACACTATTCACGGTGTGCTTAAGACTTTGGGCGAGCGTCCTGAGTAATTCAACTCCAAGTCACAAAACATTAACATTAAAAACAATTAAAATTTAAATAAAATGGCAGATATCAAAGCTATTGCTGAAGAATTGGTAAATCTTACAGTAAAGGAAGTAAATGAGTTGGCAACAGTCCTCAAGGACGAGTATGGTATTGAGCCTGCTGCTGCAGCTGTAGCTGTAGCTGCTGGTCCTGCAGCAGGTGGTGCTGATGCAGCTGAGGAGAAGACATCTTTCGATGTTATCCTCGCTGAGGTAGGTGGCGCTAAGCTCCAGGTAGTAAAGGCAGTTAAGGAAGCTTGTGGTCTCGGCTTGAAGGAAGCTAAGGACCTCGTAGACGCTGCTCCTGCTAAGATCAAGGAAGGTCTCTCTAAGGAAGAGGCTGAGAACTTGAAGAAGGCTATCGAGGAGTCAGGTGCTAAGGTAGAGCTCAAGTAATAACAGCTTACAATTCAAATGTCGGGTTTAACGCTGCTAAGCAGTATTTAGGAAAGGTTAACCCGATATTTTAAAATTAGCAAATATGGTTAGGATCTTCCAAGTAGGTGGGTCCTAACCTTTTTGTGTCTTTCCGCTTATTTCGATTTTTTATCACCCATAATAACTTCTGATGGCTTCAAAAATTGTTGATAACAGAGTAAATTTTGCCAGCGTCCATAATCCGTTGCCATATCCGGATTTCCTCGATGTGCAGTTAAAGTCTTTCAAGGACTTCTTACAGTTAGACACTCCGCCTGAGGAACGCAAGAATGACGGTTTGTATAAGGTGTTCTCTGAGAACTTCCCTATCACCGACACACGTAACAATTTCGTTCTTGAGTTCTTGGATTACTATATCGACCCGCCCCGCTACTCAATTGACGAGTGCCTTGAGCGCGGTCTTACATATAGCGTACCTTTGAAGGCTAAGATGAAACTCTACTGTACGGACCCCGAACACGAAGACTTCGGCACATTCATACAGGACGTTTTCCTTGGCACTATCCCTTACATGACATCCAACGGTACGTTCGTCATCAACGGTGCAGAGCGCGTAGTAGTTTCGCAGTTGCACCGCTCGCCGGGCGTGTTCTTCGGTCAAGGTGTGCATGCTAACGGTACTGTGCTCTACTCGGCACGTATCATCCCGTTCAAGGGTTCGTGGATTGAGTTCGCTACCGACATCAACAACGTGATGTACGCATACATCGACCGCAAGAAGAAGTTGCCCGTAACAACTCTTCTGCGCGCCATGGGCTTCGAGCAGGACAAGGATATCCTCCAGATATTCGACCTTGCAGAGGAGGTGAAGGTGAACAAGAAGAACATGAAGGCTGCCATCGGCCGCAAGCTCGCCGCACGTGTGCTGAAGACCTGGAACGAGGACTTCGTAGACGAGGATACGGGCGAGGTTGTGTCTATCGAGCGCAACGAGGTTATCATGGAGCGCGAGACTGTGCTCACAGAAGAGAACATCGACGACATCCTCGAGTCGGGCAACGCTTCAGTGCTTCTCCACAAGGACGCAGAGGCAGCTTCACGCTACTCAATCATTTTCAACACTCTCGCTAAAGACCCCTCTAACTCTGAGAAGGAGGCTGTGCTTTACATCTACCGTCAGCTCCGCAACGCTGACCCGGCTGATGACGCATCGGCACGCGAGGTGTTCCAGAACATATTCTTCTCTGACAAGCGCTACGACCTCGGCGAAGTTGGTCGCTACCGCATCAACAAGAAGCTCGGTCTCGACATCGACTCTGAGACCCGCGTTCTTACAAAGGAGGATATCATCGCCATCATCCGCTATCTCATCCAGTTGGTTAACTCTAACGCAACTGTTGACGATATCGACCACCTCTCTAACCGCCGCGTACGCACAGTAGGCGAGCAGCTCAGCAACCAGTTCTCTATCGGTCTGGCACGTATGAGCCGCACAATCCGCGAGCGCATGAACGTGCGTGACAACGAGGTGTTCCAGCCGACAGACCTTATCAACGCCAAGACAATCTCGAGCGTTGTAAGCTCGTTCTTCGGCACCAACCCGCTCTCGCAGTTCATGGACCAGACCAACCCGCTTGCCGAGGTTACTCACAAGCGTCGTCTCTCGGCCCTTGGTCCTGGCGGTCTGTCACGTGAGCGTGCCGGCTTCGAGGTGCGCGACGTACACTATACACACTACGGACGTCTTTGCCCGATTGAGAGCCCTGAGGGTCCGAACATCGGTCTTATCTCGTCTCTCTGCGTTTACGCAACTATCAACGAGCTCGGCTTCATCGCCACTCCTTACCGCCGTGTAAAGGATTCGATCGTCGACCTCAATAACGACCACGTAGTATACCTCACCGCTGAGGAAGAGGAAGACCACGTAATCGGTCAGGGTAACGCTCCTCTGCGCGAGGACGGTTCGTTCATACGCGACAACGTTAAGTGCCGTCAGAACGCCGAGTTCCCGGTTGTGCCGCCATCAGACGTAGACCTCATGGACGTCTCTCCGCAGCAGATTGCATCTGTATCGGCAGGTCTTATCCCGTTCTTGGAGCACGACGACGGTCACCGCGCACTCATGGGATGTAACATGATGCGCCAGGCAGTGCCATTGCTCCACAACGACGCACCTATCGTAGGTACAGGTCTTGAGAAGCAGGTGTGCGAGGACTCTCGTACAATGATTACTGCAGAGGGCGAGGGCGTTATCGAATACGTAGACGCTACAACAATCCGCATCCTCTACGACCGCACCGACGACGAGGAGTTCGTAAGCTTCGAGCCGGCTCTCAAGGAGTACCGCATTCCGAAGTTCCGCCGCACCAACCAGAACATGACCATCGACTTGCGTCCTATCTGCAACAAGGGTCAGCGCGTTAAGAAGGGCGACATCCTCACAGAGGGTTACGCTACAGAGAACGGCGAGCTCGCACTCGGTCGCAACCTCCTCGTGGCTTACATGCCGTGGAAGGGTTACAACTATGAGGACGCCATCGTGCTTTCAGAGCGCATGATTCGCGACGACGTGCTTACATCTGTACACGTAGACGAGTACTCACTCGACGTTCGCGAGACAAAGCGCGGCATGGAGGAGTTCACAAGCGATATTCCTAACGTTTCGGAGGAAGCTACAAAGGACCTCGACGACAACGGTATCGTTCGCATCGGTGCACGCATCGAGCCGGGCGACATCCTCATCGGTAAGATTTCGCCGAAGGGCGAGAGCGACCCGTCACCGGAGGAGAAGCTGCTCCGCGCCATCTTCGGCGACAAGGCTGGCGACGTGAAGGACTCTTCACTCAAGGCTAACCCGTCGCTCAGCGGTGTGGTTATCGACAAGAAGCTCTTCTCTCGTGCCGTTAAGACACGCGAGTCGAAGAAGCAGGACAAGGTGATTCTCGCCAAGATCGACGAGGAGTACGAGGCAAAGAACGACGACTTGAAGGATATTCTCGTCGACAAGCTCCTCACACTCACCGAGGACAAGGTTTCGCAGGGTGTTAAGGACTACTCTGGTGCAGAGATCATCACAAAGGGCACAAAGTTCACAGCTACAATGCTGAAGAACCTCGAGTACGACGGCATTCAGTCGAACGACTGGACCGGCGACGAGCACACCGACAAGCTCATCTCTAAGCTCATCATGAACTATATACGCAAGTACAAGCTGCTCGACGCAGAGCTCAAGCGTAAGAAGTTCGCCATCACCATCGGCGACGAGCTGCCTTCAGGCATCCTCCAGATGGCTAAGGTATACGTTGCAAAGAAGCGTAAGATCGGCGTAGGTGATAAGCTCGCAGGTCGTCACGGTAACAAGGGTATCGTTTCGAAGATTACACGTATGGAGGATATGCCGTTCCTCGAGGACGGTCGTCCGGTCGACTTGGTATTGAACCCGCTCGGCGTGCCTTCTCGTATGAACCTCGGTCAGATCTTCGAGGCTATTCTCGGTGCTGCCGGCCGTAAGCTCGGCGTAAAGTTCGCTACACCTATCTTCGACGGTGCTCACCTTGAGGACCTCTCTGAATGGACAGACAAGGCAGGTCTGCCGCACCTCTGCTCTACACACCTTTATGATGGTGAGACAGGCGAGCGCTTCGACCAGCCGGCTACAGTAGGTGTGACATACTTCTTGAAACTCGGTCACATGGTTGAGGACAAGATGCACGCCCGTTCAATCGGTCCGTACTCGCTCATCACACAGCAGCCACTCGGTGGTAAGGCACAGTTCGGTGGACAGCGTTTTGGTGAGATGGAGGTTTGGGCTATCGAGGCGTTCGGTGCCAGCCACGTGCTTCAGGAAATTCTGACAATCAAGTCCGACGATACAGTGGGCCGTTCAAAGGCTTACGAGGCTATCGTTAAGGGCGACCCAATGCCTACACCGGGCATCCCAGAGTCGCTCAACGTGCTCCTGCATGAGCTCCGCGGTCTTGGTCTGAGCATCAAACTTGATTAATCCGAACATCCCAAAACTATAGAAATATATGGCTTTCAAGAAAGATACAAAAGTTAAGAATAATTTCACGAAGATTACCATCGGTCTTGCCTCTCCGGAGGAGATCCTGGAAAATTCGTATGGTGAGGTTACCAAGCCTGAGACCATCAACTACCGCACCTACAAGCCCGAGCGCGACGGCTTGTTCTGCGAGCGCATCTTCGGTCCGACACGCGACTATGAGTGCGCCTGCGGCAAGTACAAGCGCATCCGCTACAAGGGCATTGTCTGCGACCGATGCGGTGTTGAGGTAACTGAGAAGAAGGTACGCCGTGAGCGCAGCGGACACATCGAGCTCGTTGTGCCCGTAGCTCACATCTGGTACTTCCGCTCGCTGCCTAACAAGATCGGCTATCTGCTCGGTATGCCGACAAAGAAACTCGATCAGGTTATCTACTACGAGAAGTACGTAGTTATCCAGCCCGGTGCGTTCGAAGGACGCACCGACGAGCAGGGCGACGAGTACAACGGTTCGCACAAGATGGACCTCCTTACCGAGGAGGAGTATCTCGACATCGTAGAGAACAAGCTCGGTGCTGAGAACGACCTTCTTGAAGACACCGACCCGAACAAGTTCATCGCAAAGATGGGTGCAGAGGCTGTCTACGACCTTCTCGCAGGTCTCGACCTCGACTCTCTTTCATACGAGTTGCGCGACCGTGCCAACAACGACTCTTCGCAGCAGCGCAAGACAGAGGCTCTGAAGCGTCTGCAGGTTGTAGAGGCATTCCGTGGAAGCAAGGGCGTCAACCGTCCGGAGTGGATGATCATGAAGATTATCCCGGTTACTCCGCCGGAGCTCCGTCCGCTCGTGCCGCTGGATGGCGGTCGTTTCGCAACATCCGACCTCAACGACCTCTATCGTCGTGTAATTATCCGTAACAACCGTCTGAAGCGTCTCGTAGAGATCAAGGCTCCTGAGGTTATCCTCCGCAACGAGAAGCGTATGCTCCAGGAGGCGGTAGACAGCCTCTTCGACAACTCACGCAAGTCGAGCGCCGTTAAGAGCGACGCCAACCGTCCGCTCAAGTCACTCTCTGACTCTTTGAAGGGTAAGCAGGGCCGCTTCCGTCAGAACCTCCTCGGTAAGCGTGTCGACTATTCAGCACGTTCGGTTATCGTTGTTGGTCCGGAGCTGAAGATGGGCGAGTGCGGTCTGCCGAAGCTCATGGCAGCCGAGCTTTACAAGCCGTTCATCATCCGCAAGCTCATCGAGCGCGGCATCGTGAAGACTGTAAAGAGCGCCAAGAAGATCGTTGACCGCCGTGAGCCGGTTATCTGGGACATCCTCGAGAACGTAATGAAGGGTCACCCCGTCATGCTCAACCGTGCCCCGACACTTCACCGTCTCGGTATCCAGGCGTTCCAGCCGAAGCTTATCGAGGGTAAAGCCATCCAGCTCCACCCGCTTGCATGTACTGCGTTCAACGCCGACTTCGACGGTGACCAGATGGCTGTACACCTCCCGCTCAGCAACGAGGCTGTACTTGAGGCACAGATATTGATGCTCCAGAGCCACAACATCCTGAACCCTGCCAACGGTGCTCCTATCACCGTGCCGTCTCAGGATATGGTGCTCGGTCTTTACTATATCACAAAGATCCGTCCGGGCGCAAAGGGCGAGGGTCTGACATTCTACGGCGACGAGGAAGCCCTCATCGCACACAACGAAGGCAAGTGTGACCTCCACGCTCTGGTTAAGGTTATCGTTAACGACCTCGTTGACGGCAAGCCCCAGAAGCGTATGATCGAGACATCTGTAGGACGTGTAATCGTCAATCAGATTATCCCTGAGGAGGTCGGCTTCTTCAACGATGTCATCTCTAAGAAGACCCTGCGCGGACTTATCTCTGACGTTATCAAGGCTGTAGGTATGGCACGTGCCTGCGAGTTCCTCGACGGTATCAAGAACCTCGGTTACCGCATGGCTTACGTGGCTGGTCTTTCGTTCAACCTTGACGACATCATCATCCCGCCAGAAAAGAAGAGTATCGTGGAGCGCGGTGCTGCAGATGTTCGCGCCATCCAGGACAACTATAACATGGGCTTCATCACTGAGAACGAGCGTTACAACCAGGTGATCGATACCTGGACTCACGTGAACAACGACCTCGCAAGCATCCTTATGAAGGAGATGACAGAGGCCGACCAGGGCTTCAACGCCGTATTCATGATGCTCGACTCTGGTGCCCGTGGTTCTAAGGACCAGATCAAGCAGCTCTCTGGTATGCGTGGTCTTATGGCTAAGCCTATGAAGGCAGGTGCCGAGGGTCATCAGATTATCGAGAACCCGATTATCTCTAACTTCAAGGAGGGTATGTCGGTGCTCGAGTACTTCATCGCTTCGCACGGTGCCCGTAAGGGTCTTGCCGATACCGCTATGAAGACTGCCGACGCCGGTTACCTTACACGTCGTCTTGTCGACGTATCGCACGACGTTATCATCTCAGAGGAGGACTGCGGCACACTCCGTGGTCTTGTCTGCACCGCTCTCAAGAACGGTGACGAGGTTATCTCTTCACTCTCAGAGCGCATCATCGGTCGTGTTTCAGTACACGACGTCGTTGATCCTACCACAGGTGAGGTACTTGTTTCAGCCGGTGAGGAAATCACAGAGGCTAAGGCAAAGGCCATCGAGAACTCTCCGATCGAGAGTGTCGAGATTCGTTCAGTGCTCACCTGCGAGAGCAAGAAGGGTGTCTGCATGAAGTGTTACGGTCGCAACCTTGCCACACAGCGCATGGTTCAGCTTGGCGAGGCTGTCGGCGTTATCGCTGCACAGGCTATCGGTGAGCCGGGTACACAGCTTACTCTCCGTACGTTCCACGCCGGTGGTGTGGCAGGTAACGCTGCCGCCAACGCATCCATCGTTGCCAAGAACGACTGCAAGCTTAAGTTCGAGGATCTCCGTGTTGTTCCGTTCGTCGAGAACAATGGCGAGAAGGACGTCGACTGCCACATGGTTGTCAGCCGTCTTACCGAGCTTCAGTTTGTCGACCCGAATACAGACATAGCACTTGCAACGGTCAACGTTCCTTACGGTTCGTCACTCTACTTCAAGGAGGGCGACGTAGTCAAGAAGGGCGACCTCATTGCCAAGTGGGACCCGTTCAACGCTGTCATCGTTACAGAGTATGCAGGTACGCTCCGCTTCAACGACGTTATTGAGGGCGTTACCTTCCGTGCCGATACCGACGAAGCAACAGGTCTTACCGAGAAGATCATCACCGACTCGAAGGACAAGTCGAAGGTTCCGACCTGCGACATCCTCGACAGAAACGGCGAGGTTATCGGTACATACAACTTCCCGGTGGGTGGACACGTAGTCTGCGAGGACGGTCAGACCGTCAAGACCGGTATGACTCTTGTGAAGATTCCGCGTGCTGCAGGTTCTGCAGGCGATATCACCGGTGGTCTGCCTCGAGTAACAGAGCTCTTCGAGGCTCGTAACCCGTCTAACCCTGCAGTCGTATCAGAAATCGACGGTGAGGTTACAATGGGTAAGGTTAAGCGTGGCAACCGCGAGATTATCGTTACATCTAAGACTGGCGACCAGCGCAAGTACCTTGTATCGCTCTCTAAGCAGATCCTCGTTCAGGAGCACGACGCCGTTCGTGCCGGAACTCCGCTTTCTGACGGTAGCATCACTCCGGGCGACATCCTCGCCATCAAGGGCCCCACAGCCGTACAGGAGTATATCGTTAACGAGGTTCAGGACGTTTACCGTCTCCAGGGTGTGAAGATCAACGACAAGCACTTCGAGATTATTGTCCGCCAGATGATGCGTAAGGTTCAGATTGACGAGCCGGGCGATACCACATTCCTCGAGCAGGAGATGGTTGACAAGCTCGACTTCGCTGAGGAGAACGACCGCATCTGGGGCAAGAAGTACGTCACCGACGCTGGTGACTCTGACGTGCTCAAGGTTGGTCAGATTGTTTCGGCACGCAAGTTGCGCGACGAGAACTCAAGCCTCAAGCGCCGCGACCTCCGTCTCGTTCAGGTTCGCGACACCGTGCCTGCTACATCTACACAGATCCTGCAGGGTATCACACGTGCCGCTCTCCAGACCAAGAGCTTCATCTCGGCTGCTTCGTTCCAGGAGACAACCAAGGTGCTCAACGAGGCTGCTATCCGCGGTAAGGTAGACTTCCTTGAGGGTATGAAGGAGAACGTTATCTCTGGTCACCTCATCCCGGCAGGTACCGGTCTGCGTCAGTGGGACAAGCTCATCGTGGGTTCACGCGAAGAGTACGACCGCATGCAGGCTAACCGCCGCAACGTGACCGACTACTCTAACGAGGAGTCAGCTGAATAAGGTATAAACCATAAAAGAGAAAACGCTGCAAGTGAGTCTTAACCGACTGCTTGCAGCGTTTTTATTGTATATGTACGTATATATAATTATACCCTTTCGGGTGTAATCTCAAACAATTCGCTTGATATTACACCCGAAAGGGTATAAACACGATGCTTCAAACCATCATCTTAGCATCAGCATCCTTTTCAGAATAAGTCGTTTGTACTGCCGTTTGAAGTCGTCTGGCAGGAACGACGCCTCTATGAGTTCAATCCATTTCATCAGCGCCTTGCGGAATTTCTTCGCAATGTTGTCGAGCACCTTCTCATTCACGCCCGAAGCTATTATCGACTTCTCGAAGTCGCTGCGCCTTATGCGCGCCTTCTTGCCGTTGAGCGTCAGCGCCAGTTCCTCCTTGTCCTCGGGCATCACGATAGCCGTCGACAGCAGGTCGTAGGCAGGCGTCAGACAGTAGCCCATCGGCGACTTGTAGAGCGAGAAGTTCTTCAGGTGCATGTCCGAGTTGCCCGTAATCCATGAGAACACCACCACCTCCCAGTAGTTCACGAGGTCGAGCTGCGGCACCGCCGAATACTTCTTTATGTGCTTCGCAATCTGCTCGTACGAACCCTTGTACTTGTACTCGGTGAGTCGCTCCGTGAGCTGGCACATGTCCTCCATCGCAATCTTCGATCCGTCGCGTTCGCGGTCTATGCGCCGTGTTATGTAGCACAGCTCTCCGTCGGCAAAGCGAATGAGCGAGTGGGGCACGACGGCTATCTTCGCCGCCTCCGCCATGTGCATCGTCAGGTCCTCCAGTTCGGGCAGTGCACGATAGGCGTCGGTCTGTGGTTTCAGAATGTAGCGTCCCCACAACCCCACGATTGTGAAGCGGTCTGGCTCGTTCTTTCCGCCCGGATTCACGTCGAGCGACAGCTTCGCCTGCACGCCGGTCAGCGTGGTCTGCGCCCTCACCACCTGCTTTGCGAGGTCGGCTATCTCGCTGCGTCTGTAGGGCAGCGCCGGCACCTCCTTCACGCCGAACATCTTGCGTGCGCAGGCAGGGTGAAAGTCCTTCTGTCCCTCTTTCAGCGGCTTGTAGCAGTAAAGGCATTTTTCCATCATAATCAAGAGTTTTTTAGTTAGCAATACCTCAGTTTGGGTTGTGCGCCGTGCCGTCGGCTCCCTCCTCCGGCACCACGCTCACCGCTCCGATGCAGTCCTTGCAGCATGCGAGCAGCAGCGACATACGGTCGCGCTGGTTTATCTTCCAGCTGCGTTCCGCAATGTTCAGCAGCCAGCCCTCCGGCACCAGTCCGTCGAAGAACGGGAAGAGCACCTTGTCTTCATACGGTTCTTCGCGCAGCGGCATCGTGAGGCTGATAGGCTCAGCGCCCTCCGCCACGAGATACTCGCTGTCGTACACAAAGTGGAAGCCGTTCTCGTCTTCCGTTAGCCGACCAGCGTAGCGGTCGTACATATAAATCTTTGCACTCTTCATAGTTGGTGATGTTATGATGTGTGTGGCACTGCGCCCACTTCGTGCCCGAACAGCGCAAGCACCTGGTTTATTTTGTCTATGCGCAGCGTCTGCTTACCCTGCTCCAGTTCGCGCACGAAGCGCAGTCCTACGCCCGACTTCTCTGCCAGATCCACCTGCGTGAGGTTGAACATGCGTCGGCGTTCCTTCACAAATGCAGCTATTGATGTCTCCATATATATACAATTATACCCTTTCGGGTGCAAATATATAAAATTTATTTGATATTGCACCCGAAAGGGTATAATTATGTTTTCATTTTACTTATTACCTTAAATTAGCAGACAAAGTCTTTCCTTATATTCTTTAGATTTTTATCGTGCGCATACGCATATCTGCACGATAAAAATCCAAAGATGTTCAAATTAGGACACGACGCCACTTCCGTTTCCTGCGAGCCTATCTCAACACGCCTCCATTTGCGTATGTCTTGTATACGGCTGTACATTGACGCACTATCTCGTCCCACTGGTAGCCGTTGTAGGTAGATTATTGTTATCCAATGACTTGCTTTCTTGTAAAAATAACAAGTCTGCTAATCTAAGGAGATATGTCATTGTCCTGTAAAGTTTCAGTACGTGAAAAAATCTACCATATCTTCCAGAATTGCCGTAACTTGCACATTACGAGCACGATAAAGGCTGGTAGATAGGCTTTCGAGAGCGATATCTACCAGCCTATCTACCAGTCTATCGTAAGCGGATACGTTTACAGTCAACCTATTTCTCTATATACATTTTGCGCGAAAGCGCATTGCCTATTTTCACAATGTAGAGGCCATTGTTTAGGGGAACGGTGACATTCGCGGCATTGGGCGTCTCGCTATAAACCACTTTCCCGTCAAGTCCGCAAACGGTAATGTTCGTATTGGTGGGCAAGCCCGTCAGGCTGATACCTCCCTTCGTTGTTCGCAGCAACAAAGCGTCATTGCCGACTTGCGATATTCCAGTGGCATCGCCCACGTTTACCGTCCTGCGCGAATTTACCACCACATCGCCATTGGCGGAAATCAAAGTGCCGTCGGGAATGACTATGGTGTAGCCTTTATCGGATGTCAGCGGCGTGCCTTCAAAGTCGGCTTTCAGCACCCATTGACCGTCTTCCTCCGTCAGCGTGGGCATCACTTCCTTGACCATTTCCGAATTGTCGCCATACCACAGTTGCACCTTTGGATCACTGGACAGCATCACAGCTTGATTATAGTAGAATGCCACTTCACCTAGCACGTCCGTCGGGTGGTTGTCGAATAGGCTGCACCACACGTAGTTAATCGATGGCAGTGGCTCTTCGTAGCCGCCTACAAAATGCAATACGGCTTTCTTGTTTGTGATGTCGGGGCGGTACATGGCATAGACAGTTCCTTCTGGTATTTCAAGGGCGAAGTTTACGCCTTTCTCGAATTTTATATATTCACCAAAATCCACACATGCTTGTCCTAAGTCCCAATCCCATGTGGCTTGAAATGGAAACTGGCGTACTGGCACGCCCTCGCGATACAAGACGGCTTGTTGTTCATCACTCTCAGTTTCCGTACCCCAATAGAAGGTCATTAGATTTGCTTTTGCAAGAGTGGAACCGTCTACAATGTCCGTGTGGAATTCGCCGAGGTCGGTGGGAATAGTGAACGAATATCTAACTTCATCATTATCGATGTCAGGCTCACCTTCTTTGTAAAAAGTTCCTTCGTCAATAACCACGGTGAAAGTTTCACCTTTTGGCAGAACAAGAGCTTCGTCGAACATTACTTCTACTGTCCCTTGTTGTGTAGTTGAGACATTCGAACTGTCATGTCCATGATAATTGTTTATGGCAAGTTTACCTTCGGCAATCACTTCATCTCCCTTATATACTTTGGCAGTGGAGTCGTTAAGCGATAATAGTTCTTGGTATGTAAAATCAATCTGCCGCAATGGCCAATAAGCGGCACGAATATCAAGTGAGCATTGCTTAAATGTTAGCTCTGTAGCTTGCGCTGATATTGAAGCCGTTAAGCCCAACACCACAACGATTGTAAGAATATACTTTTTCATGTGATTACTTTTTTACGATTATTTTTTTTGTTGTTAATGTACCGCTCGCGTCAGAGACGGAAACGATATAGAAGCCACGTGGCAAATTCATCTCAATAGATGCATTTCTGCCGAATTTGGCGGATTTATACTCTCGACCAGACATATCTGTTACCCTCACCGTTGCAGGATTATTCAATCCATGTATGGACAAAGTTCCTTCGCTATATCCAATTAATACTTTTGGGGGCGAAGAGATAGATAAAATGCCTGTTGCCTCTTTGGGGTTATATACAGGACGTATGTTTTTTCCTGTATATTTTAATCCTATCATTTTTCCAGCGCCAGCACCAGTATCATAATAAATACAATAAGCTCTTTCTGGGACATAGGTTGTTGAATCTGGTACGCCGTTATTGTAGATGTCGCATTTCGCTTCACCCATCCATAATACAGCCGATTGTCCTTCTGGCAGTTCATATTGTGCCCCAGGGCCAGCTCCCGCCCCTGCTGCTGGAATAAAAATACTATTCGTATTGGGACCACAGAAACGTTGTCCTTTTACATCATTCTCTTCAATTATCCCATTACTCCAGCACATCATTGTTAGTTCGTACTGCTCTTCTTGTGTAGGCATGCGCCAACCACTGCCCCATAGATTCACTGCTGCATCATATTCTGTTCCACTTATATTCCAGCCAATATCAATGCATTCATAAAATTCACCATATCTAGAATCTTGAATAATTTTCCCTGTATGATATAGATAATTCTCTGGGACAAACCAATCCTTTGGCTCAACTTCGCCCCAAGCAAAGAAATCGCCATATTCTTCGGGCGCGTTGGCACCAATGTTACAAGTTGCCCATAGAGTTCCACTTGGCAGGCCTAAATCGGCATAATCATGCCCCGCGTGAGTTCCACTTACCCAATGTGCTGGAATTTTATTTTGCGCATTGCAAATGACTGCAAAAATCATTAGTAATGCAATAATAATGTATCTCATACCGTGTCATTTTATTGGGTGCGATGCTGAATACGCGCATCGCCCCCGTTATTTCATTGTTATTTTACCTTACAACAAGTTTCCTCGATGATATTTCTTGTTTAGTCTCTACAGACACAACGTATATTCCTTTCCCCCATTGTAGAAGGCATAGAAACATGTGTCTCTGTCCCGTTACATGTGGAATGTGCCAAAGTGGCTCAACGGATATTTTCCGTGGCAGGGGATGTTTGTTAATTTTTCTTTTTGGAGTTAGTGGTCAAAATAAAAAAATGAAAGTCTTACGACGAATGAGAGATGCAGTCTATTCTGCTGCAATAGATCTATTCTCTACTCTTTTATGAGAGTAAGCACGTTTAGAATATAAAGACAATTTAGTTTTAGATTTTTGCTTATACATCCTTTTGCCAACGAAGATAGAATATTATAATTTAAAATGCAAGCGACAGTCGAAAAAACTTTGGTATTTAAGTTTGTTTTATAGTGTGTTTGGATTTAGTAACATCTATTAACGTGCAAAAAACAACTTGGACATCTTGGGTTAAAGCGTTGAGCTGACTATTTTCGGTTTTAGTTGTAAAGCTAATTGAGTCAATTAAGATGAAAAAACGGGCTCCAATAGTGCGATTATGTGAAATTTTTGGGTGTTTGTATGGTGGATTATGTGAAAAGTGTTATCTTCGCACATATACTTTCCCCTATTTCCTAACCTTTCTCCTGAAGCGATTTGTGGCAGAGAGGCAGGCGTAGTTTCCCGCTTGTTTTTCTTAAGATGAGCGAAATAAACGCCATAATGCTTGCTTCATAGCCATAAAAGATGTATTTTTGTAAAACATATTTTGAAATATCATATTTTAAAAAACATTTTTAAGAAAAACAGTTTCTAAAACTACATGGCACGATTCTATTCGCTTAAAAAGAAGGACGAGGACGACGCGAAGACAGCCGATCCGTTCGGCGTGCTGCGTCCGAAAGTGAAGAATGCAGAACAACAACAAGTAAACATATACGACATGGCAAAAGCATACGTATTTCTTGCCGACGGATTCGAGGATATCGAGGCGTTGGCTCCGGTTGACATCCTCCGCCGCGGCGGACTCAACGTAAAGACAGTAAGCATCAACGCTACGGAGATGGTGGCGTCGGCGCACGGCGTGCAGGTGAAGGCGGACATTATGTTCGCCGAAGCCGACTTCAGCGACGCCGACCTGCTCATGCTGCCCGGCGGAATGCCCGGCGCTAAGAACCTCGACGAGCATGAGGGCGTGCGCGCGGCTCTCGTGCGCCATGCCGAACAGCAGAAGCTCATCGGCGCCATCTGCGCTGCACCTATGGTGCTGGGCCATCTCGGGTTGCTCCGCGGCAAGCGCGCTACGTGCTATCCGGGCTTCGAGACAGAGCTTGAGGGCGCCACATACACCGCCGAGCCTTGCACCGCCGACGGCAATATCATCACGGGCAAGGGTCCCGGCGCTTCGTTCGCCTACGCCTACCGACTGCTCGAGGAGTTCAAGGGCGCGGGCGTCGTTGAGGAGTTGAAGAAAGGAATGATGTACGAGTTTTGAACATCCTCTCACAGGACATAATGTATCTGCCGGGAGTCGGCCCCAACAAAAAGGACGTGCTCAACAAGGAGTTGGGCGTGCGCACCTGGGGCGACCTTCTGGAGTACTATCCATATAAATATGTGGATAGGAGCCGCATCTATGCCATACACGAACTGCAGAGCGACATGCCTTTCGTGCAGATACGCGGCAGGATACTCTCGTTTGAGGAGTTCGAGATGTCGGCACGCAAGAAGCGTGTCGTGGCTCACTTCTCCGACGGCAGGGGAGTGGTCGACCTCGTGTGGTTCTCCGGTGCGCAGTACGTTTACAAGACCTACAAGGTGGGCGAAGACTACATCGTGTTCGGACGCCCCACGGTATACGGCGGGCGCTTCCAGTTCTCTCATCCCGAGATAGAGCGCGCCTCCGAACTGCAGCTCTCCGAGATGGGCATGCAGCCCTACTACGTCACTACCGAGCAGATGAAGAAGCGCAATATCTCGTCGCGCGCCTTGGAGAAGATGGTGAAGGCGATGCTGCAGAAGATATCCGAGCCGATACCCGAGACGCTGCCCGACTTCATCGTGAACGCACGCCACCTCGTCTCGCGCGACACAGCCCTGCGCTGCGTCCACTATCCGAAGAACGCCATCGAGATGCAGAAGGCGCGCGAGCGACTGAAGTTCGAGGAGCTGTTCTACGTTCAGCTCAACATCCTGCGCTACGCCTCCGACCATCGCCGCAAGTTCCGCGGCTATGTCTTCTCGCAGGTGGGCGACGACTTCCACCGCTTCTACTCCGAGAACCTTAAGTTCGAGCTCACCGGTGCGCAGAAGCGCGTCGTGCACGAGATACGCGACGACATGCGTTCGGGCCGTCAGATGAACCGCCTGCTGCAGGGCGACGTGGGCAGCGGAAAGACCCTCGTGGCGCTCATGACCATGCTCATAGCGCTCGGCAACGGCTATCAGGCGTGCATCATGGCGCCTACCGAGATACTCGCCGAGCAGCACTTCGCCACGATACAGGAGTTTCTGCGCGGTCTCAATATACGCGTCGAACTGCTGACAGGGCAGGTGAAGGGCAAACGGCGTCAGGAAGTGCTCGACGCCCTCATAGCCGGCGAGGTGAAGATACTCGTCGGAACGCACGCCGTGCTCGAAGACCCCGTGCGTTTCCAGCGACTCGGCGTGGCGGTTATCGACGAGCAGCACCGCTTCGGCGTGGCTCAGCGCGCACGCCTCTGGGCTAAGGGCGAGAACCCGCCCCACATACTCGTGATGACCGCAACGCCCATACCGCGCACACTCGCCATGACCATCTACGGCGACCTCGACGTGAGCATAATCGACGAGCTTCCGCCCGGTCGCAAGCCCGTGCAGACCATACACAAGTACGACAGTCAGATGACATCGCTCTACGCCGGCATACGCCAGCAGATACGACTCGGGCGTCAGGTCTACATCGTCTATCCGCTCATCACCGAGAGCGAGAAGAGCGACCTCAAGAACCTTGAGGAAGGCTACGCCGCGCTGTGCGACATCTTCCCCGAGTTCAAGATAAGCAAGGTGCACGGCAAGATGAAGTCGAAGGAGAAAGACGCCGAGATGCAGAAGTTCGTATCGGGCGAGACGCAGATTCTCGTCGCAACCACCGTCATCGAGGTGGGCGTGAACGTGCCCAACGCCTCCGTGATGGTGATACTCGACTCGCAGCGCTTCGGACTCTCGCAGCTACATCAGTTGCGCGGACGCGTAGGACGCGGCGCCGACCAGAGCTATTGCATACTCGTCACCACCTACAAGCTCTCCGCCGAGACGAGCAAGCGCATCGACATCATGTGCGAGACCAACGACGGATTCCGCATCGCTGAGGCCGACCTCAAGCTGCGCGGACCCGGCGACCTCGAAGGCACGCAGCAAAGCGGCATTGCCTTCGACCTGAAGATAGCCGACATAGCGCGCGACGGACAGATAATGACCATCGCACGCGAAGAAGCTCAGAAGATAATAGACGCCGACCCTACATGCACCTCGTCGGAGTACGCCATGCTCTGGCGCCGACTGCGCGAATTGCGCGATACGAACGTCAATTGGGCGGCAATTTCATAGCAACAAGCTGACAGACAGGCTGATACGACGGCGTGTCTGTCGGCTTGTTTTTTTTGCTTTATAGCTGCAAAGAAAATGTTAAACTTCGTACAAAAACTGTTAATGCAGAGCGAATCATGTAATATTATTCAATATTTTTTCGTATCTTTGCAACGCAATGTTCAAAATGCTATGCCAACATTGCAAATTAACTACTACTGATATCGAATATACTACAATTCGATGACCATCTTTTTGAAGGAATGATATACTCATTCTATTTTAAAAAAAACTGCCTGAAGAATGAATTTGAAGAAAATCGTTAAGACATTTGCAATATCGATGTTGCTCGCCGTTACTTCTACAACCGCCAACGCACAAGACCTTCTTGCACGCCAGGCGCCGGTAGACCGTAAGATGGCAGCCGTCGACACAATCATGCTTCGCAACATCACTATGCGCGAAGAACTCGAATCGCCCTCTGCAGACCTCTACGCCAACTGGGACAACAAGTACGCTCACCGCGCTACGGAGCTTCCTGAGACATACAAGATAGACCTCCGCCACTTCACCATGCCTACCACAAGCCGTGTCATCACGAGCAACTTCGGTTCGCGTTGGGGACGCCAGCACAAGGGACTCGACATCAAGGTGTACATCGGCGACACCATCCGCGCTGCCTTCTCGGGTAAGGTGCGCATCGTGCGCTACGAGGCAGGCGGCTACGGCAAGTATATCGTGATACGCCACAACAACGGTCTGGAGACCATCTACGGCCACCTCTCTAAGCAGCTCGTTGAGGAGAATCAGGAGGTTCATTCGGGCGAGGTTATCGGTCTCGGCGGCAATACGGGCCGCAGCACCGGTTCGCATCTCCACTTCGAAACACGTCTTTGCGGCGTTGCGCTCAACCCGGCGCTTATGTTCGACTTCCGCGCGCAGGACGTAACCGGCGACTACTACGCATTCAACAAAGAGACATACGACAACGAGTCGACCAACGCTACACGCTTGCGCGGTAAGCAGGATTCTTCTACTTACGCAAGCACCGACTCTTCGGACGACTACGCTACAAACAAGCGCACCACTTCGGGTCTTACCGACCAGATTTCTTACCACAAGGTGAAGAAGGGCGAGACATTGGACCGCATCGCAAAGAAGCGCGGCGTAACTGTCGAAAAGATCTGCAAGCTCAACCACATCACAAAGACGATGCGTCTGCGCCCAGGTCAGATTCTGCGCTACTCTTAAAGTGCAATCGGGGCGCTATTCAAGAACGCATAGCGCCATTCATAAGCGTATATTTTACGACTGTAACAACATAGCAAGGCGACGCCAAACAACTTGAAAGGGATTTTCGGGTAGTTTGGTGTCGCCTTTCTTTGTATATGACGCATTGTAAATCGTATACTTCTACGACGTTTTGTGTTTACGATTGTTTGTAGAAAGCGCAAAAATGTGTAATTTTGCAAGCTGTAAGGCGCAAAGAATGTGCGCATGTTAATGATAACACAATAAGTTGTAATGATAACACAACAAGTGGTAATAATAACACAATAAAAAAGAATCAAGGATGACACAAGAGAGAGTTAGTTTTGGAAGTAAGTTGGGCATGGTTCTTGCCACAGCAGGATCGGCAGTAGGTTTAGGAAACGTGTGGCGTTTCCCTTATATGGCGGGCGACAACGGCGGCGCCGCCTTTATCCTTATATATATAATGTGCATAATGCTGCTCGGCATTCCCTGCATGATGAGCGAGTTTATCATCGGCAGACACGGAGCAGCCAACACCGCACGCGCCTACTCGCGCATGGACACGCATAAGGCGTGGCGCTTCGTAGGACTGATGGGCGTGCTCACGGGTTTCCTCATCACGGGCTATTATGCCGTGGTGTCGGGCTGGTGCCTGCAGTATATCTTCGCCTCGGGCGTGGGCGAGCTGAGCGGCGACCCGCAGTATATAGCCAGCTACTTCGCCGACTTCTCCGCATCGCCCGTGAAGCCGGTTTTATGGACTGTGGCGATACTCTGCATCTGCCACTTCATCATCGTGCGCGGCGTGCGCGGCGGCATCGAGCGTGCGTCGAAAGCCTTCATGCCGACGCTCTTCGTGCTGCTGTTGGTGGTGGTTGTGAGTTCGTGTCTGTTGCCCGGCGGAATGAAGGGCGTGGAGTTTCTCTTCAAGCCCGACTTCTCGAAGGTGAGCGGCAAGGTGTTTCTCGCCGCAATGGGTCAGGCGTTCTACTCGCTGGGACTTAGTATGGGCTGCATAAGCACGTTCGCAAGCTATTTCTCGCGAGAGATCCATCTGCTGAAGTCGGCTGTGAACATCGCCGTCATCGACACGCTGGTGGCTATTCTCGCCGGACTCATGATCTTCCCCGCTGCGTTCAGCGTGGGCGTAAGCCCCGATAGCGGTCCGTCGCTCATCTTCATCACTCTGCCCAACGTGTTCCAGCAGGCGTTCGCCGGAATGCCGCTCGTGGGCACCGCCGTAGCCGTCATGTTCTACATGCTGCTCTCGCTTGCTGCCCTCACGTCGCTCATTTCGCTGCACGAGGTGAGCACGGCGTTCCTCAGCGAGGAGACCTGCCTCAACCGCAAGAGTGCGGCGCGACTCGTTACGGTGGTGTGCTCGGTGATAGGCGCGTTCTGCTCGCTCTCGCTCGGCGACAGAGCCTGGCTGAGCATGTTCGGAAAGACGCTGTTCGACTGGTTTGACTTCGTAACGGGTCAGCTGCTGCTGCCGTTCGGCGGAGTGCTCACCTGCATCTTCATGGGCTGGGTGGTGCCGCGCAAGCTGATAAAGGACGAGTTCACTAACTGGGGCACGCTGCGCGGCACGTTCTTCGGCGTGTACATGATTCTCGTGCGCTATGTGTGCCCGGTGTGCATCGTGGCAATATTCCTCAACCAGCTGGGAGTGTTGTAAAAGTAAAAAAGTAAAACGCTAAAAAAGTATCTGCTTTGTTTTGCCGACTCCTTATTTTCAGTTAAATTTGTAGGTAGAACAAACAATATAGATACATATATATGCGAACAGTCATTCTGCTGTTTTTATCAGTGCTTCTCAACCTGCCGTTATGGGCGCAGGCTGAGCCGCGTACGGCGTCATCGAAAGAGTTGGCGCCGGTGGTGATTGTGTCGTCGTACAACACCGCCGTGCGCCACGTGAACGAGAACCTTGCGGAGTTTTTCGAGGAGTACACCCGAAGCGGCATACCTAATCCCATAACCGTTGAGGACATCAACGCGCACAACCTGCGCGACTGCCTCGGCTGGCGCCACCGACTGAGACGAGTGCTAAGGAAGTATTACGAGCACGGCAACCGTCCGGCGTGCATCGTGCTGCTGGGTCTGGAGGCGTCGTCGGTGTTCTTCTCGTTCGACGACGCCGAGCTGAAGCGCACGCCAGTTGTAGTGGGCATGAGAAACTCGGCAATAGTGAAGATTCCAGCTCAGCAGAATCTCGACATTGTGGAGTGGGAACCTGAGTCGTACGACCTTACGAAAGACTTCAACGACTATAACATCGTGGGCGGCGAGCTCTACTACTACGACGTGAAGCGCAACCTCGACCTCATAAAGCGTTTCTACCCGAAGTGCAGCACGATCACGTTCATGACCGACAACACGCTGCGCGGCGTAACGATGCATGCGCTCTTCAAGAAGTATGCGCAGACGGACAATCGCTTCGACGTGAACTATATCGACGGCAGAAAGATGTCGATGATAGAGGCTGACGAGACGATATCGAACATGCCGCCTTCGCAGGCGTTGCTGTTAGGTACGTGGAGTGTGGACAACTCGAACAGCTATGTGGTGCGCAACTCTACGTACACCTTCGGACAGACCAACCCGAAGCTGCCTACGTTCACCCTCACCGACGTAGCTATGGGCCACTGGCCCGTGGCGGGATATTCGCCGCGCTATCATGTCATGGGCCGCACGCTTGCCGACAAGGTGGTGGAGTTTCTGAAGACGGGCAGGAAGAAGCCAGTAGGACTGGTGGAGAACCGCTATGTGTTCGACCTGCAGCGCCTGAACATGCTGAAGCTCTCGCTCGAGGGCTTCAGCTTCAACTACGACGTGGTGAACGAGCCGCTGAGCGTCTTCGAGGAGTATCGCGACACCATTCTGTTCATCACCGTGCTCATCATCGTGCTCGTCTCGGCGCTCGCCATAACGCTCCATCTGCTGCGCAAGAGTCGCCGGCTGAGCGCCAAGCTCGTGAAGCAGGGCAAGGAGCTGCTCGTGGCGAAGTACAACGCAGAGGAGGCAAACCAGACCAAGTCGCGCTTCATTGCCAGCATCAGTCACGAGATACGCACGCCGCTCAACGCCGTGCTGGGCTTCTCGCAGCTCTTCGCCAACGACCAGATAGAGATGTCGGCGGAGGAGCGCAAGCAGTATGCCGACCTCATCATGACCAACAGCAATATGCTGCTGAAGCTCATAGACGACGTGCTCGAGGTGTCGAAGATAGAGGCGGGCAAGCTGAAGTTCAACATCGGCGAGCACGACGTGGTGGCGCTCGTGAACACGGCGGCGAAGATAGCCGAAGCCAACAACAAGTCGGCGGATGTGGAGATACGCGTTGCGACGAACGTCAGCCGTCTGATGATAGAGACCGACCGCGAACGCCTGCTGCAGGTGCTCGCCAACCTCACTACCAACGCAAAGAAGTGTACGGAGAAGGGCACGATAACCATTGCGCTCGAGAAGCTGCGCAAGGACGACATGATAAGCATCAGCGTGAGCGACACGGGCTGCGGCATACCAAAGGAGAAGGCTACGGAGGTGTTCGAACGCTTCAGCAAGCTCAATTCGTTCAGGCAGGGCACGGGGCTCGGACTCTCCATCTGCAAGGCGTTCGTAGAGGAATTGGGCGGAAAGATATGGGTAGACACTACGTACACCGAGGGCGCACGCTTCGTGTTTACGCATCCTATACGGCAGAAGTAACGGTGTAATACAATTACCACGCTGCAAAAACGATATTCCCCCTATGCTGTAACGTCGTTACAGCATAGGGGGAATGTCGTTACCAGTCTGCGGTAAAAAGCATTGATGTATGTATTAATCTCGTTCTTGTTTAATCTGAAAGCAACAACAAGCCATATTAATATCTGTAATTGATTGCTGCGGAGGCCGGAGACCTCCGCTACGGTTGTATGTATAATGTCAACAATACAACAAATCTCACCACCTCACCATCTCACCATCTCAACCAATATCACCATCTCACCACCTCAACATTTCAACCCCTTTGTCGCATACATCAGCGCGAAGTACAAAGCAGTGCCGGTGATGAGGCCCGCGATGGCGTCGATGGCGTAGTGCGCCTGTATGTAGACCGTGGCGAGACAGAGGAAGAAGTAGAACGGCGCGAGGAAGAGAAGCAGGCGGCGGTTGCCCGAGTGGTAAGCCAGCCACATGCACACCGTCGAAACGCCCACGTGCGACGACGGGAAGGCGGCTGTGGGGCGTTCGCCCGCTGCCTTAGCCTGCTCGACGAGGTCGTAGAAGAAACCGTCTACGTAGCCCGGCGTGGGCAGACATTCCTGATGCGTGTTGAAGTAGGTGCCGACGGCAGGGAAGAAGCCGTTGGCGATGTTCTCCAAGCCCACCGCCTTGAAGTAGAACGTTGGTCCGGCTACGGGCACGAAGATGAACACTATGTAGTAGATGAAGAACGAGGCGAGCAGCACGAACGATGCGCGCTCGAACTCCTTGTAGCGTGCGAAGAAATAGTAGAACGCCACGAGTCCTATCATCGGATAGTAGGCGGCGTAGCCCATGCTCATGAGTTCGCTGATGGGAGCCCACGAGAAGGTGGAAGCGAAGGTGAGCGCCGGCTGGAAGCCGAACACCGACTGCTCAGCGCGGCAGAACACATGGTCGAGGTTGGGGAACATGCGGTTGAGCTCGTACGTGTCGGGATACCACCACGCCAGCAGCGACATCTGCGCCACCACGCGCGCCAGCAGCGTCAGTCGGCACGGCACGAGTCGGTAAGCCACCCACAGCGCCACGGTCATTGCCACCACACGCACGCGGCCCCAAATCATGGCGTCGGGGTTCTGCAGGTTGGTGTAAGTGAAGAGCGCCACGAGCAGCGTGAACAACGTGTATGCCATCACGAGCCACTCCAGCGCGAGCAGTCCGCGCTTGGGCGATTTGTCTATAGAGAAAAGTTGTGTAAGGAATTTCATTGTTTTAAGTGTAATTTTAGGGGGTGCACTTGTCTCAAGTGCACCAACCAAGTAAAAGTGCACCAACCAAGTAAAAGTGCACCAACCGAGCAAAAGTGCACCAACCGAGCAATCACCTGCGCGCACAGGCGTTACAGCCATCCGTTCTTCTTATACCACTCAACGGCGAGCTTCACGCCTTCGGCGAGTTTGTAGTGGGGATGATAGCCCAGCTCGTCGCAAGCCGGCTCGATGTCGCAGCGCCAGTTGCGCTGTTTCAGAATGTTATACTTGTCGTTGTTCAGCGCGGTCGGCTTCTTCGTGATCTGGCTCAGCTTCTCGCCGAAGAACGTCACGATGCGCAGCACCCATATCGGCGCCACGATGCGCAGCATCCACTTCACGCCCATCTCCTTCTTCAGCAGGTCGCTGAACTCGGTAGAGCTGTATACGTCGCCGTCGGAGAGGAAATACTTTCTGCCGCTCATGCCGCGGTCGAGAGCGAGGAACACCGCCTGCACCACGTCGAGCACGTAGACGAACGTGATGTCCTGGCGCTTGAATCCCGCAGCGAAGTCGATGTGCTTCTTTATGCTCTCAGCCATGAGGAAGTAGTCCTTCTCGCGCGGTCCGTAGACGCCGGTGGGGCGCAGTATGATGTAGGGGAAGTCGTTGCCGATGCCGTCGAGGTACTTCTCGGCGTCGAGCTTGCTCTTGCCGTACGCCGTGTTGGGGCGCGGCATGTCGTGCTCGCTGATGTCCTGGTAGGGCTGCTGCTCGTGTATGGCGCCGAAGACGCTGAGCGAACTGAGGAACACGAAGCGCTTCAGCGGCATCTTCAGCTCGATGAGCGCATCGACGAAGTGCTTTGTGCCCTCGGTGTTCATGCGGCGGAAGTCGGCCTTGTCGAGACATTTCGTCACGCCGGCGGCATGAACGACGTAGTCGAACTTGTGCTCGCCGAGTTGCGCCTTCAACTGCTCCTTCGAACCGAAGTCAAGCTCAATAAAATGTATGCGTTTGTCCTGAAGATATTTGCGCGATGTGGTTTTTCTCACTGCTGCCCACACCTCCATATCTCTGTTGAGGGCTTCCTCAACTATAAAACTGCCAATGAAGCCACTGGCTCCTGTTATAAGTATCTTGTTAGTCATTCTTAATATTGGTACATAGTACAGGCTGCAAAGTTACTATAAAAAAGCGAGTTAGCGAAATAAAAGAGCTTTTTTAGTAGGCTCATTTCATTTCGCTAACTCGCTTGCGTGTATAAATATATCAGCTTGGGTCGACATCGAAGAACACGGTCATGGCTGCGTAGCGCTTGTCCTGCAGCAGCTGCGTGCGTGCTTCTGCCATGCACTGGCGTGCGAGCGGCAGGTTGATGCCCTGCTCGAGCTTGATGACAATCTTGCGTATCGACTCGGTCTTCACACGTGCCACAGCCGGTTTGTCGGGGCCGAGCACGCGGTCGGCGAACGCCTGACGCAGACGCGAAGCCATCTCGATGGCGGCACTGTCTACGAGCTGCTCGTTGCGGTGGCGCAGGTAGACGTAGACGAGGTGGTAGAACGGCGGATAGCGGAACATGCTGCGTTCCTCGAGCAAGTCGCGGGCGAACGTCTTGAAGTCGCCCGCCACGACCTGCTGTATCACGGGCAGGTCGGCGCTCTTGGTCTGCAGTATCACAAGTCCGCGCTCGTCGCGTCTGCCCGCTCTGCCGCTCACCTGCGAAAGCATCTGGAACGCCTGCTCGTAGGCACGGAAGTCGGGATAGTTGAGCATGGTGTCGGCGTTGAGTATGCCCACGACCGTGACGCCCGAGAAGTCGAGCCCCTTGGTTATCATCTGCGTGCCGATGAGTATGTCGGTTCTGCCGCAAGAGAAGTCGTCGATGATGCGTCCGTAGGCGCCAGCCGAGCGCGTCGTGTCGAGGTCCATGCGGGCGATGCGCGCCTCGGGGAACAACTCGCGCACGCGGTCCTCAATCTTCTCCGTGCCGTAGCCTCGACCGAGCAGTTCGGTGCTCTCGCAGTTGGGGCACTGCTTCGGCACGGGGTAGGTGTAGCCGCAGTAGTGGCAGGTGAGAAGGTTCATAGAGCGGTGGTAGGTGAGCGACACGTCGCAGTTCTTGCACTTAGGCACCCATCCGCACACCTTGCACTCCACCATCGGCGCGAAGCCGCGGCGGTTCTGGAACAGCAGCACCTGCTTCTTGTTGCTGAGCGCCGTGCGCATCGCCTCGAGCAAGTCGGGCGAGAACGTGCCGCGCATCATCTTGCGGTGGTAGAGATCCTTGGTGTCTACGACGCGTATCTCGGGCATCGCCACGTCCTTGTATCTGGTTGTGAGCTGCACGTAGCCGTACTTGCCCGTGCAGGCGTTGTGATAGCTCTCCATGGAAGGCGTCGCCGTGCCCAGCAGCACCTTAGCCCCTTCGTACATTCGGGCGAGCATGATGGCTGCCGAACGTGCGTGATAGCGCGGCGCAGGGTCTTGCTGCTTGAACGAGGTCTCGTGCTCCTCGTCGACGATGACGAGTCCGAGGCGCGTGAAGGGCAGGAAGATGGCAGAGCGGGCGCCGAGTATTACGTCGTAAGGCTCGGCGGATAGCTGCTTCTTCCATATCTCCACACGTTCAGCGTCGCTGTATCTTGAGTGGTAGATGCCGAGGCGCGAGCCGAACACGTTGTGCAGGCGGCGCGTCATCTGCACCGTCAGCGCTATCTCGGGCAGCAGATAGAGCACCTGCTTGCCTTCGTCGATGGCTTTCTTTATAAGGTGGATGTATATCTCGGTCTTGCCGCTCGACGTTACGCCGTGCAGCAACACTACGTTCTTCTCGTTGAACTGGCGGCTGATGCTGTCCTCAGCCGCTTTCTGCGCTGGGCTGAGCGGCTGGATGCGCTCGGGGTGATACTCGCCAGTGGTGTTCAGACGGCCCACTTCGCGATGGTACAGCTCGAGGAAGTTGCGCTGAATGAGCTGGCGCAGCACCGCGTCGGAGGCGTTGGCGGCGTTCTGCAGCTCGTCGCAGGCTATCTCGGCGATATGTGCAGGCGGAGTGTCGCCGTCTATCTCGTTCCAATGCGACAGTTCGAGGTAGGTGGCGAATGTCTGGTGTTGTTTCAGCGCGCGCTTCAGGATGGTGAGCGCCATGTGGAGCGACTGCTCCGAACGCAGGTTGGCGGGCAGCGTGACGCAGCGCACCGTCTTCGGACGATAGTTCTCTTCGGCTTTCAGACCGGCAGGGAGCGCGGCCTTGAATACGTCGCCAATGGGCGACATGTAATAGGTAGAAATCCACTGCCATAGGCGTAGCTGCTGCTCAATAAGCACTGGCTCTGTGTCTATGACTTGGATGATTGGGCGTGTCTCGAACTCCGGCTTCTCGCTGTGCAACCGCACCGCCATCGCCGTGTATGTCTTCGACCTGCCTAAGGGCACAAGTACACGCACACCCATCCGCACCTGAGCCACCATCGGCTCAGGCACGGAGTATGTGAATGTTCCTTCTAATGGTAAAGGAAGTATTACGTCTACGTAGTGCATTAGAAATAGTATGCAAGGGCAATCTGCCATGCGTTTGTGCGGCCATTGTCCTTGAACACCTCGCTTACTGTCTTGCTGAGTGTAGCGTCGCCGGTCTTGCCGCAAGCGATGTTGTAGTTGGCTGTAACCTCGAAGTGGTTCATGAAGCTGAAGCCTGCGCCTACGTTCACGCTGAACTGTGATGAGCGGAACTTCCAACGGCTGTCGCCGCCGAGGTCAACGTTCTTGTCGCCTACGTTGAAGCCGAACTGCGGACCTGCGAAGAACAGTACGCTTGCTACGCTGCCCAAGCCTACACTGTAGCGTGCGTTGATAGGAATATTGATTGCCTGTGTCTTCACTGTCTCTTTGGTCTTTGCCTCGCCTACGGTGAGCTTTGCCTCACGCTGGTCGTAGAGAGCCGAAGCATCGATGCCCAGACCTACGATAGGAAGTGTGAACTTTACGGTCGGACCGAAGAAGAAGCCTGCACGGTTGCTTGCGTCGAACACCTCTGAGTTGAGGCTCATGCTTGTAACGTTCAGACCGCCTTTAACACCGAAGTTGATACCAGCATTCGCTGTGTTTGCTGTGAAAAGCATCGCAAGTGCGATAGCTGCTGATGTAAAGATCTTTTTCATACCTGTTTTTGTTTTAGTTAATATTCAATTTGCGTTTGCTTGATGGTAGTTGAGAATTGAGAATTTAGAGTTGAGAGTTATGATATGCAGTGTGGTTATTATCTGTATTACAGTTAATGATTCCTATTAACAGACAGTCTATTGTGGTAATCATAACTCTCAACTCTCAACTCTCAACTGAGAAAATTCTCAACCGAATTAGTGTCTCTGTCTGCGCACGCTGACACGTGCTGCGCTGCCCGACGACTTCGAAGAGCTGCTCTGCGAGCGTGATTTCTTCACCTTTGCGGTGTTCGTCTTTGTCTTTGTTGAGGCTGCAGCGCTTGCGCGGCGGTTCTTCTTTCTTATAGCCTTAGCCGCCTTCTTGTCAACAGCGGCGATGCTGTCGAGCGAGTCCTTCGGTTCGCCCGCACCCCATACGTGCTGCTCGAAGTCGGTAAGCTCCTTCTCGATGCGCTTCTGCTCCTTCTTCATAGCCGAGTCGGTTGGGCAGTACTGCGCGAGCGTCTTGCCGAGCATGTTCGTGGTCTTGTATATCTTGCCCTTGTACATGTTCTTCGTGAAGTAGTCGTCCATCGACATCGTAGCAGCGTTGTTGAGGTTGCTTGTCATGATGGTCTGCTTTGTGAGGAACGGAGCAAGGTCGTCGTACTTCACCCAGAAGAGCGGATAGCTTGTGGCAGCGTCGCCGAAGTCGTCTTCGCGCTTAAGGATAGGGCAGAGCGCCAGCACCTTCGTGTGGAACGCCGAGTTGCGGTCGTCGAAGTAAGAAGCCTCCTTCACGTAGTAGGCTGTCACTTCGCGCGACGGAATGTCGCTGTCGTCGATGCGTATGCCGCGGTCGGTGCGCTCGTAGAAGATGTGATAGTTGTCGAGCAGCGACTTTAGGTTCACCTTCGCTGCGTCGTCGAACACCTCATTGCCGTCCAGACGATATTCGTAGGCGGTGATAGAACGCTTCATCACGAGCTTGAAGATATACGTGAAGAGGTTCATCTGCGAACCTACCGGCTCCACAGGATAGTAGAGTCCGGCGTTGGCGTCCTCCGTGAGGTCTATCTCGCGGTATATGTCGCGTCGCCATGTCACGTCCTCGTCCATCGCTTTCTGCGTTGGGAACGATATCTGGGCGCGCACGCTCAGTCCCTGGTCTTTCTGCTGTTGCTGCTGAGCCTGCTCGCGGCGGCGTGCCGCAGGCTGTGCCGAAGCTATATCGGCACAGAAGAGGGCGGCGAGGAGTATTGCTAAGAATTTATTCATTGTTTTGTTTTTTTATTTCACTATAACCTCCATTGATCCGTTCAACTTGCGTGTGATGCCGTCGGGGCCAACCGCTGTGATGCGCGAGATGTAGAAGCGCTTGCCTCTTGAGAGCTTGCGGAAGGTGTCGCGCTGGCGCTCAGAGAAGTTGCCGCCAGCCGAAGCCATCGGCACAGCGTTGCCCATGTTGTCGAAGAACACGGTCTCGAAGCTCACCACCTTGAACTGGATGTCGAGGATGCCGTCGTCGATGGCTGCCTTGATGCCCGGAGCGCTCATGATAGAAGCCTTGGCGAGTCCGCCGCCACGGAAGCGGTCGGTGCCGATCTGCATGTATGCTGCCGGGTCGGGGAGCTTGCGCACATGGAATGTGAACTTGCCCATCTGGCGCGACTTGCCGTTGGCGTTGGATGCGACGGAGATAGTGACGTCTCTGCCCACTGCCGACGGACGTGCTATGTACTTGCCCATGCCGATAGAACGGAACGAACCGCCTGACATTGAAGCCGACACGGCGTTGAGAGGCACGCCAGGTATGCTGACGCTTATCGGGTTGTCGTAGCCGGCGTAGAGCACGTTCATGAGGTCTGCCGATACGGTGGCGCTCGGTGCTACGACGGTGTATTTCTGTGTGAAGTCGCGGCGTATCACGTTGCCTGCTCCGTCGCGCATTGTGATGTATCCGCCGAACTGATGCTCGCCTACAGCGCCTGCCGTGAAGCGGTAGAGTCCGTTGGTGATGCGCTGTCCGCCTACGTATATCTCCGGTTGCTGCGTGGTGTCGACAGCCGCCATTACGATCTGCGCCGAGAACTGGTCGCCGCTGATGACGGTCTTCGACTCGGGTATTACGAACGCCGAGAGCTTGTTCACGCGAATGTCCTTCATGTCGATGTTCGCAACGAGCGTGTGCAGCACTTCGCCTTCAGCGTAGCGCACGTCGCTCTGCAACTTCGAGAGCAGCGTCACGGCACCTGCAACGGGCATGTCCTCGAACATGTACTCCTGCCAGTTCTTGCCGAGCGTGTTTGCGTTCTTCGGCACCTTTGTCGTGAGGTTGCTTTCGATGATGTCGCGCTGATGCTTGTCGGGAACCATCTTCAGGATGCGCTCGCGGAAGTTGTTGATGGCGTCGTAGAGCTTCTTGCCCTGACCCGTGCCGGGAGCGAGCATCACATGGCTTGCCGCTTCGAGGTTGTCCTTGCTCTTAATGTCGTAGATATTGCCGTCCTTGCCGTCAGCCTCGCGCACAATCTGCACTTTCAGCGCCTGCGCGAAGTTGTAGAGCGAGTCGCTCATGCGCTTCACCGCCGTAGCTTTCTCGAACCACTCCTTCACTTTCTGCGGGTTCTTCTTCATCTGGTCGGCGAAGTTGCCGTAGAGCACCTCGTTCTCCTTTGAGGAGTTGGCAGTGGTACGGTTCAGACTCTCCTCCACGATAGAGAAGCCGTTGAGCACTTCCGAAGAAATGTTCAGGGCAAGCATCGCCATCAACACCACATACATGAGGTTGATCATCTTCTGGCGTGGGGAGATATGTTTTTTCTTTATTGCCATTCTTAGGGTTTTTACTCTTTTACTTTCAAGTTCATGTTGACGGTCATTGCCTCAATCATGCGTGCATAGATGCCGTTAAGCTGCTCTATCTGCTCTGCCATGCGCTTGCTCTGCTCGTTGATCTGGTCGATAGTGCCGATTTGCTGGCTTGCGCCCTTAAGCTGCATCTCGTATATCTTACAGATGCCGGTGAGTGTGCGGTTGAGATTCTCCATCTCCTCGCTGTCGCGGGTGAGACGCACGCTCTGATCTGACACCTTCTGCAGGGTCTCTGTGAGGCGCTTGAGCTCGTCGAGATAGTTAGCCTGCGCGTCTGCCAGCTGCATAGCCACCTCGTGGTTGGCAGCCAGTTCGGCTGCTGCGGCTGCTGTCTGCGCTGCTTCGGGCGAAACAACAGTCTGTGTTCCGCCGGCAATAGTTTGTGTTCCGCCGGCAATGGTCTGTGCTGAGCCTTCTGAAGCCGGCGCTGAGCCTGAAGCGGCTGCGCTTGCAGCGCCGCCACCTATTATAATAGTACCACCGCCGTTTACGCCAGCGCCAGCAACACCAGTAGCAGCAACACCTGCGCCAGTGCCTGCTGCACCGCCGCCGATGATTACGCTGCCTTGCACGCCGGCGTTGTATGCAGCCTCTGCCTCAGCCTCCTCGCGGTCTATCTCCTCCTCGTCGATGTGAGTTGGGAGGTCTCTGCCTTCCTGTGTCTTGTCGAACGGACGGTCGAACGCCGAGATGAAGAACACGAACACCTCGGTGCCCATACCAGCGAAAAGCATGATATTGGCACCCGGCAGGTGGGTGAGCTTGAAGAGCGTACCAAGAATTACGACTGATGCACCCCAGCTGTATGCGTAGTTGAGGAATGTCTGTCCGGGGACACTGTCCATCCACTTCTGCAAGTGGTAGACTATGTTGAATTTGCTGTAAATAGTCATAGCTTTTTATTTATTTCTTTTTTCCTTTTGCTTTTACCTTGCCGCTTGATGTGTTAGCCAAGCTGCGTACGCAGCGGAATCCGATGTAGCAGCGTGGCTGGTTCTGGTATTCCCATGTGCGCCATGCCGAGCGTATGAACGACTCGGGGTCTTTCCACGAACCTCCGCGCACGCTCTTCTTCTTCAGTCGGTAGGGGTCTTCCTTCGCCGCGTTGTACTGCAGTGTAGGGTTGAGGTCGTTCATCGCCTCTACGCCCGCTTCGGTGTATACGGTGCTTGTCCATTCTGCCACATTGCCCGCCATGTCGTAGAGTCCGTTGCTATTGGAGCCGTAGATAGCCACCTTCGATGTGATTAGGTTGCCGTCCTTGGTGTAGTTGCCCTTGTCGGGTTTGAAGTTGGCGAAGAAGCATCCGTCGCCGCTCTTCACGCTCTTGTCCTCCCACGGGAACTCGGTGCCGCTCTTTCCGCGTGCCGCATACTCCCATTCTGCCTCTGTCGGCAGGCGGTAGCGCTGCACGTAGCGGGCTTCGGGGCCGAGACCTTTCAGCAGATAGTCGGTGCGCCATGCGCAGAAGGCGTTGGCCTGCTCCCATGTGACGCCCACTACTGGGTAGTCGTTGTATGCCGGGTTAGAGAAGTAGTTGCGCAGGTATGTCTCGTTCTCTGCGTTGCGGAAGTCGTTCACCCAGCATGTTGTGTCGGGGTATACATTAACTATATATGTGTTGAGGAAGTCCCACGGACCGCTCAACGGACGGTTTATTGTCTCGCGTACGATGCGTCCTTCGTCGTCGATGTACGCAGTGTCCTTCGATATCATCACCACCTCGTCGGGGTTTACGGCGATGTCTGTGTTGAGGTTGCGCTCCTCGGGGTTGAGTCGGTTGCGGCGCAGCGCTGCAGCCGTGTAGTCGTACACCTCGTAGCGGTAGTTCATCTGACGGTAGTCGAGCATCTTCTCGCCGGTGATAGGGTTGCGTGTGTACACGCTCTCGATGGCGCGCAGCTCGTCCTCGTTAGGCTTGCGCGGCAGCTGCTTCTTCCAGTTGAGATGCGGAGTGACGGGGTCGCCGTTCTTGTCCTCGGTGATCATGTATGTCTCGTCGCCGCCATACTGCGGGTCGGCGAGTCGTGTGCGTATGATGCTGTCGCGCACCCACACCACGAACTGCTTGTACTTAGAGTTGGTCACTTCGGTTTCGTCCATCCAGAAGCCGTCTACAGAGATGTCCTTCACGGGTGTCTGCTTGCCCCACAGGCTGTCCTGGCTTTCGAGGCCCATACGCAGGTAGCCGCGTCCTACGCGCACCATGCCGTATGGTGCGGGCTCGGCGAACGAGCGTCCGCTCACGCCCACCACTTCGCCGCCGCGTCCTGCCGACGAGGCTGCCTTGCTGCCGAAACAGCCGGTGAGTGTCATGGTGAGTGCCATGAGACTTAATAGTAATATGCTTTTTGTTGTTTTCATCTATTGTTGTTTTTTTGTTTTCTTTTTTGGGGGGGGTAGGAGGGTTACGCCTGTCTAAGCCTCTTTAGGCCTTTCTAAGCCGAGGAACTATGGCTATCTTGGAGAACTGGTGACTAAGCCTTTCTGAGCCCTCTCCGACGGGGAGGGTTGGGAGGGGCTTACAGCACTCTCACGCTCTTGTGCATGTTGCGACCCTTC
>ERZ1026901.389-NODE-389-length-37080-cov-27.454099_pt1 | contig 37080 bp, 33 predicted proteins | sample MGYA00380179_ERZ1026901 | MGnify/ENA primary metagenome ERZ1026901 (study PRJEB33269, sample SAMEA4719815) | human gut metagenome | biome: human-associated habitat; feature: organic feature; material: feces | place: Cameroon | collected 2013-10 ... | reverse complement strand
GTCCAAGAAAAATTTTTAGTTATTTGAGTTGTCTACTTGACAAGGGGCTGATCATTATGACGGGAAGCAGGGGGATTTGTTGTTTTCAATTCAATTATTTCTTCGATTCCTATAATAATTCACTTTTAATTTCAAAACGGCAGTTTTATTATAAAATCACACTATTTCTCCAACGAAAACGGTTCGCTCTGTTCTTCCTTAGCGATTAACAAACTTCTTACAACATCAACAGGAAGATCAGGATTCGCAAGCGCATTGCAATATATTTTCTCTTGTAACTCCATCTGTGGCTCTGTCGTTAATCTTCTATAATCCAACCCTCTCATTTTCTGCTCCTTTCTCCCAACGTTCCACTTTTTCCAAAAATTTTATAGCACTTTTAGAGGTTCTAGTTCACAGCTAACCCAAATTGAAAAAAACGAGCTGCAACTCGTTTTTTTCTTTTGCGTGTAGCTATGTCCACGCTATCTTATCGTTTTATCGGTTTTATTCTAGCTCGATAATAACAGAATGTCAAATTTTCTACTGCAATTACAGCTTTTCTCCTAACTCTCAACTTTTTCTCCCAATTTTATAGCAGTTTTGGGAAAAAAGCATAGGTTTTTAACGCAAAATCCCCCTGCTCTCGCCATCTTGACAGGAAGCAGGGGGATTTTCCTTTAATTCATATAATATTTTCTTCCTCTATTTTTGCCATCAGATACAATTATGTCTAGCTTGCATAATTTAGCTAAATATCTTCTTGCTGTTGTTTCTGGCATTTTTATGACTTCGGCAATAGCTTTCGTAGTAACAAAGCCATTCTGTTCAACAAGCGTTAAAAATGTAGTGAAAAAATACTGTTCCTTATCGCTTAGCTTATCGCTCATTTTATCGCTCACTTTATCGCTCACTTTATCGCTCACTTTTTGTGCTTCATAATTAACGTTCTTCAAAATAACTTTAAAACTCATGCCGTCTGAATAAAATATCGGTTTTAAAGCATCCTTATAGCCAGGAAGCTTTTCCGTTTCACTAATAATCTTCTTCAGACCGCTTCCTCGACGTTCCATAAATTTCATTCTATGAAACAAATCCGCTATAACGGGATTACGCCTCACCGAACTAATATCGGCTATATTATGCTCCTGTACTGCTTTACCATCAAACATGCCACCAGGTGAGCTTATTTCTAATCTGTCGTCAAACATATCCACATGAACTTCACTGCCGGCTACAATATAATCTCTATGAATCAAAGCATTTACCAACGCCTCTGTCACCGCACGCTCAGCATAATCAGGCTTATCAACCCGAAAGCCTGCTTCTTTATAAAAGCGCATTTTTGAATTATTTTTCACAAAATCAGAAGTACATCTCAAGAGATATATTAAATTACCTTCAAATTCTTTATCATCCAAAGCATCATCAAAAACAGATCCCTTTTCTAACCCTTGCCATCTTGTACAAAAAACACGTGCATTATAAACTATATACTGATCCGCAAACAATCTTCCAGCATTAGTAAGATAACCCTTTTTATCTGTAAGCCCAAAAGAAAAATAATCTTTAGACTCCATTTTCGACAAAGTCTGCTCATAATACGTTGCTTCAAGCAAAGTAAAGCTATAATCTGCCTTTTTCATATCGCTGATTAACGCATCAAATGACTGATTCTTCCCTTTTAAAATCAATTCGTTAAGAATATAATCAGGTGCAACAACGCTTTCATTACCTATTCTGATATAAGCCTCTCTAATTCCATCAGCTTTATAATAATATGGTGTAGCTCTACCTGCCTCAATAGTCAAAACTAAAATATTCTTTTCCTGAACTTTTTCCACAGTAAGAATAAATTGCGGTATAGGTATAATGCGTGTCTTAATTAAATCACTTATGACTTCTGCATTTTTCTGAACATCGGTCAAACCAACAACTTCGCCCATATCATCTATGCCAAAAACCAACCTTCCGCCAATACCATTAGCAAAAGCGCTGACACTTTTCAACCAGCTTTTTGGCTTTTTAGTTTCCAATTCTCTTTTAAAATCACACTCTGTAGTTTCCGCAAAAGGATAAAGCATTCTACTCACTCCCTACAAAAAATATTAATATAATTATATCACAAACATTTCATTCAAACATCTTTTTACAAGAATCCCCCAGCTCTCGCCATAATGACGGGAAGCAGGGGGATTTTACTTTACATTTATTTACTTTTCATTAAGCTGCTCACTCAGCACCTGCAGCATCGTCTTGATATTCAGCGGCTTGGCAATAAAGCCTGTCATGCCGGAGGCAAAGGCCCTTTGCTTATCCTCGTCATAAACATTCGCCGTCATAGCGACAACCGGTATCTTCGCGCGTGCATCCTGCAATTCACGGATAGCTTTCGTCGCTGCGTAGCCATCCATATTCGGCATCTGCACATCCATAAGCACAACGTCATAAGTGCCTATAGGCATCGCGCGCAGCTCCGCTACGCACTTCGCGCCATCCTCAACGTGCTTGACGACAAAGCCTGCCTGCGTAAGAATCACCGTTGCAATCTCCGCGTTCAGAGCGTTGTCCTCGGCAAGCAGAATGCTCCTGCCTTTGAGCTGCTCAGCTGTCAGCGTCTGCTGCGGCTCTGCGCCTGCAGCAGGTGCTTCCTCCACCGCCAGCTTAACCGTGAACACTGTGCCCACGCCCACCTTGCTCTGCACGGCAATCGTGCCGCCCATCAGCTCTACCAGCGACTTGACGATAGGCAGGCCCAGGCCCGTGCCGGCAAATTTCGTTTCGGTCGTCGTATGCTCACGCGAAAACTCTTCAAAAATATGCGGCAGATAGGCCTCATCCATGCCGATGCCCGTATCCTCTACGGTCAGCTCATAGGCTGCCTTATTTTCGCCCGCGTCAGCCTGCTCCTTGAGCGTCAGACAAATGCTGCCGCCCGCCTCCGTATACTTGATGGCATTGCTGACGATGTTCAGCACAATTTCCTCAAGCTTCGTCCTGTCGCACAGCACCAGCTCCTGCTTGATATCCACCAAAGAACGATAACGCAGGCTTTTATCTTTTATTCCCGGCTCAAAGACCGTATTCAGCGACTGCACAACCTCACGCAGATTCACAGCCTGTTTATTCAGCACTGTTTTGCCGCTTTCTATTCGTGCCATTTCCAGAACCTGATTGATAATCGTGAGCAGCAGATTGCTAGAAGACTGGATTTTGCCGATATATTCACGGCTCTTCTTGATATCCGCAAGATTTTCGCTCAGCAGATGCGTAAAGCCGATAATCGCGTTCATCGGCGTACGGATATCATGACTCATATTGAAAAGGAAGCGCGTTTTCGCCGCATTCGCCATCCTCGCTTCCTTGGCAGAGCGCTGAATCCTTTCGGCATACAGCCTCTCCTTATAGCGTTTCAACTCCAACTGATAAAAAATAATCGTGATAAAAAGCGCTATCAAAAGCGCGATAAGGCACGTCAGCATTTTCTGTCCGCGCGTAATCCAGCCATCCTCCGGCGCCAGCTCCAGATACCACGTATCGTTCGGCACCGCAAAGGCCACCTTCACCGTATCATTCGGCAGACTGCTGCTGCTTTGCGCAATAACAATCTGCTCGTCGCCACCGGCTACACCTTTGCTCAGCCGATAGGAAAAGCCGGCATCGCTCAGCTTAAACAGACCGCTTTCTTCGACAAAGCAATCCCAGTCAATGACCAAAATCGCAAAGCCCCAGAAATCTCTCTCCACTACACTCTTATAGTTATAAATGGGGTCAAACAGCAGAGCCCCCATGCCACCCTGTGCGAGCGGATAAGGCCCGGCCAGCGTATGCTGGCCGCTGAGCATCGCCAAATTCGCTTCCACCTTACGCCCAGGATTAGTCAGCATATTCATGCCCAGCACCGTCTTATTTTCCTCCAACGGATAAATTTCGCTGATAACGCCATCCTTCGCCAATTCCACGGCCTTGATGACCTTAGAATTATCAGGTACGCGCTTAACCCAGGCGACATAATCATCACCGCTGAGTTCATAGCCTGATTCCACAGTCTTCTTTAAAAAGTCACCAACATCAAAATACTTGCGCAGCTGTGCCTCAACACGGCTGGCAGTCAGCTCCGCCGCATAAAAAGCCTTGAGCTGCTCCGCCTTGACCGACTGTTGGTTGACATAATAACCACAAGCCAGTGACAGTGAAAGGGCTGCCACCCAGACAAAGAAACAATGTAATTTTATTGTAGACAGAAGCTTTCCATTCTTCATTAACGTCATCCCTTTTGCTTATCTAGCATGGCTAATTCAAGCCAAATATTTTTTCTCCAGCAGCCTTACAAAATAATGATAAGCCGCAAAAACAAAAATAGCACAGCTTATCCAGGCAACGGGCTCCGCCAGGCAGATGCCCACATAGCCATAGGGTTCACTAAGATAAATTGCTACCAGCGAGCGCATAATCAGCTCTACCACGCCCGACAACATCGGTATCATGCCCACGCCCATACCCTGGCAAGCATTACGGTAAATAAAAATCTGACTGAGGAAGAAGTACACAGGCACCGTATATAAAATATACAGATGCGCTGCCTCCATAACTGCCGCAGACGGATTATCCAAAAATACACCGATAACCTCTTCACCAAAGAGGAACATGACCACTGCTGCCACAACGCTGAAGGCCAGCATCAGCAGTGAGCACTTGCGCACAGCCACACGTATACGGTCAAAACGGCGCGCGCCAAAATTCTGCGCCGTAAATACTGCCATCGCAATACCGAAGGAAATCATCGGCTGCAGGGCCAGCTGCTCCACGCGGATAGCCGTCGTAAAGCCTGCAATCTGCTCGCTGCCGAACTTGTTGCACACGGACTGCAAAATAATAATGCCTAAGCCCAGCACCGAAAACTGCACAGCCATCGGCAGGCCCATGCGCAGATGCTCCCACAGCTCCTTGCCGTCCAGCTTAAAATCGCGACGGTGGATATGCAGCTGCGGAAAGCGCTTATAGATATACATCACGCAGAGCACCGCAGAAATGGCCTGCGCAATAACCAGGGCAATCGCACTGCCCGGCACACCCCAGCCGAAGGATATAATAAAGACCAGTGCCAAAATAATATTGACAATGGACGAGATAATCAAAAAGTACAGCGGCGTCTTGCTGTCGCCCAAAGAACGCATAATGCCGCTCAAAAGGTTATAGGCCATCATTGCAAACAGGCCGTCGACGATAATCATTACATAAGCATAGGCATCAGCCATCAGCTCCGGCGGAATATTCATCAGCACCAGCGCAGGCCGCATGATGAGATGCATAATGCCCATAATAAGCAGCACAAAGGCGCAGCTCAGCACAATGCAGGTACCAATACTGCGCCGCATACCGTCCATATCCTGAGCGCCATAGCGCTGGCCTGTGACGACAGTGAAGCCGTTGCTCAGGCCAATCGTCAGCACCATCGTCAGCATAAACAGCGGCGACACTGCGCCCACTGCCGCCAGCGCCTCCACGCCAATCGTGCGGCCGACGATGATGATATCCGCAATATTATACAGCTGCTGAAAAACATTACCTATCAGAAGCGGCACCGTGAAGGGAATTATCAGCTTCAGCGGTGCGCCATCCGTCATATTTTTTAGCATAAATATCTCACTCTTTCGTTACGTAGTTGGTAATTTTGCCAATGCCCTCAATCTCAACCGTAACCTCATCGCCCTCGTTCAGCTCGCCGAAGCCCTCAGGAGTACCGGTAAGGATAAGGTCGCCAGCATCAAGCGTAAAGCTTTGGGAAATATAGCTCAAAATTTCATAAGGATTATAAACCATATCGCTCGTGCGTGCGTTCTGCTTCATTACGCCGTTGACATAGGTTTTGATGCCCAAATCACTCGGGTCAAGCTCAGTCTCCAGCCACGGCCCCAACGGGCAGAAGGTATCAAAGGACTTGCAGCGCAGCCATTGGCGCTCCTTACGCTGCAAATCAGCAGCAGTGATATCGTTCGCACAGGTATAGCCAAGGATATAATTCTTTACCTCCTCAGGCTTCACGTTCTTCATTTTCTTTTTGACAACAATGCCCAGCTCTGCGCCATAGGCCAGCTCCTTGACCTGCTTGGGCCAGATGATATTATCCTCTGTGCCGATAACGGTATGCGCAGCCTTGGCAAAAATGCTCGGCTCACTCGGCACCTTCGCGCCGCATTCATCAGCATGCTGCTTATAGTTGAAGCTGACGCAGATAATCTGCTTCGGCACGCAGGGAGCCAAAAGGCGCACATCACGCATATCAAAGGTTTCGTCAGTAATCTGCCAATAGGTTTGCAGACTGCCGTAAACGCAGCGGATTGCTCCGCCGTCGATAAAGCCAATACGTTTGTTACCAGTTCTTTTATCCTCAAAGCGAACGCATTTCATTTATAAGTCCTCCATAATGTACATCTTTCTTGCTTTAAAATATACAGGCGTCAAGCCACATTCCTTCGCCAGCTCCAATGCCTCCTGCAGCCTGCGCCCCACATGCTCCTTGTAATGCGCATCGCTTCCCAGCGTGCAGAAGCGGCCGCCCAGCTCATGATAACGCTTATACAGTGGCAAAAGTCCTGCGACTGCCGCAGCATCATCAAGGCGGCGCGTATTAATTTCAATCGGCTTATTTTTTTCAATAAGCAGCATAAATAAGCGGTCGAATAGCTCCGGTGCATCGCTCAGGCGCAGCTCTCGCTCCGCCCTCGGATACGGCCAGTAACGGCAGATATAGTCGATATGCGCAAAAGCATCAAAATCACGCTCCTGCTCCAGACAGGTAATCGACTCATGCAGGAATTCCTCCACAATCTGCTGACGCGTGCGGCCCTCATAGTAGGTCGGCTCGTATAAATCGCGACGGCCGATGCAGTGAATCGAAGCCAGCACGTAATCGAACGCATGGCTCTGCGCAATCCTTTTATCCGCCTCCGCAGTATGCGTCTGCATGCCTATCTCAATGCCGATGAGCGCCTTGTCGCTTTTCAGCGGCATAAAGCGGGCAAAATATTCATCTATGTCAAAAGTAAAAGCATCCGGATTCGTGGGATAGTCATAATCCCAATGCTCCGTAACAGTAAGGCCAATGCCCTGCTCCGTCGCCGCAGCCAGCGCATCCTCAAGCTTCATCTCACTGTCACAGGAGTAATCACAGTGCATATGTGTATCATATATCATTAAGACTACCTTCTTTCCGTATAATATTGTATCAAATTGCAGGGAAAAAGCAAAGAGAGAAGGAGAGGAAATTGTGACATTTAATGAGGAAATTACAATCAAAGTCTGGCGGCATGCAAAAAGCGCAGCTCGCTTTCGCTCGCTGCGCTCTTACTATACATATAAAATTTTCCAGGCAGCTTATACGTTGAAGCGGAACTCTACAACGTCGCCGTCCTGCATAACATAATCCTTGCCCTCAAGACGAACCAGGCCTTTTTCACGTGCTGCTGCCTTGCTGCCGCATGCTACGAGGTCATCATAGGAAACAATCTCGGCACGGATAAAGCCACGCTCGAAGTCCGTATGAATCTTGCCTGCTGCCTGCGGAGCCTTGGTGTTCAGCTTAATCGTCCACGCACGAGATTCCATCTCACCAGCGGTCAGGAAGGTCATCAGGCCGAGCAGCTTGAAGCCAGCCTTAATCAGGCGGTCAAGACCAGTCTCCTCCAATCCGGCCATTTCCAGATATTCCTTCGCCTCGTCCTCCTGCAGCTCAGCGATTTCGCTTTCCATCTTTGCAGAAACAACGATAACCTCAGCATTTTCTTCAGCCGCATATTTCTTAACAGCCTGTACATGCTCGTTAGCGGAAGAATCAGCAACCTCGCCCTCAGAAACGTTAGTAATATACAGCACCGGCTTCATGGTCAGCAGATGCAGCTCGCCCAAGAATTCCTGCTCCTCCTCGGTAAGGCCAAGACGGCGTGCAGGCACAGCCTCGGACAGACCAGCCATAACCTTTTCCATAACAGCCTGCTCCAGCTTAACCTTCTTGTCGCCGGTTTTTGCCAGCTTCACCAGACGCTCCTGACGCTTTTCTACAGTTTCCATATCTGCCAGGCACAGCTCGGTGTTGATAATTTCAATATCGCGCAGGGGGTCAATGCTGCCCTCAACGTGAGTGATGTTGCCATCCTCAAAGCAGCGTACAACCTCAGCCACAGCGTCAACCTCGCGGATGTGGGACAGGAACTTATTGCCCAGGCCCTCGCCCTTGCTTGCGCCCTTAACCAAACCGGCAATATCTACAAAGCGCATAGCTGCCGGAACAATTTTCTTGGATTTGAACATCTCGCTCAATACGTCCAGACGCTTGTCCGGAACATCTACAACGCCAACGTTCGGCTCAATGGTGCAGAAAGGATAGTTGGCAGCCTCAGCGCCAGCCTTAGTAATTGCATTAAACAGGGTACTTTTGCCTACGTTCGGCAGGCCAACAATACCAACTTCTAAATTTGTACTCACGTAAATCGCTCCTCGTTATATATTTAGTGTGCTAAAAAACTCTATATCTAATATATTTTACAATAATACACGCGCTTATGCAATGTTTCGCGCAAAAAAAGACTGCCGCGGTCCCCCTTTTCCGTGCCGCGAAGTGCGGCACAGGGGCAAGCCTGCGACAGCCATGGCTTTTAATTTTGCTTAGAAATATTTCAGCTCTCTTTTTACAAAAGCGCCGGTTACCGGATTCAGGTCTGCTTCTACCTTATATTTGGCAGTAGTGAAGTCAGCCTCATAATGAGCCTTTGCACCATCTCTGTCAAGCACTACGATGATGTCGCGGGCATCAGGATATGCTTCCAGCACGATTTGCTTGATATCCTCAACGGTTTTCACAATCATGGTGCTGTCAGCGCTGTTAGCACCCTTGATTTCTACCTCAAGCACCTTCTTCGTTGCCAAATCCAGCTTTACTTCATATTCCAGGAAAGCATCATTATCGCGGAATTTGATCTCCACGTCGCCATCCTTAACGTCCTCCTTATAGCCATACATTACAGCAGCAGCCGGAACCTCCTCGCGTGCAGCAGCAACATACTCCCTAGACGGAACAGCAGCAAAAGCAGCGGTCGCAAAAGCAAGCGACAGCAGCAGGGTTACAAGAGCAAGAGCTTTTTTAAACATGAAAATCAACACCTTTCAAAAATTAATATATAAGCAGGCAAAAGCTGCCTGTTATAGCTTATTTCGCACTTCTTTCGAGCAGACGGTTAGCATAGTTGCGCATAGCAGGGTCGGCAACCTGTTTGAAATCAGCAGGCGGCAGAGCGAAGGCGCTTGCCGTATCCACAACAGCAGAAACCTCTACAACCTCAAACGGCGGCATATAGCTTACCTTGTAGCCCTTCCAGTTTTCGGTATCCTTTTCGTAGTAGAAGCTCAGCGTGCTGATGCCCTTCGTCATCATATCATAATCATAGCCGGTGTTGGCATCATTGCCCATCGTCGGCTTGCTGTTGAACCAGTTAATCATCGTTTCTGCAAAGGCAATGCTCATGCCCGGCAGCTCCGGCACACGGTCATAGGTTTTATGCAGATAGTCAATGCTGTACCAATAGCCGTCCTTCACGAAGCTCACATTATCCTTCGTGATATTGCCCTCGCCATCAGTAGTCGTGATGCGCTCGGCGTTGATGCCATTGGCCTCGTTATATTCGGTGCGGTTGGTGATTTTTTTCTTAGCCGGAGCCAGCTTATTATAAGCCTCCGACGTCAGCACCTCACGCATATCAATCGTCTGCTTCACAACAAGATGTACAGGATGCTTGTCACTGTTTAAGGTATCTCCCAGCAGATGAATGGTACGTTGACCGGGATTATACGCAAACGCTGTAATGCTCAGCAGGGTAAACATCATTGTAAAAAACAAAACTCTCAAGGAACGTTGCATTTACTTCACCTCATTCATATCATTATGCTTATATTATAACACGCTAAACTAGAAAAATGCACATAAAAAATGTAATTCATCACTTAAATCAATAAAAAGGCATACAGCCGGCAAGCTAAAAAGCCTGCCAGTGTATGCCCTTATCGTCACAAATTACAGCTGCAGAACAAAGATCTCGTCATCAACATCTCTTCTGCCCCTGCTCAGCACAACAAGCACTCTGTTTTCCGGCATAGTCGCCAGGTTCACGCAAGCGCCTACCAGAGTATCCTCCTTGCCTGTCAGCTCCTTGAAGCTGATTGCTTGCGCAAGGCTGCCAAGGCTCTTCTTGTAGAACAAGAGCTGGGATTTAGTGGCGGAGGAATCACTGATTACCAGATAATCGTTGGTCAAAGCCATATCGGTTACAGTGTACATAACGTCCTTATCGTTGCGTCTTTCCTTGCCATACATCCTCTTCTGCTTGCCGTTGGCATCATAAGCAAATGCCAGGCCCACATCGTCATTCTGCACGCGGGCATGACCGCCAACGTAGAAATCGCCATTGGTGTCAGCAATTACCGATTCAGGAATAGCAATCTTATCCTTATCCGCAGCGTCACGCGCTCTGGATTCCTTGCGCACTACGCCGATAGTTTGGCCTACTTTATAGCCGTCGCGCAGATTAACCTTGCTGATATCGCCCTGCACCATCCAGGTCAGCGCCTTATCCGCAGCGCCCTGAGGAATAACCACCAGATGATTAAATCTGTTCTGTGCCTGGTCAATGCGATTGGTGTCGCCATCAAAATAGGTCAGCTTCATCTTTTTATTGTCATAGAAAACGCCCTTTTTATCAGTAGACACCTTGGCATTGCCCCCCAGATCATCAACTCTGTCGTTGATCAGCACCAGGGCATCCTTTTCCCATTTCATCTGCACCAGCTTATTCTTAACGTTAGCATAAACCATATACTTGTCAGCTACAGCTATCCTCATGCCCTTGCTGTAAACGTTTTCCAAACGCAGCTTGGCATCATTCTTCAGCGAATACAGCTTGTAGGTTTTCGTGCCAATCTTCAGATCCTTGCTCGGCAGATCCTTCAAGTCCTCAGCAACCGGTTTCGGCTTCGGCGGCGTTGCGTCTCCGCCCTTGTTGCCTCCGCCGCAGCCAGCGATAAAGCTGCACGCCAATAAGCTTGCCATAATACCCATTGCGATACGTTTTTTCAACATTACAATCAACTCCTTCTGCTAACCGCCAAGTTTTGTACTTCCTATAGAGGTAAAATTTTCGTTTTATCTAAGCTGCACTTCACCAAGCAGCGAGCAGTGAAGCTGCAAGCATTGACCTTGGGAGCGATATTATCGCTCTCCCCTTACCTTACACTGTCATTTTATCCTAAAAAAAGCAAAAACGCCCCACCCAAACGCTAAAATTTGGGTAGGACGTAAAAAAAGGTTGCCGCAAAATGCGACAACCCTCTTTGTTTGTTTAAAACCGCCGTGCGAATTATTCGCAGGTGAACGGCAGCAAAGCAACGCAGCGAGCGCGTTTGATTGCTACGGTCAGTTGGCGTTGATGTTTAGCGCAGGTGCCGGAGATACGACGCGGTAAAATTTTACCACGCTCGGTAACATAACGGCGCAGCTTTGCTACATCCTTGTAATCGATTTCTTCAACTTTATCAACACAGAAGCTGCAAACTTTTCTTCTGGGTCTTCTGCCTCTTTCACGTTTCATTGCATAACCTCCCTTAAATTAGAATGGAATTTCCTCATCAAAGGGAACCGCGTTGCCGAAAGATTCCATGTTTCCTGCAGGCGCACCAGGCTGTTGCGGTCTGGGAGCTGCCGGAGCATAGCTCTGGTTTGCACCAGCATTGTTATGCTGAGCACCAGCGAAATCTTTTTTGGATTCAATGAACTCAAAGCGGTCAGCGATAACTTCCGTTACCCAACGCTTATTGCCATCTTTACCATCATAGCTGCGGATTTGCAGGCGGCCCTCAACGAGCGCACGCTGCCCTTTAGTGAGATAGTTGCCACAGGTTTCGCCCTGTTTACCCCAGATAACTACGGGGATAAAATCTGCTTCTCTTTGGCCTTCTTGATTGGCAAAAGGTCTGTCTACTGCAAGAGTAAACTGGCAAACAACTTTACCTGTAGACGTATAACGTACTTCAGGATCACGAGTTAATCTGCCTAAAAGAATAATCTTATTCATTGATTATTCACCCTTTCTGATAATCATATGGCGCATTACTTCATCGGTAATTTTCATAACACGATCAAGTTCTTTTACAGCAGCGGCTTCAGCCTGGAAGGTTACGAGAACGTACAGGCCTTCATTCAGGTCTTGGATCTCATAAGCAAGGCGTCTTTTGCCCCAACGATCGGTTTTTTCTACATTACCACCGTTTGCAGTGATGAGGTTTTCAAATTTAGCAACAACTGCTTCAAATGCTTCCTCTTCAACGGGTTTAACGATGTACATGACTTCGTATGCTTTCACGAAATCACCTCCTCCTTTGGACTTTGGCCCCCCTTATCTCGGGAGCAGAAGAAGTATATATAGTATATACAAGCTTATTAATTATATCACTCGAAATCTGCTTTTGCAAGGGCTTTAGGAAAATTTTTCTTTACCTTGCAGGAAAATTATTTTTCTCTGTATTTATTTACAGACTGCGGATTTTTTTACGCAGCGGCAGAATACTTGCCGGACTCACGGACAGCTCGTCCATGCCCATCCGTACAAATTCCTTCGTCAGCGAAAGGTCAGCGCCCAGCTCACCGCAGACGCCGCACCAGATGCCAGCAGCATGTGCGCCGGTAACGGTCATTTCAATCAGGCGCAGGATAGCCGGATGATGCGCATCGAAGAACGGCTCCAGCTTCTGGTTCTGGCGGTCAACTGCCAGCGTATATTGGCTCAAATCATTCGTGCCGATGCTGAAGAAGTCAACCTCCTTCGCCAGCTGGTCGCTGATCAGCGCCGCCGCCGGCGTTTCAATCATGATGCCGACCTCCATCTTCGGATCGAAGGGCACGCCTGCATATTTCAGCTCGGCCTGCACCTCACGCAAAATTTTGCGCGCCCTGCGTACCTCCTCAACGCTGATGATCATCGGGAACATCACCGCCAGCTTGCCATAAGCAGAAGCACGGCAGATAGCACGCAGCTGCGTTGCAAACAGAACCGGTCTGTCCAGACAGATGCGGATAGCGCGATAGCCCAGCGCCGGATTATCCTCGTGCGGCAGCTCAAAGTAATCAGCCTGCTTGTCCGCGCCAATATCCAGCGTGCGGATAATCACGCGCTTGCCGGCCATCGTTTCCGCTGCCAGCTTATACTTTTCAAACTGCTGCTCCTCAGTCGGATAATCCTTGCTTTCCAGATACAGGAATTCGCTGCGGAAAAGGCCTACGCCCTCGGCATCGTTCGCCAGCACGTTAGCAAGATCGCCTGTGCCGCCGATGTTGGCATAGACATGCACCTGCTGACCGCCACCGGTAATGCTCTTCTTGCCCTTGAGCTCCTCCAGCAGCTTTTTATGCTGTGCGTCCTGCTCCATCTTCACCTTGATACGCTCAAGCGTTGCTTCATCAGGATCCACAAAGACCTCGCCGGTGTAGCCGTCAACAGCCACCAGCTTGCCATCATATTCCTCGCCAATGCTGCTGCCCGTGCTGACAACCGCCGGAATGCCTATCGTGCGTGCGAGAATCGCCGTATGCGAGTTCACGCTGCCGGCAGCCGTCACAAAGCCCTGCACACGCGCCTTATCCAGCTGCACCGTTTCGCTGGGAGCAAGGTCGTCAGCTGCCAGAATATAGCTGCCCTCGCCGCTCTCCCAGCTGCTGCCGCCGTCGCCCAGACAATCGAGCACCTTGCGCGAAATATCCTTGACATCCGCAGCACGCGCACGCATATAATCATCCTCCATAGAGGAAAAAATCTCAGCAAAGTTAGCCGCCGTCGTCTGCACTGCATACTCTGCATTGACATGCTGCGTGCGGATAATTCCCTCAATGGACTCGATATAATCAAGATCCTCCAGCATCATCTGATGAATCTCAAAAATCGCCGCATTATCTCTGCCTACGTCAACAACCGCCTTTTCATAAAGCACTGCCAGCTTAGCAATCGCCTCCTGACGCGCTGCCTGAAAGCGTGCAACCTCAGCCTCTGCATCCAGCACCTTACGGCGCTTTACTGCTGCTGCCTCACGCTGCAGCACAGCCAGCGTACCCAGCGTTACGCCGCCGCAAACGCCCTTGCCTTTTAATGAAAGCATTTTATCACCTCGCGAAAATCCCCTCTGTCTGCCTGATTACAGATTTGCCTTAAAGAAGGCCTCCAGTGCTGCAGCTGCAACTTCCTCGTCTGCGCCCTCACAGGTAATAGCAACCTCTTCGCCCTTTTTTACGCCCAAGGCCATAACGCCAAAGATACGCTTCAGATCGCCTTTTTTCGCACCCTTAGCAATGGTCGTGCTGCAGGAAAACTTAGCAGCCTCCTTGACGAGCAGGCCTGCCGGACGAGCATGGATACCAGCTGCATCAGTAATAACATATGTGAATTGTTTCATTTTCAGTTCCTCCATTCCGCTAATGAAAATAATCTACCGCAAAATCCTTGAAATCCTGTTTTTATATTTTTCTCTATCTATTATTCGTTCACGTTCTTTTTAACAAACCCCATCAGCACTGCTGCCACAACACTGCCTGCAGCCAGCGCCACAAAATACATCGGCCAGTTCTGCACTACGCCAAACACAAACACACCACCGTGCGGTGCAGGCACGCTGCAGCCAAAGGCCATAGACAAGGCACCTGCCATCGCGCTGCCCAACGCACAGGTCGGGATAACGCGCAGCGGATCACTTGCCGCAAAGGGAATTGCACCCTCCGTAATAAAGGACAAGCCCATGATAAAGTTAGTCAAACCGGACTGACGCTCTTTAGCTGTAAACTTGTCACTAAACAGCAGCGTGCTCAGCGCAATCGCAACCGGCGGTACCATGCCGCCAATCATAACTGCCGCCATAATCTCACTGCTTACAGCACTGCCGTCGGCCGCAGCCAAGGAAGCAGTACCAAAAACATAGGCTGCCTTGTTCAGCGGGCCGCCGAAGTCAATCGACATCATGCCGCCCAGCACAAAGCCCAAGAGAATCTTGCTCGTCGTGCTCATGCCTGCCAGCGCTCCTGCCAGCCATTGGTTGAAGGCTGCAGTCGGCGGATTGATAACATAGGTCATCAAAACGCCCATAATCAAAAGGCCCAGCACCGGATACAGCAAAATCGGCTTGAGTCCCTCCAGACTGTCAGGCAGCACGCCCAGCACCTTGCGCAGTGCCAGAATCAGATAGCCGCCGAGGAAGCCTGCAAACAGCGCACCGAAGAAGCCGCTGCCGCCGGACGCTGCCAAAAAGCCGCCCACGATGCCCAGCATCAGCGCCGGACGCTCGCCAATACTCATAGCAATGTAGCCTGCCAGAATCGGCATCATCATGCTGAACGCCAGACCGCCGATATTCTTGAAGAAGGCTGCCAGAGGCGTTCCGCTGCCAAACTTCGCCGTACCGGCAAACTCCATATCAAACATAAAGGCCAGCGCAATGAGAATGCCGCCGCCGATAACGAAGGGCAGCATATGCGAAACGCCATTCATCAGATGCTTATAGATTTGTCTCCCCAGACTTTCCTTAGCCTCCGCCGCTTCGCCTTCGTCTTCGCTGCCGCCCTTGCCTGCATAAGCAGGAACCTTGCCGCTCAAAATCTCCTCAATCAATTCTTTAGGCTTGTTAATGCCGTCAGCCACCTTCACGAAAATAACAGGCTTGCCTGCAAAACGCTCTACAGGAACATTTTTATCCGCAGCCACAATAATGCCATCGGCTTCTTCTATCTCTTTAGCCGTCAGCTTATTTTTTACGCCACCGCTGCCATTCGTTTCGACCTTCATAGCAACGCCCAGCTTGCCTGCCATTTCCTGTAATGCCTCTGCTGCCATATAGGTATGCGCGATACCAGTCGGGCAGGCAGTCACAGCCAGCACCTTGCGCTGCGCCTGCGGCGCAGCAGCTTCGTCCTCGTCCTCAAACTTTTCGTTTTCATATTTATCTATAACGGACAAGAACTCCTTAGCGCTGCCTGCCTTCAGCAGCTCGCTGCGAAAATCGTCATTCATCAGCAGCATGCTCAGATGGCTCAAAACATCAAGATGCACATTATCCTCAGTATCAGGCGCAGCAATCAGGAAAAACAGCTTAGCCGGCTCGCCGTCAAGACTGTCGAAATCCACGCCGTCCTGCACCAGCATTGCTGCCAGTCCCGGAGCCTTGACTGCACTCGTCTTGGCATGAGGAATAGCAATACCCTCGCCAATGCCGGTGCTGCCCTCCTCCTCACGGCGCAGCACGCAGGCCTTATATTCTTCTTTATCGGCTATGTTACCGCCGCGCTCCATGAGCGTAATCAAATGCTCCAGTGCCGCCGCCTTATCCTGCGGCTTAGCCTTAAGGTCAATGCTTTCTACCTTCAACAAATCAACTATCTTCATCTTCCCTGAATCCTTTCTTTATTTACCCGTTGTACCGGACGCTAAAATTTTCTCAACATCCTCACGCGTTGCCAGCCAAGCCTTAAACGCACTCGCACTGCCTGCTGCTACCCCCAGGCGCAGCGCTGCATCATAATCCTGCGTCTGCAGATAGCCTGCCAAAAAGCCTGCTACCATGCTGTCGCCGGCACCTACGGAATTTACCAGCGTGCCCTTAGGTGATGCCTGCTTGTGCATCTTGCCGTTTTCATCCAGCAGCAGAGCTCCGTTCGCCCCTCGCGAAACAAGTACATTCCGTGCTCCCTGCTGCTGCAGCCTCTGCGCTGCCGCGAGAATCTCTTCCTCTGTCAGTAGCGGTCCGCGTCCGAAGAACTCTCCCAGCTCCTCATGATTCGGCTTGATTAAAAATGGTCTGTATTTCAGCACCTTCAGCAGCAAATCACCTGTTGCATCCACCACAACCCTCGTGCCGACAGGCTGCAGCAGCTCCAGGATCTGCTCATAGATGTTGTCCGGCAGCGAAGCAGGAATGCTGCCTGCCAAAACCAGCACATCGTCCTGCGTCAGACGGCGCAGCTTATTAAACAGCGCCGCAAGCTCCGCCTCGCTCAGCTGCGGCCCTTGGCCGTTTAGTGCTGTCTCCGCGCTCGAAATAATCTTCGTATTGATACGCGAATAGCCTGCCTTGGCAGCGATAAAATCGCAGCGGCAGCCAGCCTCCTGCAGCAGGCGTTCAATCTCCGCGCCGCTAAAGCCAGCCGTAAAGCCCAGCGCCACCGAAGGCAGCCCAAGGTTTTGCAGCACCAGCGAAACATTGATGCCCTTGCCGCCCGGATAAATGCTTTCTGCACGGGTGCGGTTAATCTCGCCCACAGCGAAATCATCAACCTGCACCACATAATCCAGCGAAGGGTTAAAAGTTACTGTATAAATCAAAGCACAATCACCTCCGTATGCGGCTTATAGGGCTTGATGTTCAACTCCTCCTGCGCAGCCGTAATAATCACAGCCTTGGACAAGGGGCTGAAGGAAACATTCGACAAAGCCTCGAACTTGCTGGCATCCGCCAAAACGTAGCACTTATGACAATGCTCCATCGCTGCTTTTTTGTTCATAGCCTCTTCGATATCAGGAGTCGTAAAGCCCTCCTCCACCGTAATGCCGTTCGTGCCGAAAAAGCCCTTGCTGAAGTGGTAATGCTGAATGGAAGCAACAGCCTCCGTACCGATTACCGCGTCCGTCGTCGCCTTCACGCGACCGGCAAGCAGCAGCGTCTGCAACCCGCGCTGAGCCAGCTTCTGCGCCAGCGTAATGCCATTCGTCACATAAACAGCGTTCTTCTCCGTGAGATAGGACGCCAGCTGCTCTGTCGTCGAGCCGGCATCAAGAAAAATAAAGTCGTTGGGGCGTACCAGCGTCGCTGAATAGGCTGCAATCGTGCGCTTGTCTTCAATATTACGACTGTATTTCTCCTGCATATTGCGCTCCTGCACAGGCTCCAGCTGACGCACAGCCGTAGCACCGCCATGCACCTTACGCACCTTGCCTAAGCGGTCCAGCTGCACCAGATCACGGCGAATAGTGGATTCCGAGGTTTCCAGAACCTTTGCCAGCTCCGGCACCGTCGCCGCACCGTCACGCTTCACAATGCGGATAATTTCTTCAAATCTTTCTTGTGTTAACATGAGCATCTCTCCTCTTGCAGATATTATATAACCATTTTCGCGCAAAATCAATCACTTTTGAGCATATTTCCGCAGTTTTTACAAAAAAATTTTGCGCATTACGCGCATTTCTGCTCATAACATGCAAAAATACCGCGCCAACAAGCATTGCACTTGTCAGCACGGTATCATTTTTGAGAAATTATTAAATTTCGCCCTCGTCCATAATGCCCAGCTTACGCTTCCAGTAGCGGGAATAAATAACACCCAGCGGATTATGTGCCATCAGGCGGTCTTTGACCACAAGGTTCGTCACAGGTCCTTCAGCATTCATATTGAAGATAGCGTCATGGCCTACGCACAGGCCGCAGGAGATATACAGCTCAACGCCCTTCTCCGCCAAAAACTTTGCCTGAAACTTCGGGTTGCACATCGCCTCATGCTCCAGCTCCGGCTTCACCTGCTTGAGTCCCAGCTCCTTTTTCGGGAAGCTACAGGTTTTGCAGCATACGCTGTAAAACTCAAAGCCCTGCTGTCTAAAATATTTGGCAATATAGCGCGCCTCGGCATTCAGACCGATGCAGAACGACATGCCCAGCTTTTTGTAGCCCATCGCTCTCGCAAACTCCGCAGTTTCCTGCAGACGGCAGATGTTGCTGTAAAACGTGCCTTCAACGTAGGCAGCAGCCTGCATAATCTTCAGCTCCTCCTCCGTATAAGCGTTCTTCACATCCTCCAGCGGTACGCCGGTGCAGTTCACGCCCTTGGTGTAGCACGCATGTGACGGACAATTTGCACAATCACATTTCATTTTACATTTCCCCTTTCGATATTGACTTTGTTAAGAATATTGTAACACAAAGCAGGGAGAGAGTAAACGCTTGACAATTCCACATCCTCGCAATATAATTACCTTTGATAATTACTTTAAGTAACTTATTTAGCGAAGGGAGCACCATCATGCACTTACCAATAGAAGCAATAAAAACCTTACTCACCACCTGCCATGAAGCCAAACGCATCACGGAGCTGCAGCCGCCTCTGCCGGAAGGTCTGACACCCGGCAATCTCAAGGTGCTTGACTATATCGAGCAGCTTGAACGCACCGCACAGCCGCCCAAGGTCAGCGATATCGCCGACCTGCTGCAGGTTACACGCCCCGGCATCACCCGCCTTGTACGCGAGCTGGAGGCTATCAGCGCTATCGAAAAAATCACCGATGCCAAGGACAAGCGTATTGTGCGCCTGCGCCTGACTCCGTCAGGACGCAAGCTGCATGCCTACTATATCGCGCAATATCACGGCTGGCTGGCAGAACAAATCACCGACATCAGCGAGGAGGATATCTGCACGACGGCAGCCACCATCGCCAAGCTGTACGCCATCATGTCCGAGCGTAAGCCAAAGCTAGAGGGTACTGCGCCCACAACGAGCGAAAGCGAGGTGCAGGCACATGACTAACGCCGCAGCCCGCGTGCTCGATACGCGTCTTTTATTAGCCATAATCGCCGCAGGCATCATGTCCTTCAGCGGCGTTGTTGTCGAAACCGCCATGAACGTCACCTTCCCTACGCTCATGCATGAATTCAGCATCGGCACCTCGCTCGTCCAATGGATAACCACCGGCTATCTTTTAGTGCTGGCACTCATCATCCCCACGTCAGCCTATCTCAAGCGTCGCTTCGCGACGCGCACGCTATTTACGACCGCCATCATCAGCTTCCTTGCAGGCACCATCCTATCAGCATGCTCACCAAGCTTTTATGTGCTGCTCATCGGTCGTCTGCTGCAGGGCATCGGCACAGGCATCGCTCTGCCCTTGATGTTCAACATCATCCTAGAGCAGGTGCCCGGCGAACGCCTCGGCTTCATGATTGGCATAGCCTCGCTCATCACCGCCATGGCGCCTGCGGTCGGCCCTTCGCTCGGCGGCCTGATTGTCAGCTATTTTGGCTGGCGTATGATTTTCATCAGCCTGCTGCCCTTCCTGCTGCTTTCCGCAGTGCTGGGCATCAAAAGCATCCGTCAGGCAGGTGCACTGGAGCCGGAAGCACGCTTCAACCTGCCGCTGTATCTGCTGCTCATCATAGGCTTCAGCAGCCTCATCTTTGCTACCACGCTGGCCTCCTCGCTCGGCTGGCTGCATAGCAAGGTGCTGACGCTCTTCTTCCTCTGCCTTGCCGCGCTGACGCTGTTCTACCGCCTCTCGCTAAAAAGCGACGCACCGCTGCTGCGCGTAGAAATCTTTCGTTATACACCCTACACACTCAGCACCATCAGCCTGCTGCTTGTCGGCTTCATCTGCCTCGGCCTTGGCTTTCTCATCCCCAACTATGCACAGCTCGTCAGCGGCACCAGCGCCTTCACCGCAGGCTGCCTGCTCCTGCCCGGCTGTCTGCTCGGCGCGGCCCTCGCCCCCATCAGCGGCAGGCTGCTCGATAAGCTCGGCGCCCAGCGTCCGATTCTCCTCGGCAACAGCTCCATCCTGCTCTCCGTCGTCTGCTATAGCCTTTATCCCGGCGAGCTGACCTCGCTGCTCTTCATCTTCTTTTACCTCTTCTTCGCCTTCGGTCAAGGCTTTTCCATGGGCACGATTATGACCAACGGCCTCAGCCAGCTCCCCGAAAGCCTCAACGCCGACGGCAACGCAGCCATGAACACGCTGCTCCAGCTTGCAGGTGCAGTCGGTACTGCTGTCATCAGCACCATTGTCGCCAGTGCGCAGGCCGCCGAACCAAGCAACCTCGCCCACGCCACCATGATAGGCAGCAGGCACGGCTTTTATGTGCTCACGCTCAGCGCCGTAATTATTCTCTGCTGCTCGCTGAGAGTTTTTACCTTGCTAAGGAAGCAAGCAAAATAAAGCTAAAAAAATAACGTCTATGTAAAATCAAAGCATAGACGTTATTTTTATAAGCTGCGACATTATGACTAATTTGCGCAGATGCTTTCCTCATTCTTGCCCGTATAATCAAAAAGCCCGTCATTTTTTTCTTCTAACGCCTTTATGATATGGTAGGTATAAGCATTAAAGGGCGTAGGAATCCCAAGCTCCTGTCCCATCTTCATCAGCGCGCCTGAAAACATATCAATCTCTGTATGACGGCCTGCATCTAAATCCTGCAGCGTAGAAAAACGTGTATACGGTGCTGCGGCACTTCCATGATTAGAGGATTTAGCACATTTATCCATATCAATACCCTTTGCTGCAGCAATAGCCTCCAGCTCCTGGCACAATCCTTGACTTATAGCCTGCATATGACTGCTATCCTTATAGCAGCCTAAGCCTACGCCTATAACAGCCTGCGTCAAGTTATTGCATACATTCAGACGAAATTTAGCCCACATTTCCTCCTTAATACAATCAGTACGGCGAATATGAATAGCTGCTTTCTGCATAAGCTTTTCCACCGCCAAGGCCCGCTCGCTATCAAAGGGAGGCTCCGCTTCGCCAAAGACAATGCCCATCGTGCTTTCAGGGTTAAAGCATACTCCCCTGCCCTCATGATGCGAAGCAATTTTAATTAAGGAATAAAGCAGCTGCTTGCGAGCAACAACCTGAGCAATTATGTCTTCGCTGTCCACGCCATTCATCAGGCTCATAACAACAGTATTACTGCCGGCAATAGTACGGATAGAAGGCAATGCCTCCGGCAGCGCACCATATTTTAAGGCTACAATCAATAAATCTACCCCTTGAGCCTCCTGCGGTGTCCATACCTGTGGCCTGTAAATATCATTATTAATCAGGCGGCCCTCACGCTGCAAACGTTCCGCACGGCTTCCTTCAGCAACAACGCCAAAATTAATATGCTCCAGCCTGCTCAAGCCCCAAATAATATAAGAGCCAACAGCTCCTGCACCCAAAAGTGCGACAGATTTAATCTCCATAGTTATCACTCTTCCTATATATCCACGTCTTCTGCGCCCCCAGCTCAGGCAGCAGCGTATTCGTAAACTGCTCCGCCTCGCTATAGCCGCGTCTGCGATAATAAGCATAATCACACGTCGCATCTGCCCATAAAAACAGCTTTTTAATGCCCTGCGCCTTTGCAGCAGCCTCCACCTTCTTCAGCAGCCTGCTGCCCACGCCGCTTTTCCTGCTCAAAAACAGGCACAGCAGCAAATCCTCAGGCTTAGACAGCGCACGCACCCTCTGTCCGTTATAGGAAAGATAGCGCAGATAATTATACACCAAATCCTGTTCCTCGCAGGTAAACGGCGCCAGCGCCTTCGTCAGCCACTCCTGCGAATGGTCACGCTCCGCCAAGGGCGCAGCCAGCAGGAAGCCCTGCATACCGTCATCATCCGCCAGCTTAAAGGAAAAGCTCTCGCTGCGAAAATAATAGCGCACCATCGCCTCGTAAAGCACGCTCTTCAAGTCCTCGTTCGTCAAGGACATCTCATCGCCCCAGGTCAGCTGCGTAAGACGCGCCGCCTCGGCGATATCCTCGGGGGTAAAGTTTGCTAACATATATAAATCTCCATAACCAAACTCAAATAACTGCGGCCATATAAAGCGGCAAAGTAATCTTTTTGTCAACAACACCTGTATTTTGCGCTGTAAGCTTATAGCCTTTGGCAATCTGCTCCATTTTCAGTAATTCATTAAGAGAACGTGTTGCGCCCTTTTTCGCCTTCACCTCAACAGGAACAAGCTTACAATCTCGCTCCAGCATAAACTCTATTTCTAATGTTGAGTCCTCTTTTTTATAATAATAAAGCTCTTCGCCTCTTTTTGCCAAAATATCCGCAATTAGGCTTTCATAAATACCGCCCTTAGCAGGTCCCTCAAGCGCATTTGATACCAGCGCTACCTTCATCTGATAACCATACATAGCTACCAAAAGGCCAATATCACACAAATAGACTCTGAACTGCTCCTCTTTAACATAGGCCTTCAAAGGGAACCACAGCGAATTCACATTATAAGCAAAATCTATCAGGCCAGCATTATGCAGCCAGTCAAGACTGCTGATAAACTTCCTTGCTGTAGCCTTTTTCTCTACAACAGAATATTGAAACTTGTGGTTCTCCTTGCTCAATTGGCGAGGAATAGACAAAAAGCACTGCTTAGCCTTGATTTTATCTTGGTTAAGCGCATACCTGGCAATATCATCCTGATAGTCACGCAAGATTTTTTCTTGCAGCAGATGCACAGCGTAAAAATCCTTATTTTGTATATACTCGTCAACAACCTCCGGCAGACCGCCAACAACCATGTATTCCTGCAGATACTTATTCAACGAATTATGCATAGCCTCAGGCACGCGCTTAGTTCCATCCAGATACGGTGTCAGCATTTCCTTAAGTGCTATGTCTACGCCCAATGCCCAAGTAAATTCTTCAAAATCAAGCGTCCGCATAATCAGCTGCTGCTCATATCCGACAGGTATAGAAACCTCATTTTTATAATCTATCCCTAACAACGAGCCGGAAGCAATGCAATCATACCTGCCGTCCTCGGTCCAAAACTTCAAGGATGTCCTGGCGTTAGGCGCATCCTGAATCTCATCTAAAAACAAGAGAGTCTTACCGGGAATAAATTGGCAGCCCGGCATACTAAGCTTGATTTGCTGAACCATGTTATCAACGGTCAGGCTGCCAGAAAAGATACTCTGCATATCAGGACGCTCAATAAAGTTTATCTCGACAAAGCTTTCATATTCACGCTTGCCGAACTCCCTGACAATATATGTCTTGCCGCACTGTCTTACTCCACGTAATAAAACGGCATCCTTCTTACCCGTACTATTTTTCCATGCTAAAAGCTTATCGTATATTTTTCTACGTAACATTAACCTGCTCACTCCCTTCTCTTGTCTCATTCCATTCTAGCATATCCTCATAAAATATGCAACAATGCAGATTTCATGTGGATGAAATATGCACTACTTGCAGATTTCATGTGTATGAAATATGTAAGCGTGCAGATTTCATGAGGATAATAAAAACAGCTTCGTCAAGATAAAGCCTTCAGGGGCTTATTTCCTGTGGGACTTTATGCTTGACGAGGCTGTTTTAAGCGGGAGGGATCTAGTCCTCAGCATTATACTTTCCTAAAAACAGATTTTCCATGCAGGCTACAAAACCTTTAACAGCTACTTTTAACCAATAAGTATTTTCTTCAATGTTTCTAATTCTTCTTCAGTCAAAGTAATACCTTTACCCATTTTCTCATGATTCGGAGCCCAATCTCGAAGATCGTATTTAGGTGCATTTCCATTAAAGGATACTACATTCAGTTCCTTACGCCAGCCCTTACTACTTTCAGAAATAACACCTAATTCTGCGAGTATTTCAAACTTAAATTCTTTCTGTAACATAAATTTAATGCCTCCTTATAATTCAATTAAGTTTTTTGACCCAACCTGGATTACCACCAGTCAAATGATTGCCCTTTCTATAAAACTTAAATCCTTTATATATCGCCAATTTTAAACCTAAATTCACATCGCCCTCAACCCATATCTCATTATCCTCCAAATATGTTTTAAACCCCTTGTTTTTAAGCACAAAGAACAACTCTTCCCCATCATTTTTTTGCTGTAATGATGTTGACGGCTCCAGCTTTGGCTTTGGCGTCGGCGGCTTTGGCGTCGGCGGCTTTGGCGTCGGTGGCTTTGGCGTCGGCGGCTTTGGCGTCGGTGGCTCTGGCGTCGGCGGCTTTGGCGTCGGCGGCTTTGGCATCGGCGGCTTTGGCGTCGGTGGCTTTGGCGTCGGCGGCTCTTCTCCACGCATTATTTCAGCAGCTCTTTGCTTAACACGCTGCAACAGCTGCGTCTCACGATTAACAGGCGTAGAAGTAAGGTTATCCTCATGCCAAATTCCATAACTCAACAACAATGCAGCAACTCGGTTAAGCGTATTTTCCGGATCAGTAAAATACTCACTACCACGTATACGGATAAACTTCCATCCCAAACGTTCCAAAATGGTCTGTCGTTGCATGTCCTCTAGAATCTTATCCTCTCCACTATGATAGCGTTCACCATCACACTCTATTGCAATCTTATGGTTCTTATAAACAGCAACCATATCTATTCTGTACGCACCGACTTCCCACTGCTGCACAATGTGAAAACCTTTGCTTACCAGTGCTTTCGCTACCTCTTCCTCGAAAGGAGATTCTGATTGCTCTTCTATTTGAATAATAGTCTGCCGATAATCCTGTGGATTTTTGGCATAACTTAATAAGCCTCGTCTTAAATCGCTAGCCTGTAAACTATTTTCTTCATCAAGAGAATTGATAACCCATAACTGGTCTTTAGCCCTGCTTGCAGCAACATTATAACGTTTTTTATACGCATCGCCATTAGCATCAGTATTTAATAAACGCAAAACGCCATCGCCTTCGTTGCTATCAACCATGCTAAGGAATATTACATCGCGCTCATCGCCTTGAAAGTTAGCAGAATCACCGCAAATAATCTGGCGTTGCTCATAAGTAATATTTCCTATGGTATTAAACAGTTCCCTTTGTATATATTCGGCCTGCTCCTTGCCTAATAAAGAAATTACGCCAAAGGTCTTGCCGTTATATTCAGGCTGTTCAAGACAAGATTGTATTAAAGCAACAATGGTCTGAGCTTCAACCTGATTGATTTTCCTTTTGCCATCGCGATGACCATCTACACGATAATTCACTACTGCCGGTAATAAATTACTGCTTGAAGCTTCACGTAACGGTTTTATTTTATTATCATAGGAAAGCCAATTACTATAGCCTATAATCTCAGGAACGCAACGGAAATGCTCCAAAAGCATTCTCGATTTATAGGAAACGAAACCAATAGAATACAAGGAGTCCTTGGGTGTATATAATTGCGGATTAGGTATCCAGCTAGAAATATACAAGTCTGCTAAATCTTGAATAGGCGCTAAATCTGTACCAACAGCTAAAGGACTGACTTGTTTATCGTCACCAACAATAATAACTTTTTTACCTAAAAAGGTTACAGCCAGCGAAGTCAAATCAGATTGACTAGCCTCATCAACAATAACAATATCAAACGGAACCTGCATTGCTACTGGATCAAAAGTTTCTAACACCTTTCTCACAGGCATAATCCATACTGGAACAGCATCCTGACATTTGGTCATCTGCTTTCTTATCTCTTGCCTATAGAACTCTGCATATTTACCAGTTCCTTTACCTAATTTCCGAACAAGCTGAACCCAACCTCTTAAGGCACTTTGCATTGCACCGTTTTGAGAATTACGCTTCTGTAATTCGTACCAAGCTTTAGCTGCTGCCAATTCAGCTGTGGCCTTATGATAATCTTTAGCCAGGCTAATAGCATTCTTCTGCAAGCTATTATAATCACAATCATTAATCTCGTCTAAAATACGTTCAAGCTGCTTCCACTTCCAAGCATCACTAATATTTTCAGGCACATTAAAGCTGCCATGAATACCTTGACGATTTTTTATAGCATTTGCCCATGCAGGAGCATATTTAGCTATTTTCTCTAAGGTTTCAAAGCGTTGCCTTTGCAAAGTATATTTGCCAATCAAAACACGTAATGTATCACTGGCTTTTTTATACCCTTCAATATCTTTATTCTTAATAGCTCTAGCAGTATTAATACAAGCAGCAGAAGTTGTTAACAGCCCTCCGCTCATCTGCTGATAGTATTTTTCCAGCAGTTTCTCCTGACTACGCATTTCCATAAATGCAAGCATACCTTCTACTAACTGTGGCACCATATTCTTGCTGAAAGCGAGTGATGCTCTTAAATTCTCAAGTTCTGTAACCAGTTCATTATTGAGACACAGTTTATCTACCGCTATTCCACAAGCATTAATTTTATACAGAATACTAGAATAAGCCCCATTTTGCCAGCTAAGCAATCCTGATACTGATTTAGCATATTTATGAGCTTGTTCTATATCACTATACGCTATAACACCATTGCCAAATAAACTTCTCCAAGCAATTTTACATGTGGTTTCCAATTTTTTAAATGCAATATACTCCAAAACAAGCTCTGCATCCTTACCGGAGGCAATTTCAGTATCATTAATTAAAACGCATTGCTTAGCTTTCTTCAAGCCACCATTAAGCAGCCCCTGCATAAAGCCAATCTTGCCATCGGACTGAACTAATTTCTCATAATCCTGAACATGCTGCTTAACCTCTTCAAAGCTGCTAAAGGTTATCTCTTTACCAAAGCTAAGTCTTTGATACTTTGAATATTGCTCATAGGCAACATTAATTGCTGCTACCAGCTTATGCCAACTATCATTATGAATAGAATTAGTGCCATCTGCAATAATCCGTAATTCCCATTCCTCGTAATTTCTTATTTCATCAACAGCTGCTCTGGCAGTCAACAATTTTTCTTGCAACCCTTGCTCAAAGGGAATTTTTACGCCATCCACAGCTAGAAAATTTGTAGTATCATCTTCAGCTATAAACTTCCAATTATTTTGATTTTCAAGAGCATCAACGATATTTTTATTATCATTATAACGTTCAACTACCTGCGCAAAATAACCCATCAGCCAAATATCTTCAGCAGAGGGCAATTTGCACGCTAATTGCTGTTCATCATCTACACTTACACTTTGATTGCTGCCATATAAATCTACCAGAGCTTCATAAGAAACAGGCAGTGCTTCACAAGCATAAACGTTGCCAGGAATTATGTCAGCAAGCCTATCTCTATTATCCTTTAAAAACTTAGCAGCATTTATTGGCGAAAACGCTTCTCCATTAAGAGTGATAGTATTGCATTGCTGATTACGAATTTGAAAGAGCTTTTTACGAGTTTCATTTAATTGTTCAATAATGTCCTTACGCTTGGCCTTGCATTCTCGAATGTCTCTATCTAATTTTGCTGGCGTCTCTGAAAAATTAGCTATTTCTGCAATAGAGCTTTCAATATCTCTTCGTGAATCATCTGTCACAGAAACACATAATGGTTGTAATTCAGCTTCTACCTTATCTTTTAACACCTTTAATGCTTTATTGGTATGGCTAGTTACAAGTACTCTTTTTCCCTGAGATAAAAAATGCCCAAGCAAATTAGCAATAGTATGCGTTTTACCAGTACCCGGAGGACCTTGTACAACAACTGCATGATTTTTATCTATCGTTCTAGCGATATCCAGCTGCTCCTGATTGGCCTCTTTAGGCAACAAAATATCTATAGCTTCACCACCAACCGCAGCAAGCTTTGCTTCCATATTTTCCGTTATATAATCATCAGCTTCTACAAAGTTATTCCCTGGCTGTAAAATATCAATGAGATGCTGAGGAACATTTCCTGTCGCCCCAATTTTTTCGATATTCTTATTAATCATCTTAGCCATGCCACTCGGTCTTTGCCTAAGTATAAGCATAGGCTCCCAAGAAATTTTAAAAGCAGCATCACTCAATCTAGCAGTGTCCATATCAGGGAAAATTTTTCCTCGAGGGGAAACAGCATGTATCAATCGTTCAAAAAATGCTTTTGCTTCGTTTCTATCAAAAGGATAGTATTGCTTTTTACTGTTTTCGGCATCTGCCTTTTGAATTTCGACCCTGCTAATATCAGAAATCCCATTAAATAATTCTATATAAAAGCTGCTATTGACATCCACATTCTTTACATAAATATCATTATGCTTCGTATCAAATTCAATTTCTACGCGTTTCAGTAAAACTGGGTGAATAATCGAAGAATCTTCTGCTACCTGAAAAACACCATTAGCAATAAGCAGTTCTAATTCTCCATCGTCCTTTATCAAGCTTTGTCTGTGAGTGAATAATTCTGCGAATAAATTTCTGGTCTTCTCTAAAAGCAACTGCCTCTCGCGCCATATATTACGTTTTTCTAGCCACCTGTCATACATAACCTGCGAATCAAAAACAAGTCTAAACTCCTTATACATAACTGGCTTACTTCTAGGCACAGGTATCCGTTCTCTAATTTTCGGCTTCTCTACATGAAAATCATTCCAATCCTCTTGCAGCCAAGGCATAAGTCTATCACTCGGCATAGGGCAAGCATCAAACTCAGGATTATGCACCTTCAAAATATAGGGTATATCTTCTAAAGCACTATAATCATCATATTTAACATAGTCACAATAATGAAAATCTATATTTTCCGGATCGTCTGGTAAATCTTTGATAAAATAGCTCCACTGATGCTTTTGATAATTAAAAACTATGCTGTCCTGCTTTTCCTGCATAGCTTGCAAATACTTAAATAAATTAATGGCTTTAGCCTGAATAGTCATGTCAGTATTTCCATTACCCATATGCCCATCTCCTTGCGAATTGTTTTATACAAGAATTCGTTGTTTTTTCACCTGTCCTTAGTATATCACAAATCTATCCCTTTGTAATAATTCGCGTTCATTCAAAAACGAATTTTAAAGAACCCTATACAATTATACCGCTAATATTACAAAGCATATCTAATTTACCAGTTCCCACCTGGCACATTTTACTCCACTTACTCCACTTGCTCCACTTTTTTAGGCTGTTATTGTAAAAAACAGACAAGAGATTTATTTTAATATAATATAAATAAAAAGCACAAAATCAAGCTCAAAACAGCTTAAATTTGCGCTTTCTTCTCCTTACGAAGACTTTATTTATAGGGATATATATAAGAGTTAGTGGTGCAGATTTTTTTCTTTACCCAATATTAGTGGAGTAAGTGGAGCAACTGGAGCAGACTTTGCTCCACTTATACAGAGCCTTTAAATCTTTCTATTCCCCGTACTTATTGCATCAGAAAAATTATTATGCTAAAATATCTTTAAAGGTGTTACCATAACGGTAGGCGGTTGCCCTCTCTGAGGGCTGGCACCCCTCATGAGCTTTTACAAACTGCGCCACGAGGGGGTGATTCCCATGCTTCTTACTACGGATACGTTTCTTGCTATTCTTAGTTTTGGCCTTGGCTGCTTTGCAGTCGGCTATGCGCTTGGAACCTCACATGCTAATAATAAAAAATAACCGCCGTCCTGCAAGATTAGCGGTTATTTTTTAACTACAATTATTCAGGCAACCGTCTATCGGTACACCTTTTTTCTATTGTCATTGTACTACATTTCCAATAAAAAAACAAGGTCAGTGAATCAAAAAGACCGCTACCAGCGCATTCAACGCAGGCAAGCGGCCTTTTTAGTTTCCCTTATTTTTTTAATTGCTGCAAGCCACGCAGCTTCTATTTTTCTATGCTGCGCTTACGGCTCACACTCTTTCCCTTATTGTTTTAATTGCTGCAAGCCACGCAGCTTTTTTATTTTTCTACGCTGCATTTGGCGGCCTGCTCTTTCCCTTATTATTTGTCTTTATAAATCATCCTTGCGCACAGCAGCTGCCGCGCTTCAGGCGATTTTTTTATTTTTTCTTTAAGAAGCTCATCATGCCACGCAGCTGTGCGCCAACCTGTTCAGCCTGAGTTTGTGCAGCGCGACGACGCATAGCATTGAATTGCGGACGGCCGCATTGGTTTTCCAGCAGCCATTTTTTAGCGAAGGTGCCGTCCTGGATTTCTGCCAGAACCTGCTTCATAGCAGCCTTGGTTTCGTCGGTGATGATACGCGGACCGGTTACATAATCGCCGTATTCAGCGGTATCGGAGATGGAATGACGCATTTTAGCCATGCCGCCTTCGTACATCAGGTCAACGATGAGCTTCATCTCATGCATGCATTCGAAGTATGCACTTTCCGGCTCGTAGCCAGCTTCAACCAAAGTTTCAAAGCCAGCGTTCATCAGTGCGCAAACGCCGCCGCAGAGAACTGCCTGCTCGCCGAAGAGGTCAGTTTCGGTTTCTTCACGGAAGGTGGTTTCCAGAGCGCCTGCACGAGTGCCGCCAATGCCTTTAGCATAAGCCAGCGCCAGGTCATGAGCCTTGCCGGTCGGGTTTTGGTAAGCAGTTACTAGTACAGGTACGCCGCTGCCTTCGGTGTAGGTACGACGAACAAGATGGCCGGGGCCCTTCGGAGCAACCATGAATACGTCTACATCAGCAGGCGGAACGATTTGGCCGAAGTGAATGTTGAAGCCATGAGCAAAAGCCAGAGCCTTGCCGGCGGTCAGATAAGGAGCAATGTCATTTTTATAGGTTGCAGCCTGCTTTTCATCCGGAATCAGCATCATGATAACGTCAGCAGCCTTGGCAGCCTCAGCGGTGGTCATAACGGTCAGGCCTGCAGCCTCAGCCTTAGCTTTGGATTTGGAGCCTTCGTACAGACCAACTACTACGTTAACGCCGCTCTCCTTCAGGTTCAGTGCGTGTGCATGACCTTGGGAGCCATAGCCGATGATAGCAACGGTTTTGCCGTTCAATAATTCCAGATTTGCATCGCTGTCATAATACATTTTTACCATTGTTAATTCCCTCTTTCATTTTCATTTGCAATATTTTTATATATAAATTTTATTATATGCGTTTCCCTTATTTTATAGCTGTCTTAATGTCTGTTGACCTTAACAAAGTCGTCCACAGCTGCACCAGCTGCCACCATCGGCTCTACAAGGTCGCTCTGCTCAACAATCGCTTCGATGAGGAAGGGCTTGTTTGCCTTGCGTGCCTGCGCCAATGCTTCCTTGAATTCTGCACAGGTCGCTGCGCGTCTGCCTCCGGCGCCGCAGGAATGAGCGAAGCCGATAAAGTCGAACTCCGTCAGGATCGTTGAAGAATAGCGTTCGCCGTAGAAGAGCTGCTGCCATTGGCGGACCATGCCCAGGCAGCTGTTGTTGATGACGATGCTGATGAGGTTTTTGCCCTCACGTGCTGCGGTGAACAGCTCCATGCCTGTCATCTTGAAGCCGCCGTCGCCGGCGATATGCACCACCTGTGTATCAGGCTCAGCAAAGGCTGCACCAAGCGCACCCGGCAGACCGAAGCCCATCGTGCCACAGCCGCCGCTCGTCAGATGATGACGCGGCTTGTCGACTACAAGGTGCTGCGCTGCCCACATCTGGTTCTGACCAACATCGGTTACATAAATCGGATGCTCGCCCGCAAAGGAGCGGCTCAGCTCCTTCATCAGCCAGGGAGCGGTGAGTCTGTCGCCCTTTAAAAGGCCGCGGTCCTCTGTTGCATCCCACTCCTTAATCTGCTGCCACCAGTCAGCGTGCTGCGCTTCGCGCAGCAGCGGCAGCAGGCGCTGCAGGGTTTCCTTCACGTCGCCCATCACCGGCAGGCTGGCTGCGACGTTTTTATCAATCTCGCTGGGGTCAATGTCCAGCTGGATAATCGTTTTCTTGCCTACATAACGATTGCGGTCGCCCGTTACGCGGTCGCTGAAGCGGCTGCCGGCAACGATGAGCACATCGGCATTCGCAACAGCAAGGTTAGAGGCGATATGACCATGCATACCCGTCAGGCCCAGGGAACGCGCATCCGATTCCGGATAAACGCCGATGCCCATGAGCGTGTTGACTACAGGCAAATCGCATTTCTCAGCCAGCTCCACCAGCTCTGCCTGCGCCCCGCTGTTGACTGCGCCGCCGCCGACCAGAAGCACCGGCTTCTGCGCTGCGTTCAGCACCTCGGCTGCCTGCGTCAGCTGCTCCGCCGTCGCCTGCGCCAGCGGCTCCGCCTCAGCCTGCGCCTCGGCCTCCGGCCATTCCAGCTCCTCAACCTGTACGCTGCTCGGAACATCCACCAGCACAGGACCGGGACGGCCCTCCTTCGCCAGAGCGAAGGCCTTACGCAGTGCAGGCACCAGCTCCTCCTTGCTGCGTACCATCATGTTATATTTCGTAATCGGCATCGTTACGCCGACAATATCTATTTCCTGAAAGGAGTCACGTCCCAGCATGCTTACGCCGACCTGACCGGTAATCGCTACCAGCGGAATGGAGTCGAGATAAGCGGTTGCCAAACCGGTGACAATGTTTGTCGCGCCCGGACCGGAGGTGGCAATGCACACGCCGGTTTTGCCGCTGGCTCTGGCATAGCCGTCAGCCGCATGAATCGCGCCCTGCTCATGTGCGGTGAGCACATTTTTCAGCGGTGCGCTGTACAGTGCGTCATATAGCGGAATGACTGCACCGCCGGGATAACCGAAAACAGTATCCACACCCTGTTCTAAAAGTACCTTAACAATAGCTTCGGAGCCTTTGAGCTTCATAGGCAAATCCTCCTTACGCCATAGCCTGTACAGACATAACGGCAACCTGTTTTTGCAGCAGCTTTGCTACCTGAGCCGCAGCCACCTCTGCCAGCTGGATTTCCAGCTTCAGCTCATCTGCTTCTGTATCCATACGCAGGGAACGTACTTGTGCGCCTTGCTTAGACAGAACGCGCAGAACACGCGGCAATAAGGTTTCATCATTTTTTCCGGTTACGAGTACTTTTTCAAACATTTTAATTCCTCCAATCAAGAACACCTAAGTTTAGCATATCAATGTATTTTTGATGGACTTTGAGGTTAATTTTTAGTATCAAAAAACGCCCCTGCTATATAGCAGGGGCGTATAAATACGCGGTACCACCCTCATTTATCACTTTAGCACCAGTCCATCAACCGGCTCGGAAATAACGCATCCGTTGCGCATCAGTCTACTTGCTGAGCTTTCGCTGACGAGTTCATGGGTGATTTAATCAACAAGGCTTCGTATCGGTTTTCACCAGCCACCGACTCTCTAAAACTCCACGCTTATCTTTAGTCCCAATCATCACCTTTGTGGGTCAATTTGAAATTACTGATACTATACACCCTTTTACAGGCTTTGTCAACTATTTTCTTGTAAAAAGTTTTATTTTCTTTTTTAGTCACTCACCACGCACATTTTCAGCTTTTCGTCCATTGTATACGTACTAATCGTATGATTAAAAATTTTACGCTCGTTTTTAGTAGACAAAGTACACTATTGTCTATTATGTGGAAACTGGTGAAACAAGCTGTTTTTGTATCGTTTAAACAAAAAAGACTTCCCAAAAAAAATTGAGAAGCCTCTTTACATTTTAATTTTTTAGATGCTCTTCAGATGTGCGCCCACATTCTTCAGCACCTCAGCAGCATATTCGTCGTGATGTGCTGCCAGGAAAGCCTTCATTGCCTCAGCAACGTTGCCCTCAACCTTCACGTCCAGCGCTTTTTTGTAGCCCAGCGCCAGCGCACGGCCATTCTCCATGCGTCCGCAGACAGCGCCGTCCACAGCCTCGCAGCCGCAAACAGCACACAGCTTGCCGAACAGGTCTGCATCCAGAGCCTGCACCAACTTCACAGCGCTCATCCAAAGGATATTATTCATCTTGAAGTGAGCCTTGCCCTTGAGGTATTTCATAGCTGCTGCCGTATCCGTCATAGCGATGTCGGCATTCGCAAAGCTCAGGCGATAGCCAAAGGTATCGGCAATCTCGCAGTGCAGCTGCAGATTCTCCTGCAGAGCCTCTGCGTCCTTCAGCGGGTCAAGGCAGATAGCAGCCAGCTTAATGCCGTTACGCTGCAGCTCGTTGCCAATCAGGTAATGCTCCTGCGGTGTCAGCACCTTGCCTGGCTTGGACAGGTCAAGCTCAAAGTCGATATCCCACGGGGTATTTTTCAGATAGGAGTTATAGATGAACTGAACATGCATGATTGCTTCGCCATATTCCAGCACAATGCGCTGCAGCTGGTTTTCGGTAAAGGTAATCTTGTTCGTGCCCACCTTGAACTCAGCGTTCAGATAAGAAGCGTACAAAGCTGCGCGGAAGGTTTCGTTGAACTGCTCAAAGCGTTTTTCTACAGCCTCATCAGACAGCTTCTCAATACTCAGGTTAATCTTGTCGCTGCAATCAAAGCCAATCATGCTGTAGCCATAGAGCAGCGCCTTAACAATTTCCTCTTCAGATTTCAGGCCTGCAGCATTTGCGCCATAGCCTTCCTTATAGCCCTTTTCCAGCACGCCCCAGGTAGCAGTGTCCACAGCCTCCAGGAAGTTGCGGCCAATAGCAGCGCTATCCTCCGGCGTAAAGTCAACCAGTACAGGCTTCAGCTGACGCTTAGCGAACAGGTCAGTCACTACTGCGTCTGCCGCACCCAGCCAATCGCTGAAGCCAACGCTTGCGCCCTTCGTGCCGCAGGCAGTCGGTGCAGCCCATTTAACAAGGCGGCGCACCAGTGCAGCGTTATTAGCGTTCAAAGCCATCACTGCTACATGCACGTCCTTAACGTCTGCTTCCTTCTCTACGTCCTTCCACAGCTTGCTCAAGGCAGATTCGCCCTGTGCAGCCCAAGCCAGACGCTTGCCTGCCTCCGTCTCCAGCAGCGCCAGATAGGTTCCCTGCGCCTCGCATACAGATGCCTCTATAACCTTGCCTGCTGCTTCATTCAAAGCAGCTACTGCTGTCAATTGTTTTAATGCCATATTATATATCCTCCATTTGCTCACAATTCTTCATAATAATATTATACGAAAAATACGCTTTTATGCAAGCAAAAACTTTCCGCAAGGCTGAAAAACCTGCGTTTGTATACAAAATGCACAGAAACGGCAGTGAAAAAAGCTGCTGCCAATCCTGCAAAAAAGTGCCTATTCCCCTATTTAGTGTCATGTTATCAACAGTATTCACAGCCTTATCCACAGCTTTTGTGTATAACTTTTAGTTATTCAGAGGGTTATCCACTAGCCTCACAAGAAAAAAATGGCTAATTTACAAGGATTTTACCTAATTATCAACATGTTATGCACAACCTGTGGATAACTTTAATAACATTTTCCCCAGCTTTCCCCACCCCCAATATATAGGGGCAGGCCTTTTTGCCATAGCACAAGGAAAGCCCCCTCTGAGTGCACGATAAGCAGCGAACGTTTTTTTATGTATCGCTGCTTCCGGGAAAAAATTTTAAATTATTTTGCTTACCAAAGGTTCAGCAGGTGCTGCAGCAGCAGACTTACAAGCGTAATTCCCGCCCAACAGCCAAGGCCAAGGCCTAAAGGCTTGCTGCTTGTCGTCACGAGCTTCACGATGTTAGTATTCAAGCCGACTGCCGCCATCGCCATCACGATGAAGAACTTGCTCAGCCATTTGAGCGGCGCAAAAACCTCTGCAGCTACACCCATGCTTGTCGCCAGCGTTGTAATAAGCGAAGCCAATACGAAATAAAGGATAAAGCTGGGCACAATGCTCTTGATATTCACGTTCTGCTCTGCTCCCTGCTCGCGTCTGCTCACCAGATAGCCCAAAACCAGCGTAATCGGAATAATCGCCAGCGTGCGCGTCAGCTTGACTGTGACAGCCTTATCCAGCGTCGCCGTCCCCAGACCAAACATGGCGTCCCAAGTAGCCGCCGTTGCTGTAACCGAAGAAGTGTCATTCACCGCAGTTCCGGCAAAAATACCAAAGGCCTCGCCGCTTGTCGTAGAAAAGCCCAGCACCGTACCCAGCCAGGGGAAGAGCAGTGCGGCCAGCACATTAAAGAAAAAGATAACGCTGATAGCCTGCGCCACCTCCTCATCATCCGCCTTGATAACAGGCGCTGTCGCTGCCACAGCGCTGCCGCCGCAGATAGACGAGCCTACGCCGATGAGCGTGGAAATCTTGCCCGGGATATGCATTGCCTTATGCAGCACATAGGCCACAATGAGCGAGGTCGCAATTGTGCAGATGATAATCGGCAAAGACTGTCTGCCGGTCGCCAGCACTACGGAAATATTCAGACCGAAGCCAAGCAGAATAACCGCGTATTGCAGCACCTTTTTAGAAACAAAGCCTACACCGCTTTTAAACGCAGCCTGCACAGGCCACACCAGCGCCACCAGCATACCTAAGAGAATTGCAAAGACAGGTGCGCCGACTACAGGCACCAGCTTGCCTAAAAACCAGCACGGCACTGCCAAAACAGCACATAACAAAATGCCGCGCCACTTATCTGAGAAAAAGCTCATTATAACACCTCCATAGAAAACAAATATAATTGTAGCATATCCAGTCCCTATGTTTCAATGAAAGATTAAGCTAGCCCTGTCCCAGAACAATCGAGTAGGAGGTAGGTAATTAGTTTACCTACCGACCTCTCACACCACCGTG
>ERZ1026901.387-NODE-387-length-37222-cov-29.588425_pt1 | contig 37222 bp, 20 predicted proteins | sample MGYA00380179_ERZ1026901 | MGnify/ENA primary metagenome ERZ1026901 (study PRJEB33269, sample SAMEA4719815) | human gut metagenome | biome: human-associated habitat; feature: organic feature; material: feces | place: Cameroon | collected 2013-10 ... | reverse complement strand
ACCGATGGCAACTTCCACCCAGTAGCGGCAGACAATACGACCTTGAAGGTGGGTGCTTATAGTGCTTATCTCGACCTGAGTTCTACTGAAATCGGTGGAGGTGATGACGGATTCGGCGAAGCCAAGGTTTACAGCATGGTATTCGAGAATGGTGAGTCTACGGGCATCGACCGCATCAACGGCGATGGCTCTAACAAGGGCATTTACGACCAAGCCAACCTACAGCCTAAGGTTTACTTCGACTTGATGGGTCGCAAGGTGGCTGCTCCTCAGAAGGGCGAGATCTACATCGTGAACGGCAAGAAAGTAGTGTATAACAAATAAAAAGATAGAAAATAATGAAGAAATATATCAAGCCAACAATAAAATTGTTGGAAATAGAGAGTGAGGGGGTATAATGGCTGGTGATGAGTAGTAACTCACACATACAATATATATAATGTGTTCAGATGCCGAAAGGCAAAAGAGGGTGTGTCATAAGTCTGTGACGCACCCTCTTTTGGGTTTCATGTTCCTTGCCGATGGGCAGGGGGAACAGAATATTTGCTGAAAACTATCTTACACGAGTGTGGCGACAATTTCCTCGCGAGTGCCGGGGAGCATGTCGATGACTGGAATCTCGGGCATGGTGTAGCAGCCTGGCTGCAGACGGAAGGTGGCGCGAGCCACGTTGACCAATACCTGAGCAGTGAGAGCAGGGTTGTTGATGCTCATGTTGAACTCGAAACGCTGGTTCTGAGTCTTGCCCGAAACGCCCTTGCGAACGAGGTTCACACCATGGCCCATGTCCTTGACATCATCGACTGAGGCTACAGCAAAGACGTGGGTCTCGTCGTGAGCGAAGTAAGGGTCGGCCTTAATCTCGGCAGTTACGTCCTCGAGCTTGGCGCCTTCCTCCAACTCTACGTACACCATGCGGCGGTGAATGCCCTCGCCCAATGGGATGGTGACAGAGAGAGCCTCCTTGACACCCTGCTTGCTGCGTACGCAAACAGAGTGGCCCATGCTCATACCAGGACCGAAGTTGGTATAGGTAAGACCCTTAGGAGCAAGGCTTTCCATGAGCACGCGCACTACTGAGTCAGAACCTGGATCCCAGCCGGCAGAAATGACGCTCACCTTGCCTGCCTTCTTGCAGTTTTCCATCTGGTTGGTACGATAGTCGAGGATGCCGGTATGGATATCGTAGCTGTCGACGGTGTTGATGCCGAGAGCCACTATCTTGGCAGAGTATTCTGGGCAGGAACGGGTAGGAGTGGCGAGGATGGCTACATCCACGTCCTTCAGCTTGGTGATGTCGTCTACTACATCATAATCAGCCAGTTCGGCTGGTTTGTTCTTGTCGCCCTGACGGCGTACGATGCCTGCAATCTCAAAATCGGGAGCTGCCTCGAGTGCCTCGACGGTGAACTTACCGATATTGCCGTAACCTACTACGGCTGCTCTAAATTTCTTCATTGTATTCTTTCTTTTATTTGTTGTTTGTTCTGTTTCCGGTTGCAAAAGTATAGCTTTTATTCGAGAAAACGAACGTTTTAATAGTTTTTTAACTATAAGAACCGACAAAAAGTTGTAAAATCATAGCTTTTAGGTATGTTTTTGTAGGATAGTGTAAGGATTGTGGGGTTAGAATGCTTACAGATTGAAAGAAGGAGGGCAAATGCAGGAGTTGAATTCTTGAGCTTCTCTAACTTCTTTTAATTTTCTCATTTGCCAAAGTGGAGCAAAAACATTTTCCCCCTCTTTGGCAATAATAGCGCCGAATGTGCGTTTATTATATAATCGTATGCGCATGTGCGCGATGACGAGAGATGTGAAATCATAAAATTATTAACGACAATCATGATTGAATATATACATGGCGACCTGACCGAGCTGACGCCGACACAGGCCGTTATCGAGACCGCGGGCGTGGGTTATGCGCTCAGTATCTCGCTCAACACATATACTGCCATACAGGGTAAGAGAGAGGCTAAACTGTACGTTCACGAAGTACTGGTGACAGGTGGAAGAGACGACTCGTTCACCCTCTATGGCTTTGCCTCGAAGCAGGAGCGAGAGCTTTACCGTCTTCTCATCACCGTATCGGGTGTGGGAGCCGGCACGGCGAGGATGATTCTCTCGTCGATGTCGCCACGCGAGCTGTGCAACGTCATCTCCACTGCCAACGAGGCGATGCTCAAGGGTGTGAAGGGCATAGGACTGAAGACAGCCCAGCGCATCATCATCGACCTGAAGGACAAGATCGTAAGCATGGGAATAGCCGACGAGCTGCCTGCCAACGGAGGAAACGTGGACATGGTGAACAACGACGTGAAGGACGAGGCGGTGAGCGCACTCACCATGCTCGGATTCTCGCCAGCGCCATCGTCCAAGGTGGTGGTCGACATCCTGAAGGAACAGCCCGACCTGAAGGTTGAACAGGTGATCAAGACGGCTCTGAAACGAATAAAATGACGAAAAAGAAGAAACGAGTGTAGATGTTGATAAAACGAAAATATAAATATGCCTTTCTGTTGATGGCATTGCTGATGGTCTCGGTCATCGGCAATGCCTTTGGCTTGTCGTACTGGCAGGACAATAGGACGCGGCAGCGAGCTGCCCAGAACCGCAATGCCAGCGCAGCCAGTAGGAAGCAGACGGCTGCCACGACGAAAAAGGCTGCCACGGCAGCAGGAAAGCCCGGCATCACGGCCCAGCCCATCCTCGCCGACGAGGACACCATACCCGACTCGTTGCTGCACACACGATGGCCTGTACAGCGCACACAGCCCATCAGCACGGGCGACCTGTATCAGAGTCCGTTAGACCTGCAGCGCCCCGACAACATGAAATATCACGTGGAGTACAACGACACGCTGGACCGCTACGTCATCGGCAACAAGCTGGGCGGCGCATGGCTCTCGGCTCCCATCATGATGACGCCTGCCGAGTACATGGCATGGAGCGAGCTCAACGAGCGACGTGCCTACTACCGCAAGCAGAACGACGAGATATACAAGGCCAAGGGAAAGGAGAAATTTGACTTCACCGACATGCACTTCGACCTGGGACCTGCCGAGAAAATCTTCGGTCCCGGAGGTATCCGAGTGCGCACGCAGGGAACTGCCGAGCTGAAGTTTGGCATCAACAAGAAGAGTGTGGACAACCCCTCGCTGCCCATCCGCAACCGCAAGACCACGATGATGGAGTTTGATGAGAAGATCAACCTCAACGTCAACGGAAAGGTGGGCGACAAGGTGAACATGAACCTCAACTACAACACCGACGCCACCTTCGACTACGACGCGCAGAACATGAAGCTGAAGTACGACGGCAAGGAAGACGAGATCATCAAGCTCGTGGAGGCAGGCAACGTGTCGTTCCCCTCCAACTCGTCGCTCATCCGCGGTGCCAGCAGCCTCTTCGGTGTGCGCACCGATATGCAGTTTGGCAAACTGAAGTTGCAGACCGTCCTGTCGCAGAAGAAATCGTCGTCGAAGAGCGTGTCGTCGAAGGGAGGCGTGCAGCTCACACCCTTCGAGATCAATGTGGCCGACTATGAGGAGAACCGACACTTCTTCCTCTCGCGATACTTCCGCGACCACTACGACGCATGGATGCAGAAACTGCCCAACCTCACCACTGGCGTCACCATCAACCGAGTGGAGATTTGGGTAACCAACAAGACTGCCACCACCACCAACACCCGAAACATCATAGCCCTCACCGATCTGGGCGAGACCTCGAAGATAAGCAACCCCATGTGGGCGGCTACAGGAACGACTGTGCCCTCCAACAGAGCCAACAGTGAGTACGACGCCATGGTGAACCAGTATGCCGCAGCACGCGACATCGACCAGGCCGCCACCGTGCTCGAAGGAGCAGGACTGAAGGGCGGCGACGACTTCGAGAAGCTGGAGAGCGCCAGACTGCTCTCCTCGTCGGAATATACGGTGAACACTGCCCTCGGCTACGTGTCGCTGAGGAGCGGACTGCAGACCGACCAGGTGCTGGCTGTGGCCTACGAGTACACCTACGGCGGTGTTACCTATCAGGTGGGCGAGTTCGCATCCGACATCACCGACACCCGACAGGGACTCTTCGTCAAGTCGCTCAAGAACACCAGCAACAACCCGCAGCAGGGCAACTGGGACCTGATGATGAAGAACGTGTATTACCTCGCATCGCAGGTGGAGAAGGAGAAGTTCCGACTCGACGTGAAGTATCAGAGCGACTCTACGGGCGTCTATCTCAACTACATTCCCGAGGCGAAGGTGAAAGACCAGCCCATCATCAAGGTGCTGGGAGCCGACCGACTCGACAACAACAACAATCCCCACAGCAACGGCTACTACGACTACGTGGCAGGCTACACCGTATCGGAAGGACGCGTCTTCATCCCCAAGGCCGAGCCTTTCGGAAGCTATCTCTACACCTATCTCAAGGGCAAGGGCATCGCCGACGAGGTGGCGAAAAAGTACGCCTTCACCGAACTCTACGACAGCACCAAGACCGTGGCGAAGCAGATAGCCGAGAAGAACAAATTTCAACTCGTGGGACAGTTTCGTGGAACCTCCGCCAACGTCATCTCCTTAGGCGCATACAACGTTCCACAGGGTTCGGTGCTCGTCACGGCAGGAGGTGTGACCCTCACCGAAGGCTCCGACTACGCGGTGGACTACAATGCCGGCGAGGTGACTATCCTCAACCAGAGCATCATCGACGCAGGAACACCCGTCAACGTGTCGCTCGAGAGCAACACCGACTACGGACAGATGCGCAAAACCATGTTTGGCGTGAACTGGGAGTACGACTTCTCGAAGAACTTCCAGATCAGCGGAACCCTGCAGCACCTCACCGAACAGGCCCTCACCACCAAGGTGACCATGGGCGCAGAGCCTCTCAGAAACACCCTCGTGGGCTTCAACCTCAACTGGAAGCGCGAGAGCCAGTGGCTCACCAACATGCTCGACAAAATACCGTTCCTGCACCTCACGCAGCCATCCTACATCTCGTTCACAGGCGAGTTTGCCAAACTCTTTGCCGGACAGGCCAGCGGAACGCAGGACAACGCATCCTATCTCGACGACTTCGAGAACACCAAGAACACCATCGACGTCATGTCGCCCACATCGTGGGTGCTCTCCAGTGTGCCCTCGTCAAACTTCCGTCAGGACTACAACGACAAGACGGGGCTGACCAGCGGATTCCGACGCAGCCGTCTGGCTTGGTACACCATCGACCCGCTCTTCACACGACGGGGCAGCTCGCTCACACCAGGACACATCAAGAGCGACCTGGCACAGCTGTCCAATCACTATGTGCGTGAGGTCTATGTGCGCGAGCTCTTCCCACTGCGCCAGCAAAGCTCCTACAGCGGAGCCACCAACACGCTGAGCGTGCTCAACCTCGCCTACTATCCTGCCGAGCCAGGTCCTTACAACTTCAACCCCGACCTGCAGCCCGACGGAACCCTCGCCATGCCACAGCAGAACTGGGGAGGCATGATGCGCAAACTCGACACCAACGACTTCGAGCAGGCCAACGTGGAGTACATCGAGTTCTGGATGCTCGACCCCTTCATCTACTCGCGCGAGCAGGCCGACGCTGCCCAGTATGGCGGCGACTTCTATATCAACCTCGGCGAGATAAGCGAGGACATCCTGCGCGACGGAAAGAAATTCTATGAGAGCGGAATGCCCGTGGACGGAACGTCAAACTTCACCTACACACAGTGGGGAAAGATTCCCGCACAGAGCACCGTGACCTATGCCTTCGCCACCACGAAGGGAAGCCGCGCACTGCAGGACGTGGGATTCAACGGACTCAACGACGAGGAGGAACGCGACTACTACAAGAACGCCTACCTCAGCCAGATACAGGGCAAGGTGAACCAGGCGGTGTTCGACAGCATTTACAATGACCCTGCTCGCGACGACTACCACTACTACCGTGGCAGCGACTGGGACCAGATGAAGGCACCCATCCTGTACAGATACAAGTTTATCAACAACCCACAGGGCAACTCGCCCGACAGCGACAGCCGCACCGAGAGCTACGACACTTCCTACAAGTCGACGCCCGACGTGGAGGACATCAACCAGGACTTCACCCTCAACGAATACGAGAAATACTATCAGTATCACGTGAGCATACGACCTGAAGACCTGCAGGTGGGCTCCAACTTCATCGTCGACAAGCGAAGCTACACGCCCACACTGCGCGACGGCAGCAAGCCCACCGTCACCTGGTATCAGTTCCGCATTCCCGTAGACCAGTACGAGAAGAAGGAAGGCAACATCAACGACTTCTCCAGCATACGCTTCATGCGCATGTTCCTCACCAACTTCCGCAAGCCCATCGTGCTGCGTTTCGGCACACTCGACCTGGTAAGGGGCGAGTGGAGAACCTACGACCAGCTGCTGGGCGCTGCCAACAGCGGCACGCTCGAGGCCAGTGCGGTGAGCATAGAGGAGAATGCCGAGAAGACACCTGTCAACTACGTGCTGCCACCGGGCGTACAGCGCGAGCAAGACCCCACGCAGCCACAGCTCGTCGAGGCCAACGAGCAGTCGCTCAGCCTCGTGGCCAAGAACCTGAGTACGGGCGAGGCCAAGGCGGTGTACAAGAACACCACCCTCGACCTGCGACAGTACAAGCGCATGCAGATGTTTGTTCACGCCAACGCCCTGGAGCAGGACGTCACCTCGCTGCAGGACAACCAAGCTTCGGTGTTCATCCGTCTTGGAAGCGACTACAAGAACAACTACTACGAGTACGAAATACCGCTGAAGCTCACACCGGCACGCAACAACTACAGCCGATACAGCTACGAGGACTGCCGTGCCGTGTGGCCCGAGGAGAACATGCTCGACGTGGCGCTCACCGTCTTCACCGCACTCAAGAAGGCGCGCAACCAGGCCAAGTCGCAAGGCATGGCTTCCTTCTCGGCACCCTATTCGGCCTACGACTCCAACCATCCCAACAACAAAATCACCATCATGGGTAATCCTACACTCGGAGAGGTGAAAACCATGATGATAGGCGTGCGCAACAACGCCGGAGAAATCAAGAGTGTGGAGGTGTGGGTCAACGAGCTGCGTCTACTCGACCACAACAGCAAGGGCGGATGGGCTGCCAACGGAAACCTCAATGTGCAGCTCTCTGACCTGGGAAGCGTCAACGCCACAGGTAAATATCAGAGCGAGGGATTCGGCGGTCTGGAGGACGGAGTGGCAAGCCGATCCACCGACACCTACAGCTCGTATAGCGTCACCACCAACCTCGAGCTCGGAAAGTTCTTCCCCGACAAGGCCAAGGTGAGCATACCTTTATATTACAGCATCACCAAGGAGAAGACCTCGCCCAAGTACAACCCGATGGACACCGACATGGAACTCAAGGACGCACTCGACGCGGCTGGATCGCGACACGAGCGCGACTCCATAGAGAGTATCGCCGTGACAAAGGTCACCAATACCAACTTCTCCATCTCCAACGCAAGGGTAGGAATCTCCACCAAGCGTCACCCCATGCCATACGACCCTGCCAACTTCTCCTTCTCCTACAGTCACTCGCACCAGCGCACAACGGGCGAGACCACCGTTTACGAGAAAGAGGACAACTGGCGTGGAGCGCTCGACTATTCGTGGACTCCGGTCTACAAGGCGTGGGAGCCGTTCAAGAAGATAAAGAACCGCAGCAAGTGGCTCGACATACTGAAGCGATTCGGACTGAACTGGCTGCCGCAGAATGTGGCGTTCAACACCGAGATGACGCGCAACTACTACGAGCTGCAGGAGCGTGACATGGAGTCGACAGAGAACACGCAGCTGCCGCTCTCGTTCAGCCAGCAGTTCCTCTGGAACAGAGAGTTCGCCGTGCGCTGGGACCTCACCAAGAACCTGCACGCCAACTTCCGAAGCGCTACACACGCACAGATAGAAGAGCCTTACACACCTGTCAACAAAGACCTCTATCCCGACCAGTATCATGCCTGGAAGGACTCGGTGTGGACAAGCATCAAGCACCTCGGTACACCGCTCGACTACAATCAGACGTTTACCGCATCCTATCAGTTGCCGCTCAACCTGCTGCCCGTATTCGACTGGGTGAACGCCGACGCCAACTACAACTCGACCTATTCCTGGAACAAGGGAACCGACGACGAGGACGGTAACAACTACGGAAACACCATCAACACCAACCGCGACGTGACACTCAACGGATCGTTCAACCTGGTGAAACTCTACAACCACGTGCCCTTCCTCAAGAAGGCCAACCAGCGCTTCGACCGCGAGCCGTCGAGATCGCAACTGCAGCGCAAGAAGCAGGATAAAGCCAAGCAGAGGCAGGAGGCACAGCGACAGAAACAGGAGTTGCAAAAGGTGAGAAAGGAAGCCGAGGCTGCCGGAAAAGACCCCGACGAGGCAGAGAAACAATGGCGGAGCAAGCAGAACAAGAAGGCAGAGCAGCAGAAGAAAGCACTGCCCAAGAACCGCCGTGCCTTCGAGAAGGAAGTGGTGCTCATGCCCGACACCATCATCAAGGTGAACCACGGCAAGAACAGCAAGCGACTCATCGTTACCGCCAAGACTGAGGACGGAAAGGTGATGAAACTGAAATACAAGAAGGTGAACGCCAACCAGATAAAACTCATCTCGAAGGTAGACACTGCCACCAAGGTGAAACTCACCGTGCTGCCGAAGGAACCGCTCGAGAACCAGGGCTGGTACAAGACCATGCAGGCTGTGGCACGCACGGCCATGATGGTGCGCAACATCAGCTTCACCTATCGCAACAACTATCAGCTCACTCTGCCAGGATTCCTGCCCACCATCGGCGACGCCTTCGGACAGACCAAGCAGGGCGTACTTTCGCCAGGCCTCGACTTCGCCTTCGGTATGGTGGACGACAGCTATATAGACAAGGCACGACGCAACGACTGGCTCCTGGTGAACGACACCATCGCCACACCTGCTGCCAGCAGCACCACCAACGACCTGCAGCTGCGCATGACGCTCGAACCGGTGAGAAATCTAAAGATAGACCTCAACGCCTCGCGCACCAAGACTGTGCAGAAGAGCATGCAGTACATGTACGAGGGAACGCCCACCACGGAGAGCGGAACCTTCACCATGACTACCATCTCGATAGGCTCTGCCTTCGAGGGAATGGGCTCGGCAAGCAGCGGCTACAAGAGCAAGACTTTCGAAAAGTTTGTCAACTCACTCGAGTCTTACCGCAACAAGGTGGAGGCGCGTTATGCCGACGCAGTCTATCCGGCAGGGTCGGCTCTGGCTGGAGGCAAGTTTGATGCTTCGCGCACGCCCGTCAACAAGTACAGCGGCGACGTGATGATTCCGGCGTTCCTTGATGCCTATACCAGCATGGGAGGCTCGTCGCTCTCGCTCTTCCCCGCACTCAGCCGTCTGCTGCCCAACTGGACTGTCCGTTACAGCGGACTGGGCAAACTGCCCTGGCTGCGCGACCACTTCAAGAGCATCAACATCAACCACTCCTATAAGAGCATCTTCGCCATAGGAAGCTACAACACCTACAGCACCTTCCAGGAGTATATGAACGGAATAGGCTTCATCGACGACACGGCGACAGGCAGTGTCACACCGAGCAGTATGTTCAATATCTCGCAGGTAAGCATCAACGAGTCGTTCTCGCCACTCATGGGTGTCGACATGACGTTCAACAACAATATGACGCTCAAGGCTGAGTATCGTCAGACGCGCGTGCTGAGTCTCAGCATGACGAGTGTGCAGGTGAACGAGGCGCTCAGCAAGGACTGGGTCGTAGGAATGGGCTATCGTCTCAACAACCTCAGCCTTTTCGGCAGGGGAAAGCGAGCCATCAAGTCGAAGGGAAAGAACAAGAATCAGAGCAACGTGGCCGCCAGCAACCGCAACTCTGGAACCAACCAGAACCTCAACCTGCGTCTTGATTTCAGCTTCCGCCGTCAGGCTGCCATCGTGCGCGACATAGCCTCTATGGTGAGCAGTGCCAGCAGCGGAAATAAGGCGCTCAAGCTGAGTTTCTCGGCCGATTACACCCTCAACCGGCTCCTCACCATGAGCTTCTACTACGACCGTCAGACCAACACTCCTCTGCTCTCGAGCAGCAGTTATCCCACCACCACGCAGGACTTCGGTCTGAGTGTCAAGTTCTCGCTAACGAGATAAGGATGTTTCGGGAAGATAGTGAAGTGAAAGAATAGGGGCGAGATTGCATCTTTGCAGTCTCGCCCCTATATATAATAAGGTGTAGCGTTTCGTTAGTTCTTAAACTTCCGTGGAAACTTACCATCCAGGATTCTGCTGTTCTTGTTTCTCCTCAGCAGTAAGGGCATGTCCGTTCTTCTGTATTCCATCGAGATAAGTCTGAGGAATAGGACGGAGCACCATGTAGTCCTTGATGTTGGCTGCGGCGATAGAGTTGAAAGCACGTGCGCGGGCAACGAGTGTCTTGGTGCGTGCCAGGTCTTGCCAACGCTGGAATTCGCCGCAAAGTTCGCGTGTACGCTCGTTGAGAACTAAGCAGAGCATGCGGTCGTAGGCAGATGTATAGCCGAGCTTGCGGATGACAGCTTCGTCTTCGGCAGGCAGATTGTTGATGTCTGTTATCTTGAGACTTGTAGGAGCTGTGGTTTCGGCTATTCCGTTTGACTCGTAGTATGAACATTCTGCCATATAAGTGTTCTCGCCGTTGTCCTTGTAGCCTGGAGCTCCAGACTTGTAGGCAGCGCCACCATCGACATGATGCTCACGGTCTTCGCCCTGTTTGTATGCGGCACGGTCGCGCAGCGTGTTGATGTAGCCCAAGGCTTCTTGATATTTGCCCTGGCGAACTAAAGCTTCGGCAGCGATGAGATAAGTTTCGCCCACTCTTGCCAAGATGCCGTCGCGTGTTCCTACACGGTCGGTCACGCTCTCACGATAGCCATCTATAAACTTGCTCAGTGAGGGATAGAACTGTGTGAAGTCAAGCAGCGCATTGTCGCCAGCCTGATTCTTGTTGGCAGGATAAGCCACAAAGACTGTAGGAATGGTCTTGCCTGTCTTGGAATAGACAACCTCGTCGTTCATTCTTACGTTGGAATATCGTGTGTCGCCAGGCTTGTTGATGACGTACATCACTCCGAGGTCGCCCTTCTTGTAATATGTGCTGTTCTTTGGGTTGTTGACAGCAGCCTTGGTCTTGAAGCTCTTCCAGAAACGGGAGTCGTTGACTTTGTCGTACACATTGTAAGTGTAGTAGGAAGTGCGCAGACGCTGATACTCACGCTCTCCAGGAATGTCACGCTTCATGTAAGGCAGATCCTTGTAGATGGAGATGTAGTAAAGGTGAGTCTGGTTGTAGCTGTTGCCTGTATTGCCCGACTTGTCTGCGTTGAACTGGGCTGCGAGGATGATCTCATCAAGCTTCTCGTTGGCTCCGTCAGGACCAGTGTAGTTCCAGAGGTCAGAATAGTTGGGCGCAAGGGCATGGTGGCTGATTACTTCCTGAGCATAGGTGAGACAGTCTTTCAGGTCTTGTTCCTTGTAACTTGCGTTCCAGTCGTCGTTGCGCTCGCTAACTCTTGAAAGCAGTGTCTTGGCAAGGAAGTGGGCAGCGGCATCTTTGGTCATCTGGCCAGTTTTGGTTGCTGTGGCGGGTAACAGTGTGTAAGCCTGTTTCAGGTCTTCTACTATCTGTTTGTAGCAGTCTTCGGCCGAAGCACGTGTAAACTCGCGCTGTGGAGTGGTGCTCGGTGTGAGCTTGAGCGGCACACCGCCAAATTGTGCCACAAGTGTATAGTAGTTGAAACCGCGCAGGAAGTATGCCTCGCCTAAATGTTCCATGGTGGCAGCACTGGTGTAGCCACCTTCCTTGACGTTCTGTATGAGGGTGTTGGCATTGCTGATGCCTACATACATCTCGTCCCAAAGTTCTTCTGGTTTGGTTGAGTTGCTCGTTACGGTAGGACCGTAGTTTCCGTCGTAGCTGTTCCAGGAAGCGTTGGAGCCGTCTCCTCCCACAGTGAACTCGTCAACTCCATTCTGTGTGAATGCTACAGAGTTTTCACGGGCAAAGTGATAGCGTAAGTTTTCGTAGAGAGCTACCGACAGGTCGGCAACGCCTTCTTCTGTCTTCAGATATTCTGTGTTACGCTTGGTCGTAAGTTCCTCGTTGAGGAAATCGCTGCACGATATAGTACTCATAGAGAGTGTGCCTAATATCAGTGCACTCAGTATATAGTTATTTTTCATTGTTAGTTTCCTTTCTTTTTTTTAGGTTTTAGAAGTCAAGATTCAAGCCGATGGTCCAGCCGCGGTTCCAGTTGGATGTATAGGCCTGTGTGGCATCGAGTTCGAGGAACTTCACTGCCGAGTAGATTCTAAATGGATTCTTGGCCTGCACATAAACGCGAAGGTTGCTCACACCGAGATGGCTGATGAGTTCCTTGGGGAAAGTGTAGCCGAGTGAGATGTTGCGTACCTTGATGAATCCACCATCCTTGTAGCCTGCAATTTTGTAGTAGCTGTCGCCGCCACCGATATTGTAGATAGGCTTTTGGTATTCTGAATGGTGGTTGTTCTCATTGTAGTAGTTGATGGCACGCTGCATGTAGCGTCCGCCCTGCCACTCGCCGCCTGTGCTCACCTTGTAGCCGAATCGGCCGTAGAGCATGAAGCTGAGGTCGAAGCCTTTGTAGGTAAAGGTGTTGGTCATACCCAATATCCAGTGTGGATTTGTGTTTCCTATCACTACGCGGTCGTTGTTAGGGTCGATGCGGTTGTCGCCGTTCTGGTCGACGGGGCGAATCATACCTGCCGAGAACTTGTTGCCGTTTTCGTTGAACTTGGCCATGAGCTCAGCGTCTTCTGGTTGCCAGATGCCGCCAAACTGATAATCGTACAGCGAGTTGATGGCCTCACCGATGAAGAGGTTGTTGTTGATATCGTCTTCCTTGCCATTGGCGAGCTTGTCGATCTTGTCTTTCTGATAAGAAACATTGAGCGATGTGGTCCAGCTGAAGTCCTTGTTGGTGATGTTGACAGTGTTGAGGGTAATGTCGATACCCTTATTGGAAGTCTCACCGATGTTTGCCCATGTGTTTTTGTAACCATTGATAGATGGAATGCTCATCTGCATGAGCAAGTCTTTGGTCTTTGAGGTGTAAATGTCGATGACACCACCGATGCGTCCTTTAAGGAAGCTGAAGTCAATACCGAGGTTCCATTGTGTGGTCTTCTCCCATCCCAAGGCGGTGTTGGCCATTGGCAGGTTGCCGTCAGCAACGATAGGCTCTGATGGTGCATAACCTGGCTGCAGGCTGCTGCCGAAGGGGTAGAAGAGTGAAGCCACGCCACCCTTGGTCTGGTAGGGATCGATGGCAGAGTTGCCTGTCACACCGACGCCAAGGCGAAGTTTCAACTGGCTGATCCAGCTTACATCCTTGAGGAAATCTTCCTGTTGCATATTCCAGCCTAAGGCTGCACTGGGGAAGAAAGCCCATTTATGGCCGTCAGCAAGCTGTGAGGCACCATCCCATCGTCCGCTCAATGTAAGCAGATATTTGTCGGCGAAGCTATAGTTTGCACGTATCATGTAAGAGAGCAACTGGCGTTCTACGAGATCGGTGCTCCAGTCGGACAACTGTGAAATCTGTGCTTTGTCCAAAGCGTTCCACATAGAAGGCTCGTAAGGAATGCCGTTGGCTGCTAAGCTGGAACCTTCCTTACGGTACTTGGTGGCACTTTCGAGCAGGGTGAGTCCGAGTGAGTGCTGTCCGAAGTCGCGGTTGTAGTAGATCAGATTGTCCATGGTCCACGACACGTTGGAGTTGTTGGCGTTGGAGGCATGGTTCTGTCCCTGGCTGCTGGTTGACTCCTTGTCGCGGAATGTTCCTGTGCGGCGATAACGGAAGTCTGGACCGAAGTTGAGGCGATAACGAAGACCATTGAGAGGTTCCCATATCTCGCCCAGGTCTACCTGTGCGTAGAGGCTGGCGATGATGCGGAACATACGGCGCTCGTTGGTACTGTGTTTCCACTCGTCGGCGATATTTCTTACCATATCGTCGCCACCAGGGTTGGTGATACGGTTGCCGTCCTCATCGTAGGGTTGAGCATAGGGAAATTCGCTTGTGGCAGCATAGTAAAGGTTGGATGGCAAGCCCTTGAGCAGCGAACCTTGTGAGCTGGCTGTAGAACCATATTGCTGCAGACCGTAAGAACCATTGATGTTGGCTCCCAGGTTAAACCATTTGGCAGGCTTGGCATCAACGCTTATCTTGGAAGAGTAGCGGCGATAGCTCTGTCCGCGGATAGTTCCCTTGTTGTCGAGGATTCCGAAAGAAAGATAGCTCTTGATTTTGTCGTTTCCTCCGCTCACGCTGAGTGTGTGCTCGTGTGTAATGCCGGTTCGCGTTACCATGTCTTGCCAGTCGAAGGTAGGCACTTTCGATCCGTCCCATGTTCCGCCTTCCCATCCTTTCATGATATTGTTCCATGCAGTAGGGTCGGCTTCAGCCTTGAATATCTCACGGTCGTTCTCTATCGTAGGTTGGTCGGCACGTGGATATCTGTCTGGGTTCAGATAGTAGTACGACCATCTGCGCCATTCTATGTATTCTGCCGAGTTCATCTGTCGTGAGTAGTCTTCGAGTGTTTCGAAGGTCATGGTGCCGTTGTAGCTTACTTTGGCTTTGCCCGATTCGCCCTGCTTGGTAGTAACGAGTACAACACCGTTGGCTCCACGGCTACCATAGATAGCTGTGGCTGAAGCATCTTTCAGAATATCGATGCTTTGGATGTCGCGAGGGTTGATGGTCTCAATGCCGCTTTCCGACATCAGTGGAATTCCGTCCACCACGTACAATGGTGAGTTCTGGGCATTGATGGAGCGCACACCACGCACGGTGATGTTGCCGATTTCTCCTGGTCGCTCGTTGCTTGTAATGTCCACACCGGCAGCCTTGCCCTGCATGGCTTCAAGGGCGTTGCCCACAGGTCGCTCGTTCATCTCTTTCTCTCCCACGCGGATGAGGGCTCCTGTTACGTCGCTCTTGCGCTGAACTCCGTAACCTACCACTACCACCTCGTTGAGGTTCAGTTCGTCTGGTTGCATCTGAGCTGTTCCTCCTGCGCGGATAATCTGGTCTTTGTAACCAGTGTAAGTGATTTTGAGTTGTGTGCCTTTAGCCACACGTAAAGAGTAATTACCGTCAATGTCGGTCACTGTTCCGGTGTTGCCTTTCAGTACGCGAACGGTTACGCCGATAAGAGGCTCTCCGTTTTCGTCGATGATGCGGCCTGTGGTGACATTGTCCTGTTGTACACTAATGTTGGCATTCTGCATGCCGCTTGCTTGTATGGCAATCGGTGCAGGGAAAAGAAGTCCTGTGGCAAGAGCCAGTGTCGATGTAACACGCATCATGTTGCTGTTGCATCTGTTTCTCTGTTTACACTTCATTTGCTTGTTGTTAGGTTTAGGTGAAATAATTATGTTGAATGCTTCTTTCAGAAAGAAGTATTGTTTTAGTTATTGTTTCTAATTGCGTACAAAAGTAGCATGAAAGAATTTGCATTAACTTGATTTTCTGACATATCACCCTTATTTTTTGATAATGTTACTCAACTTTCGCAAATGGGGAAGTTATGGAACATGCGAAACTTGGGCAAAAACAAGTTAGGGGCGAGATTGCATCTTTGCAGTCTCGCCCCTATATATATAATAAGGCGTACAAAATATCAAAATAGAATGTAGGTTGTGGAGGCTTAGGATTGCCAAGACTTAAATTCTCTTCCCATTAAAGCATGTTATACATAGCGAGATGGCAGCCAGGATAGCTCCCACAGCGCACACTCCCGTCCATTCATAATGTGTCCATGCCAGTCCGGCACAGTAGGTGCCAAAGGAACCGCCTATAAAATAGGTAGTCATAAATATGGTGTTGGCTCTGTTGGAGGCTTGAGGCATCTCCTGAATGCAGCCGCTCTGATTGCTAAGTTGCAGACATTGCAAGCCTATATCTACCAAGATGATGGCTACAACAAGCCCTATGAATGTGTCGCTAAACAGACAGGCCGCAGCCCACGCCACAAGCTGCAGGCATGCGCCATAAATACTCATCTTTCTGATGCCCCAGCGATTCACGAGTTTGCCCACACCGCTTGCCGCTATGGCCCCGGCTATGCCGCACAGTCCTAACGTTCCTACCATTTCGCTACCAGAAAAGAACGGAGCTTGTGCCAACCGAAAGGCAAGGCATGACCAAATGGCCATCATGCTGCCAAAACTAAAGGCGGCACGCATGGCATAAAGGCGTATGTGCCCATTGTTCCTCACTATATTGAATACACTGGCCATCAAGCCCCTATATGTGCCCACGTAGTTGCTCTTTATCTGTGGCATAATCTTGAGTGTAAGAGCCATGCACAGCACCATCACAAAAGCAGAGATGAAAAACATTTCGCGCCAACCCAACCATTCTCCAACATAACCGCTAACCACTCTCGATGCGAGTATGCCGGTTAGCAATCCCGACAGAACGATACCCATATTCCTGCTTTTGTTTTTCTTCTCGGAATATTGTCCTGCAATCGGTATGAAAAATTGCGGAATTACGGAACATGCTCCCAACAATAGAGAGGCTCCCCAAATAAGCCACACCTTGTGGGCAACAGCAATGACAATGGCCATTATGGCTGCAACGGTCATGTTCACAACAATTATGCGACGGCGTGAGTAGAGGTCGCCCATAGGGATAAGGAAGCACAACCCAAGTGCATAGCCTGTTTGTGTGACAACGGTTATGAGGTTTGCCTCATGTTGGCTCACTCCTATGTCGTGACGTATCATTTCCAAAAGTGGCTGGTTGTAATAGCAATTAGCCACGGTCAATCCCGCTATAACAGCCATTGCGAGCAACAAACTGCGCTCTATTCCTTCATTTTCTTTTAGTTGTTTCACTCTTATTTCTGCAACACTATCATTGAAACTATTTTATCAGAACAGGAGCAACAATATGTTGCTCGGGGCTTGCCATGCCAGAAATATTACTTATCTTCGTGTTGCAATAAAAGACAAATAAAACTCTGAATGGTATGGCAAAAGTACAAATAAAATCCGAGAAACTCGCTCCTTTTAGAGGCTTTTTTAGATAAAGGAACGATTAAGTGACGGTCAAGAGTATGATTTTGACCATCTATTCATTGAGGCGGTGAATTATATAAAGTTGTTGAAATTGCAGCACGGGCTGTAGGTTGGTTAGAGAAAGGTAAGAGCATAAAAACAGGAGGAAAACAAATCTGTTTCCCTCCTGTTTGATAGATTTGACTTGCGCCTCAGGGCTGCAAATCAGCGTATTCCGAAATACTGAAGCAGGGACACGCCTTCTTGGTGTCGAGGTCGTGATGTCCCAGGATAACCGACGAGGGGTACTTCTTGCGCAGCTCGGCAAGCAGCTTTCGCAGTGCCACTTTCTGTTGTGGCGTACGAGTGTCGCAGGGTTTGCCGTTTGCATCCAGCCCTCCTTCATAGCAGATGCCGATGCTGTGGGCATTGTGTCCTACGCAGTGGGCTCCTGTCGTTTCTTCCGTTCTTCCTTTCTCCACGGTTCCGTTGCGACGGACGACATAGTGATAACCTATCATGCGCCATCCCCGCTGACGATGCCAAAGGTCGATGTCCTTGGCAGAGCTCTGCTGTCCAGGACGGACAGCAGAGCAGTGGATGATTAATAATGAAATACTTCTCATACTGTGATGATTTTGTGTTGCCGTCAGACTTAGAACCACGAAGAGCAGTATCTTGAGTCTTCTCATACGCTGTCGTTATTCTGCGTCGCTTCCTCCAGTGTTGCCACCTTCGGATGGATTTCCGCCTGTGCCAGGATTGGTGGTGTCACCTGTGCCAGGATTGGTGGTGTCCTTGTCATCGGTGTCGTCGTTTCCGTCTTCCACCTTGTTGGTCTGCGCGTTCACAATCTTCACCTTCTTGCCGTTGCGGTCGTAGCAGGTGATGCTGACACCCATCTTGGCGAGCTCGTTCTTGATTTCGACAGACGGGATGAAGAGTACACGGCGGCTGGTGATCAAGTGGCTTGCCACCTCCTCGGCTTTCTCCACACTGTCGGCACGAAGTCCGAAGCGCATGATTCCAAGACCGGGAATGGTAACACCGTGTCCCTCTGTTGCCCAGGCTGCCAGGGTGTCGCCAATGGCCTGATAGGCCGCGGTGATGGTGCCCTTGCTGATTCCGCTGCGCACAACAGCTTCTTCGATTACTTTACTGGCTGGCAATGTTGTGTACAACATGGGTGAAAGAACATAGCGATAAGTGCCAGCATACTTTCCAATGGAAATCTTAGTTTCCTTAGCATTAACTTTAATCATAATCTTAAGTTTTAATAATTAATAATGTGTAAGAACTCTTTGCTCTCCTCGGACTCTTTGCCTCTGCAGCGACATTTTATCTCTGGATTGCACTGCAAAGGTAGGCATAATATGGACAAGATTTTTGATATGGAAAGTATGGACTGCGGTATGGAAAAAATAAGGAAGCCTTGTCGGGGCTTCCTTATATAGAGAGTGCTGTATGTGTCTGTATGACTGGTTGTTGGCGAATTATTCTTTGTTGTCCAACAGCTCGCTGATTCCTTTGTAGAAAGATGATTTTTGGAAACAGCGTTTCAGATTTTGGAAATCCTGCTTTAGTATTTCGTTGCGTATGCCTTCTATTTTGAAGGTTTCTGCGTCTTGGCTGTCGCCTAACAGCTGGTTCAGGTGGTTGCGCATGGTTCGACTTGTAGCATCGAGTGCCCATACTTGCAGGTTGATAAACTCGCAGAAGGGAGTGGCCTGCTTGTTGATTACCACACCGCATCCCACCAGTATGATATAGAGCATGGCGGTGAAATCGCTCACGGAGTCATAATTGCTGAGGAGTTTTTTCCGTACGGGGCTCTTGAAGTACATCTCGTAGATGTCTTTCAGGCTTAGTGCCAGTTCTTTTTCATTGACGCAGCGGTGGAAACGGCAGCAGGGCTGTGATGTTTTCTTCTCTGAAGAGTCAGATTTTGTGGCACTTTGGTGCTCCTTCACAAATCTGTTCAGCCGTTTCTTCCGTTCTGCCAGTTCGTGTTCGGCACGTTCTATGCTGGCCTGCTCGCTTTTTATGTATTGCACGAAATAAAGGTCGTCTCCCATACCCTTAGCCGAAAAGACGGCTTCTTCCAAACATACTGATATGCTTCTGCTGGATTTGGCGTGGTTGACTTGCCAGGAAGACTTCTTGTACGTCGCAGGTTTGATGATTTTACTATATGCTGCAGTCGTATCTTGTTGCAAGCGGAAGTCATGCAACACAGTGGAGACTTTTCCCACCACCTTCACGATGACCCCCTTGTTTCGCAGCTTGCTGATTTCGCTGCAGCGTACCACTCCCAATGCCGTTTGTGCTGAGAGCGGTTGAGGCATGTATTCCTGGCAGTTTCTCACTACGATGCCTGCGGAAACAGGGCGTCGTGGTCTGATATAGTTGAGGTGGACACCTAAGCGTTGCTTCTCCACCAGAAGCACATCTTTTCCCGGGGGGAGAACAACTATACTTCCGTCATCTTTGATAGTGACAGGCAGGATCGAGTGGTTGGGAACTTCAAGTCGTCCCAAGCGACCAAGGTTCAAATTTTCCATAAGACAAGATTTTTAATGTTAAGACAATATGTTTGCTTTCCCTGTCTCTAAAAGGGCTAACCGTTGTTAGCTTCTGTCGCCCGCATAACTTCTCGGTATGACTTGGCAACGCCATAATGTTCTGTGAAATTGTATACTGCAAATTTAGACAAATTATGGCTTTCCACCAAATTTTATATCAAGATTTTTCGTAATAAATTCACTTTTAACATTTGGACGCCTCAACTGGATTTAAATAATCACCCAACTGGGAAATAATTTTTTCCCAGTTAGGAATTTTTTTTTTCATGGTTAATTCCTGCCAAAAATGCAGTCTTCAGCAATAAAATCATCTGTTGTTCAAATCGTGTGTTTTTATCTACTTGTTGATTTTTTTTACTTTTGTGACAGCATAAACATAAAAGGGTATGTTTTTGTCGTCACTTTGCCCTGTATTTTTTGCTGTCATTCAGAAGAAAAATGTCTTTTCTCTTTGATTTGTCTTTTTATCCCTCCTTCTGTATTAATAACTGCAACCTTTGTTTACTCTGCGTAAAACAAACGAGGGTGTGTCATGGATTTATGACACACCCTCCTTTTGGATAGATTTATCTCAGACTGAGAGATTACAATGTCGACTTGATGGTCTGTGTGTTGCTTCCCTGTGTCAGCTTGAATACATACACGCCGTGGGGCAGGCTTGACAGACTGATGGTCTCGCCGTTGCTGTTGATAGGTGCAGAATACATCAACTGACCAGTGAGGTTGTAGACGGCTACACGAGCCTGACCCTTGTCGCTGCCAATGTAGAATGTGGCGGTGCGAGCCTGGCGGTCGGTTATGATGCGGTACATAGACTCAGTGGTCTTGGCATCATCGATGCCTGTTGTGCCGAGCAGTTGCTTCAGACCCTTGATGGCATTGATACGACCATAACCCCATGTGTTGTTGGGGAAGGTTTGTCCTGTTGGCATATAATTGTCGTTCACGATAGCTGTGTTGCCAATAACTTCGAGCACCTGTTTAGGTGTCAGGTTGGGGTTGGCCTGCAGCCAGAGAGCCACGCAGCCTGCCACGTAAGGCGAAGCCATGGAAGTACCAACGTCGTTGGTATAGAGATCGTTGCCAGTGCGGGCAATGACATTGGTGTCGTCGCTCCATCCTGAGCAATATCTTGAACCTGCCGACACGATGATGCAGCCCGGAGCTGTTACGTCGGGTTTGACGCGACCATCGGCGGTAGGACCATAGCTTGAGAAGGCTGAGTGCTCCAGGAACTTGCCCGTGAGTTCCTCGTTGAGGCCGTAAGCATTTTGTGTGCCCTGCAAATTGATGGGCTGGTACTGTACCTTCGAGTTGAACGAACCTACAGAGATGACATCAGGACTCTCGCCGCCCAGCTCGCCTACTGTGCAGTTGGTGTCGCCGTCGGTCCAGCCACGCTTGTTGAAGCTGGTGAACTCGCCAGAGGAGGCATTGTTCCACATGTGTACGGTCTTGCCAGCCTCGCCAGTCACCACAACACCGATGGCAAAGCCTGTGTTGATGGAAGTGGCACGGCTCATGAGCAGCACGTTGGTGCGACCGTTGACAGGATTCTCCTGCAGCGACAGACCTACTTGAACCACTACGCCACTGCCGTCGGGGGCAACCCAGTTCACTTCTTTCGTTCCATCGTTGGAAACCTCGTCAGAAGATGCGATAATCTTACCGTTGAGCGTGTTTACAACAACAGCCTTGACAGAGATTTTAGAGTTCTTCTCGCCCCAGATGTCGACGTAAGCCTGCTTGTAGGAACTGTTGTCCTGCTCGCTGCCATAGGCAAACATGGTTTTCATTTGCTTGTTGGTGGCGGTAAAGGTCTTGCTGGCGTGCAGTTTGTCAAGACCTTCGTTTCCTGCGGCACCAACGATGATGCGGCCTGGACCAACCAGGTTGGCAAACGAGAGATCGGTGTCGGAGCTGCCGTCGTGAGGACCCATGTGTGAGCCGAGGCTGATGTTGACAACAGCAGGTTTTCCTACACTCTTGGCATAGTCGAACACATACTTGATTCCATCTACAATCTGTGCATTGGTGCTCTTGAAGCTCACGAACACGAGGTCGGCATCGGGAGCCACTCCGTAGTAAGGTGTGCTCTTGTCGCTGCCCGAGGCAATGCCCGATACGTGGGTGGCATGGAAGCCACTGGTCAGGTCATATTTGGCAGCCCTTATCTCGGCTGTGGTTTTGTATTCAGCTCCATAGCCGAAACCTTCGGGAGCGTTGCCTGTGCCGTGCTGATCCCATACGCGCTTGATGCGAGTGTCGCTCTTGTCGGCATTGAGAAAGTCTACGTGGTCGTACTGGAATCCGTTGTCCACGATACCGATGACTACGCCTTTGCCGGTGTAGGGACCGTTATTCTCTGTCATTTGGTGACATTCGTCTACGCCCAACAGTTTGCGGGCGTTGTCCATCAGCAGTTTGGCCTCAGTACCTACCGAAACCGAAACAACCTCATCGAGATTGGAAACAGGTTCGATGGCAGACAGAGGCATGTCGGCAGTGACGAGTGTCTCGCTGATGCGAGAGTTTACCTTGGCTCCCAGAGCTTCTATTTTGGCAATGACATCCTGCGACTTGACGGTGATGAATGCGCTGACAGTCTGTGGGGTAGCATTTGCAGCCTTGGCTTTCTTCTGTGCTGTTCTTGCTTCGTGAAGCATCATGCTTGTGCTTGGCGACAGCTTCTGCGCAAAGCTGAAACTGCCGACAAGCAGGAATGATGCCATAAGAATGGCTTTCTTATTCATTTCTTAATTCTTACTTTTCTTTTTAATCTGTTTATTAGTATGCTTCTACTGCTCCGTTGTAATTGAATACCAAACGCTCCTTGTTACCAGCACCATTTGGTGTATTTTTGTTGGTATAAGTGTTGACAACATCCAGTGAGATTTCATAGTTGCCGGCAGCGTCTTTCTTGATGGAGAATGTACCGTTGTCTGGAGTGTTGCTGTAACCCATATATTTGGCATCGGGAGAACACAACTCTACGTCTGAGTATTTCACCTTGAAGTTGTCGCCATCTTTCAGTTCAGCCAAGTTGATGGTTCCGGCATTGATGAAACTCTCATCTACCTGCAGTGTTACCTTTTCGCTGCTGAATTTGCTTGAGAACTCACCGCCATAAAGGTAGAATGTGTAGATGTTGTTCTTTTGCTTAAAAAGCACCTTGCAGATGTCCTTGTTTATAAGGGGGCTTCCGTCAGGGTTGTACAACTTATAGCTGTTGCTTACCACAGCAGGAGTCATTCCTTCGAGGCTCTCTACGGAAGTGGTTGCACCGTAATACTCCAGCTCGATGGTACGGTTGTCATCGAAGGTGGCGTTGATTTTGATGTAGAGCTTGCCGTCCTTGTCCTGTGCGGTGGTGATGGTGCCGGCCTTTACCTTCTCGTAGGTGACGCGTGTGGCGTAGTCGATGTACTTCAGGGTGTAGCTGTCGGCATCGGCAGCCAGGTCGATGGTTCCATTGTAGAGCTTGGAAGCCGAGATGCTTACAGCAACGCCAATCTTGCCTGCCAGCAAACCGTCGGCTGTGGTAGCCTTGACATCACCGAAGGCGAAGGTTGTTGCCGCACCTACAGTGGCTGGGTTGAGCACGAGAGCAGAAGCAATGTCATAGGTCTTCACGTCGTTCACATTGGTGGTCTTGATGCTGTTGGTGGCAGTATAAATCTGGGTGAATGCGCCGTTGGTCCACTTGCAGCGCAGGTCGCTGTAGTCGGCAGTTTCTGCATCAAGTGTGATAGTGACGTTCTTCTTGAACTTGTCGAAACGAGCCTGGAGCGTACCTGTCAGCTTAGGTGTCTCGCCGTTGTAAGTCACCTTTACGTCCTGAGCGTCGTCAGCGCCAAGAGTAATCTTCTGACCCATGAGACTCTGTGGAATGGTCAGCTCGAATACTGGCTTGGTGTCGCTGTCGCTGCCATAGAGTGCGAACTCGTATGAGCCGTTGGCATCCAGCATGGTTACCTTGCTGAGATCCTTCACGACGTCGTTGTATGCCCACTGGTTGTTGAGGGTTGCGAGAGCCTCGTCGGTAAAGGTGACGTTCTCTATGCTGTTTACCTTATATACTTTGGTTGTACCGTCCTTCTGGTGAACGGTCATCACGCGTCTTGTCTGTGCGAATGTGGGGAGCACTGCTGCGAGGCAGAGTGCTGCTGTAACTATATACTTTTTCATTTCTTTACGATTTTAGTGGTTTTGTTGTTTGATTTTACGATATAGATGCCGCTTGGCAGGTTGGCGGTGCTGGCAGCCTTGGTGCCGTCGATGGTCTGCATGAGTTGTCCACCAACAGAGTAGATTTCGGTCTTGCCGGTAAAGTCGGCCTTGATGCCTTCGATGCCAGTGATGGAAGATGGTTCGTAATTGTATTCCATCTCCTTGTCGAACTCGCCCGTAATCTGGAAGCCCTTGCCGTCGAAGAGGTTGATGACGAACTTGTAGTGTGTGTCGTCGGTCTTGCTTACACCCACGGTTCCTGAGTAGACAGTAGCCCACTTGTCAACTACCCATTGCAGACGGGTGGATACGTCGGGGTTCTTGCGGAAGTGATGGTAGCGTGTTCCTGTGCGTTCGCCGTTGTCGTAGAAGTAGCCACGTGTCATCATGAATGGAGCATACATGTTGGTCCACAGATGGCTTTCCTCCATGAGGGTGTAGGTGCCTTCGGGAAGATACTGGCTGCCTTCTGCTGCCTGGAATTCCATGCGCAGCAGGTCCTGATCGCCTGTATAGTCTTGGTCGTCCTTGCCGCTTGGCGAACCGAGGTCGACAGAGAACACCTGAACTCCGTTCTGCACACCGAGCGAGTAGATGCGTGACTTCTCCACGCGGTCGAACTTGAGATGCACATCCTCCTCGAGGTTGGAGTCAACGTCCTTGTCGTCTTTCTCCGACTTGTCGTAGTAGATGAACGAGATGCCCTTGGCTGTACCTGTCACCTTGTGTCCGCGGTCGGTGGTGCAGTCTACGGTAATGTCGTAGGTTCCCTCTTTCTCGCCGTCGGCGATGGTGATGGTTCCGTTGGTGATGTAGCAGTAGTCGTAGTCGGTGTCCATTCCTGTCACGGCCTTGCGGCGCTTCACGTAGGTTCCCATTACGACAGTCATGCCGTTGTAGTCGATTTCCATACCTGGGAAGAAAGTTCCTACCTTGAAGTTGCGTGCTACGGTATAGGTGCCTGGCACGACAGTGGCAGTCTTAGGGTCGCCAAAGAGACGGTTGTAGAGGTTGATGACGAGGTCGTGTCCCTTGCCCGTCATTCCGCCAGTCGCTGTGTCGTATTCTCCGTCGTAGAGGTTGAGCACCATGTTGCCGGTCTTAGAGTCCATGAGGTTGCCGTAATAGTAGCCGATACCGCCATGGAAAGTGGTGTTGATGTCAGTCGAGATCTGAGGATATACATCAGAGCTTCCCGCTGACATATTGTTGAATTGCATTTCGCCGACGTATGAATACTGTGTACCGTTGGCATCGCTGAACGAGAGCGTGTAGGTTACGATTCCGTCGTTCTCTGCCTTGCTCACGTTGATGTCGCTTGCTATGTCCACACCACCGTCGCTGTTGCCATTGTCGTCGAAGTTCTCCACGTAAGTAAGATCGGGATTGTAGTACAAGTTGCCCTCAGAGGCAGCGAAGGTTCCTGCAGGCAGGTCGATGCCTGTTCCTTCTGGCGCATAAAGGTCGAGTTCGGCTACAGCAGCGCTTTTGGCTTTGATCTGGCCTTCGTTGGCATCGTAGCTTACATCTTCCTTGTCAGAAAGAACCAAGTAGTAGTTTTCGTATCCTTCTACTCCTGAGCCGGCAGCAGGATAGTAAGCCAGCAGCACACTGTTGTTGATATTGGTGACAGCCTGTGCGGCTGCGGCAGCTTTTCTTTTGCCAGCTACGGCAGCATCAGCGCCACGCTTCTTGATGAGCTGAAAGGTAACGCGCTTCTTGACTGTTTTCTGCTGTGCCAGAACAGGCATGGCTATGAAGGCAAGAAGGCATGTGAATAAAAGTAAAGTTTTCTTCATTATTTCTTGATGATTTTAAAGGAATGTTCGTTGGTCAGATTCAGAATGTACACACCCGGTGCGTAAGAGGCAACATTGATGGCAGCGTTTCCGCCGCTTACCTTCTGTCGCTGTAGCAGTTTGCCGTTGGCATCGTAGAGCACAGCTTCGCCTGCCGCAGAACCGCTGATGCGGATCGTGGCGTTGTCGGTGTAACTAAAACTCATGGTGGAAGGATTTACCTTTTCCTCAATGCCTGTGGATATGGCTGTGAAATAAAACTCGGTTACATCGCTCTGAGGATAGTCGGTGGAAATCTCATCGGATGTAATCTGCAACTTGTCTTCGGAAAAAGCGATGACGGGTCGCGTACTTAATTTGAACTCTGCCGTCTTGGAGTCGGCCATCTTTAAAACCAAGAATTCTGCTTGCTCAGTCTCGGCTGCATGAATAAGCCCAAATGGGGGGGCAAAACAGCAGAGTAGAGCAAGGCTCAAAACTCTCTTTTTCATGTTGATAATCTCTTTAGAGGGAAAATTAATAGTATAAATATTTTCTATGTGAACATTGTATGTCCATTCGTCTCACCCTCGCACATATTAACGAATGTCAAATAAATGTGCTGCAAAGGTAGTTAAATGTTTTAAAACATGCAAGAAAATACAGGAAAAATTGTATTTCTTACGCCTAATTATCTTACGCTTTGTTATAAAACGTATGTTTATTGTGACGAAATGAAGATAATCGTGCTGCAAAAACGAGGCGGTGTGACAAAACAATAGATATGGGTGAATTGTGTCAGTTGCGGTGTTGTAAAAACAAATTAGGGGCGAGACTGCACTTTGCAGTCTCGCCCCCTATATATAATGGTGTAGAGTCTCGTTGATTCAGAAGTTAGAGGAACTTCTCTAACTTCCCCGAGCAGCTTAAACTCCTCAGCTTATTTCTTGTCGTAGGCGTGGACGGGATAGTCGATGGTGTAGTGGAGGCCACGGCTCTCTTTGCGCTCTATCGCCATGCGGGTGATGAGATAACCCACGTTGATCATGTTGCGAAGCTCGCAGAGCTCCTTGCTTACCTTGACACGCTTGAAGAGGTTCTCGGTCTCCTCGTACAGCAGGTCGAGTCGGTCCCAGGCACGTTTCAGTCGGAGGTCGCTGCGCACGATGCCCACGTAGTTGCTCATGCATTCGCCCACTTCCTTGACGCTCTGTGTGATGAGCACTTTCTCCTCGTTGGTCAGTGTTCCCTCATCGTTCCATGCAGGCACCTTTTCGTTGAAGTCGTACTCGTCGACATGCTCGATGCTGTGCTTGGCAGCTGTGTCGGCATAGACCACAGCCTCGATGAGCGAGTTGCTTGCCAGACGGTTGCCGCCGTGCAGACCCGTGCACGAACATTCGCCCAGAGCATACAGGCGGTTGATGCTCGAACAGCCGTTGAGGTCTACCTTGATGCCGCCGCACATATAGTGGGCTGCAGGACGTACGGGGATGTAGTCTTTGGTGATGTCGATGCCGATGCTCAGGCACTTGGCATAGATATTGGGGAAGTGGTGCTTGGTCTCTTCGGGATTCTTGTGAGTGACATCGAGACATACGTGGTCGAGTCCGTGCTTCTTCATCTCCTTGTCGATGGCACGAGCCACGATGTCGCGTGGAGCCAGGCTCAGTCGCTCGTCGTATTTCTCCATGAAGCTTTCGCCGTTGGGCAGACGCAGGATGCCGCCATAGCCACGCATGGCCTCGGTGATGAGGAAGGCAGGATGGGTCTCGCCTGGGTGGAAGAGGGCTGTGGGGTGGAACTGTACGAACTCCATGTCGGCCACTGTTCCCTTGGCACGATAGACCATAGCCTCGCCGTCGCCTGTGGCGATCACAGGGTTGGTAGTGGTCTGATAGACAGCTCCGCAGCCGCCTGTACACATCACTGTCACCTTGCTCAGATAGGTGTCCACCTTCTGAGTCTCGGGGTTGAGCACATAGGCTCCGTAGCAGTTGATGTAAGGAGTGCGACGTGTGACGCGTGCGCCTAAGTGGTGCTGTGTGATAATCTCGACAGCGAAATGATTTTCCTTGATGTCGATGTCTGGATTGCTGCGCACGGCTTCCATCAGTCCGCGCTGAATCTCGGCTCCCGTGTCGTCGGCATGGTGCAGGATGCGGAACTCGCTGTGTCCTCCCTCACGGTGAAGGTCGAACTTGCCGTCCTGCTGCTTGTCGAAGTTGACACCCCACTGCACCAGTTCCTTGATCTGCTCGGGTGCCTTGGTGACAACCTGCTGCACGGCTTTGTAGTCGCTGATGTAGTCGCCAGCAATCATTGTATCCTGGATGTGTTTGTCGAAGTTGTCCACTTCGAGGTTGGTGACTGAGGCAACGCCTCCCTGTGCGAATGATGTGTTGGCTTCGTCGAGCGATGTCTTGCAGATCATGCACACTTTACCTTTATGCGCTCTGGCCACTTTCAGGGCGTAACTCATACCGGCAACTCCTGCACCGATAATCAGAAAATCATACTTATAAACCATTGAGTTTACTTTAAACTAATTTAATGGATTTTATCCTAATTGTTTGCAAAAGTAATAATTTATCTTTAAAGTGAGCATTAAAAGCCATATTTTTTGTAATTTTGCAGTGTTTTTTTGTAGAAAATGATAATGACAGACAGAACATTTCATAAGCGAATCACGCTTCCAGTGCGTTTGGGCATGGGGCTTTTCACGGTTTTGGCCGTATATTTCTTTTGGGTCAAGACGGCGATTCTCGGCATCTTGGTGGCTATTGTCATCGTGGGAATGATAGAGCGCATTCTGCATACCACGTACACCATCTGCCGCGTGAAACCCATCGACCGCGACGAGGAGATGGATTTCCTTATCATCGACGAGGGACGTTTCTCCACGAACCGCAATGTGCCGTTGTGCGATGTGGTGAGGGTGGAGAGCATACGGTGCTTCTTCGGCCTCGACCATTGCCTGCTCATCGAATACGGGGCTGGCAACATGGTGACGGTTCAGCCCGACAACGAGGAGGGAATGAAAAAGGCGATAACGGAGAGGATTAATGCATTAAAAGAATATTGACTCAACTTTCGCAAATGCGAGGGAGTTGGAGTGTAGAAAGACAGAGAAAATGAAATACAGATATATTTGGTTGCTCTGCATGGTGGCGATGCTTTCGCTTCCTGTAGGAGCACAGGACGTGAAGAAGAGCGCTGCGCCCTTGGTGGCGGGCGAGGAGGAAGTAGTAGAGGACAGGGACGAAAGCGAGGCGGCGGCAGACACACTCTGTGCCGACTCCTTAGCTGCCGACTCGTTGGCTGTCGATTCTGTCGCTGCAGGCAACTTGCACCTACCGTGGCCCGTGAATGTAAGGCAGGGGCTCGACCGTCTCTTGCAGAGCGATATGTTCGAGACTTCGCAGGTTGCCATCATGGTGTGGGACTTGCAGGCCGACTCGTGCATCTATCGCCATCGCGAGCGTCAGCTCATGCGTCCTGCCAGCACGATGAAGCTGCTCACAGCCATCACAGCCCTCGACAGGTTGGGTGGCTCTTATCAGTTTAAGACGCAGCTCAAGTACACGGGCAAGATAGAGGAGGGCGTGCTCCAGGGCGACGTGTACTGCGTGGGCGGCATGGATCCGCGATTCAACAACGACGACATGCGGGCTTTTGTGAGCAGTCTGCAGGACATGGGCGTCGATACCATCCGTGGCAGCATCTATGCCGACCGCTCGATGAAGGACGCCGATCTTCTGGGCGAGGGCTGGTGCTGGGACGACGACAATCCTGTGCTCTCGCCTTTGGTCTTTGCCCGCAAGGACGGGTTTATGGATCGTTTCATCGACAGGCTGAAGGATGCAGGCATCGTGCTCGAGGCCGACACGCCTCAGGTGAAGCGCTGTCCTGAGAGCGCCTTCTCGGTGTGTACGCGTTTCCACACCATGGATCAGATTATGCAGAAGATGATGAAGGAGAGCGACAATCTTTATGCCGAGAGTATGTATTATCAGATAGCAGCCTCTACGGGCAACCGTCCTGCCAGCGCCAAGAGTGCGCGCAGCGTGGAGCGACAGCTCATCCGCAAACTCGGACTGGACGCCTCGCGCTGCAAGTTGGCCGACGGCTCGGGCCTCTCGCTCTATAATTATCTCAGTGCCGAACAGGAGTGTCTGCTCCTGCGTTATGCTTATTGCAACGAGAATATCTATCCTCATCTTCGTCCTTCGCTGCCCATTGCCGGCATCGACGGCACGCTGAGGAAGCGAATGCGTGGCACTTCGGCAAGCGGCAACGTGCGGGCCAAGACGGGCACGCTGACAGGCATCATCACCCTTGCCGGCTATTGTACGGCAGCCAACGGGCACGACCTGTGTTTCGTCATTCTCAACAATGGCATCATGCATGCCGTCAATGCCCGCCACTTCCAGGACAGGGTGTGTGCATTGCTGTGCCAGCCGTGAGTTTTTTTAAAAGGTAAAAAGGTAAAAAAGTAAAAAGGTAAAAAAGTAAAAAGGTAAAAAAGTAAAAGGGTAAAAAGGTAAGGGGAAAGTAAAATAAAATCGAGTGGATATGGTGTCGAATACAACTTTTTCTTATGCGATTCTTTCATGGTTTCGCGATAACGGCAGGGCTTTGCCTTGGCGCGACACCACCGACCCTTACCCCATCTGGCTGAGCGAGGTGATATTGCAGCAGACGCGTATCGCCCAGGGAAGGGAATACTGGGAGCGGTTCATGCACCATTTTCCCACTGTCGAGGCCTTGGCTTCGGCGAGCGAGGACGAGGTGCTGAGGCTCTGGCAGGGCTTGGGCTACTATTCGCGTGCCCGCAACCTGCATGCCGCCGCCCGTCAGATCGTGGCATTGGGACAGTTTCCCTCCACGCTCGAAGGCATCAGACAGCTGAAGGGAGTGGGCGACTACACCGCAGCAGCCATTGCCTCCTTTGCTTTCGGCATCAGGGCGGCAGTGGTAGACGGCAACGTGTATCGTGTGCTGTCGCGCCACTTTGGTGTCTCCACCCCCATCAACTCCACGCAGGGAAAGAAGGAGTTTGCAGCCTTGGCTCAGTCGCTCCTGCCTCCTTCCGAGGTCTCTGCCTACAATCAGGGCATCATGGACTTTGGCGCCTTGCAGTGCACGCCCCAGTCGCCCCGTTGTTCCGATTGTCCGTTGATGGAGAGTTGTGAGGCTTTCCGCACGGGCAGGGTAGAGGAGTTGCCTGTGAAGCAGCGCAAGCTTCAGATCAAGACGCGTCGTCTCGCCTATATATATATAAGGTGTAGGGAGTCGGCTTCCTCGCAGGCGTTTACCGCCATCCATCGCAGGGGCGAGGGCGACATCTGGCAGGGGCTGTGGGAGCCTTTCAATGCCTCGCTTCCCGACGGCACCCGTGCTGCCACGCCTGCCGAGTTGTTGCAGCAGTTGGACTGCGGTGCGCCTGATGCACATCTTCGTCTTCTGTCGCAGGGTGTGAAGCATGTTCTCACCCATCGCATTCTCCTTGCCGACTTCTATCTTCTCGAGGTTTCTCGTCGTCCGCTCCTTCCTCCCGATTACATCTGGATTCCCGAGTCGGAAATAGACCGTTATGGTGTTCCCCGCCTCATAGAGAAGATGTTGAGCGAGGTTCATGAGGAATAATTCTTTGACTCAAGTTTCGCAAGTGGTTTAAGTACGGGCTGAAGGCCCAAAGCTTCCAGAAGCAGCACGCCCTGGAAAGGTAAAGCTCCTATAAGCAGCACGCCCTGAAAGGGCAGAAGCTCTTAGCCCAGGGCATCGCCCTGGGTACAATGACAATCAGAAAGGCGCCCTGTAAGGTAGGGTGTTCAAAATCCGTTTAAAATTTGGTACGTTTTTTAGTCGAATAATCGGTTCAACTAACTGATATTCAATAATTATCGACACGAATATTGCGCAGAACTAAAAAATGTCACATTTTTGAATTCTTAACACGTTGATTTCGTGTGAATTAACTTGTATTTTGGTGCAAAAAACGTGTCGGAAAATTAATAGATTTTGAACACCCTACCTGTAAGGGCAAAAACTTTGTATATTGTCCGGTATTTTAAAGCTTTTGCCCTTACAGGGCGACAGGTTTGCTGCCGTAATTACCCAGGGCGATGCCCTGGGCTAAGAGCTTCTGCCCCTTCAGGGCGTGTGGGGAAAAACTTGAAAAAATCGAAAGTTTCTATCATGTATGCGCGAGTGGAGTGCTATTTTCTGTATAAAGGAGGTGACGTTTTGCATTATGACAGCAGGAAGCCATGAAAAAGCACGAAGATGAAACCACGAAACACGAAAACAAGAGCAAACTATCATGACGTGAGCTTTCAATGGTGATAAATTGTAATTAAAACACTGCCCATATATAGCAAACTGTAAGAATGAGCATATTTTTAGATTTATTTTGCATAAAAAAATACGAATAAGAAAACAAAATGTCGTATCTTTGCACACGAAAAGAAACAAAAAGTTATTGAAACGGCGGATAACATAACAAAAAGTCAAACAATAACAAGAAGTAGAACAAAAAGGCAAACAACAACGCAATATGAGAAGAACAGTTCATTTCACCAAGATGCAGGGAGCCGGCAACGACTACATATACGTCGACACACAGCTCTACGACATTCCCGATCCCGAGAAAGCCGCCATCGCCTGGAGTGCTTACCATACAGGAATAGGTAGCGACGGACTGGTTCTCATAGGCAAGCCCCACGACGGCAGACGTGCAGACTATTCGATGCGCATATTCAATGCCGACGGCTCCGAAGCCATGATGTGCGGCAATGCCAGTCGTTGTATCGGAAAATATCTCTACGAGAAAGGACTCACCCGCAAGGACACTATTCGGTTGGAAACCCTTTCGGGTGTCAAGATACTGAAACTGCATATTCAGGATGGCAAGGAGGTGGAATCGGTGACGGTAGACATGCTGAAGCCACTACTCCAGAACCAGGAGCAGTTCGTAGGCCCTTCGGTGCTTGCCGCCGACGAGCGCATCTTCGAAGGCACCTATGTCTGCATGGGCAATCCCCACTTCGTAACCTTTGTCGATGACATCGACACCATCGACATCGCGCATTACGGCAAGCTGCTCGAATGCAACGAGGCATTTCCCCAGCGCTGCAACATCGAGTTCGCACAGCTCACCGATGCCGACACCATTCGCACCCGGGTATGGGAACGGGGCAGCGGCATCACGATGGCTTGCGGAACAGGTGCCTGCGCCACGGCTGTGGCAGCCTTCCTCACAGGACGTGCCAGCCGGAAGAGCAGCATAGTGATGGATGGCGGAACGCTCCAGATTGAATACAGCGAGACCGACGGCCATGTCTACATGACGGGGCCCGCAGCCTTCGCCTTCGAGGGAGAAATTCCCCTGCCAGAGGAATGAAGAGTGAAGAACAAAAATTACGGCAAACTTAAATATACATAATAAAAGGAGAATAAGAATATGGCATTAGTAAACGAACATTTCCTGAAGCTTCCCGGCAATTATCTCTTTGCCGACATCGCCAAGAAGGTGAACGCCTACAAGATAGCGCACCCCAAGCAGCGAGTCATCAGTTTGGGCATCGGCGACGTGACCCAGCCTCTGTGTCCGGCCGTTATCCAGGCCATGCACAAAGCAGTGGAAGAGATGGCAGTGCAGGCTTCCTTCCGAGGCTACGGTCCTGAGCGAGGCTACGACTTCCTGCGCGAGGCGATTATCAAGAACGACTTTCTGCCACGCGGCATCCATCTCGATGTCAACGAGGTGTTTGTCAACGACGGAGCCAAGAGCGACACCGGCAACATACAGGAGATATTGAGATGGGACAACAACATCGGCGTCACCGACCCCATTTATCCTGTCTACATCGACAGCAATGTGATGATAGGACGCGCGGGTGTCTTCGAGAACGGACGATGGAGCAATGTGGTGTACATGCCCTGCAATGAAGGCAACGACTTCACACCCCAGATTCCCGACCACCGTGTAGACATGATCTACCTCTGTTATCCCAACAATCCCACCGGCACCGTCATCACCAAGGACGAGCTTCGCAAGTGGGTGAACTATGCCATCAAGAACGAGAGCATCATCCTCTACGACGCAGCCTACGAGGCCTACATCACCGATCCCGAGATACCGCACTCCATCTACGAGATCAGAGGCGCGCGCAAGGTGGCGATAGAGTTCCACAGCTATTCCAAGACAGCAGGCTTCACGGGCGTGAGATGCGGTTACACCATCGTGCCCAAAGAGCTGAAGGCGAAGACGCTGAGTGGCGAGGAAGTAGCACTCAACCCCATCTGGGACCGTCGCCAGTGCACCAAGTTCAATGGCACCAGCTACATCAGTCAGCGCGCAGCCGAAGCCATCTACACCCCCGAGGGCAAGGAACAGGTGAAGGCCACCATCGCCTACTATATGGAGAACGCCCACTACATGCGGGCAGAGCTTCAGCGCCTCGGTTTCCGTGTCTACGGCGGCGAGAATGCACCTTATCTCTGGGTGAAGACACCTGGCAACACCCCCAGCTGGAAGTTCTTCGAAGAGATGCTCTACGGAGCCAGCGTGGTGTGCACCCCGGGCGTAGGATTCGGTCCTTCGGGCGAAGGCTACATCCGCCTCACCGCCTTTGGCGAGCACGACGACTGCCGCGAGGCGATGCAGCGTATCGCCAAGTGGATGGGGAAATAAGTTTAAGTGAAGAGTGAAGAACGAAGAGTGAAGAATTCGATAGCTTTTCTGACACTAAGCTTAAAAAATAAAGAAAATAAAAAAGAGAAAATAAAAATATGTAGAACGAAGAGAAAGGGACGAAGAGGAAGACAAGAGGATTCTTCACTCTTCACTCTTCACTCTTCACTAAAAAAACAAGGGTATGAGCAATTTAAGATTTGAAGCCGTATCAGAGGCTTCCAAGAGAAAGCCAGTTGAAGTGGCAGCTCCCGGTGAGCGACCCAGTGAGTTCTTCGGCAAGAAGGTATTCAACCGACAGAAGATGTACAAGTATCTGCCAGCCAATGTTTATGAGAAACTGGTAGACGTAATCGACAATGGCGCACGACTCGACCGCAACATCGCCGACGCCGTGGCCAAGGGCATCAAGCAGTGGGCCGACGAGAATGGCGTAACCCATTACACACACTGGTTCCAGCCTCTTACCGAGGGCACAGCCGAGAAGCACGATGCCTTCATCGAGCACGACGGCAAGGGCGGTATGATAGAGCAGTTCTCAGGCAAGTTGCTCGTACAGCAGGAGCCAGACGCCTCCTCATTCCCATCAGGCGGTATCCGCTCCACCTTCGAGGCACGTGGCTATTCAGCCTGGGATCCTACATCGCCAGTATTCATCATCGACGATACACTCTGTATTCCTACAGTCTTCATCTCCTACACCGGTGAGGCACTCGACTACAAGGCACCATTGCTCCGTGCACTCCATGCCGTCAACGTGGCAGCCACCGACGTATGCCATTATTTCAATCCCGATGTAAAGAAAGTCGTTTCCAACCTGGGTTGGGAGCAGGAGTACTTCCTCGTCGACGAGAGCCTCTATGCAGCCCGTCCCGACCTGATGCTTACAGGCCGCACCCTGATGGGTCACGACTCAGCCAAGAACCAGCAGATGGACGACCATTACTTCGGAGCCATCCCTGAGCGTGTACAGGCCTTCATGAAAGACCTCGAGATACAGGCACTCGAGCTCGGCATCCCCTGCAAGACACGTCACAACGAGGTAGCGCCCAACCAGTTTGAGCTCGCACCAATCTTCGAGGAAACCAATCTGGCTGTCGACCACAACATGCTCCTCATGAGCTTGATGAAGAAGGTGGCACGCCATCACGGATTCCGTGTCCTGCTGCACGAGAAACCTTTCGCAGGCATCAACGGATCAGGTAAGCACAACAACTGGAGTCTCTCTACCGATACCGGCATCCTGCTCCATGGTCCAGGCAAGACACCAGAGGACAACCTTCGCTTCGTTGTCTTCATCACCGAGACCCTCATGGGTGTATTCAAGCACAACGGTCTGCTCAAGGCTTCTATCATGAGTGCCACCAATGCTCATCGTCTGGGCGCCAACGAGGCACCACCAGCCATCATCTCTTCCTTCCTTGGCAAGCAGCTCACCGACCTGCTCGACCATATCGAGAAGGCTGACAAGAAAGACCTCTTCGTCATGGCAGGCAAGCAGGGCATGAAGCTCGATATTCCTGAGATTCCTGAGTTGATGATCGACAACACCGACCGCAACCGTACCTCACCATTCGCCTTCACCGGCAACCGCTTCGAGTTCCGTGCCGTAGGTAGCGAGGCCAACTGTGCCTCAGCCATGATTGTGCTGAACACCGCCGTAGCCGAAGCCCTCACCGACTTCAAGAAGCGTGTCGACGCACTCATCGCCAAGGGCGAGGACAAGACCTCAGCCATCATCGACATCGTTCGCCAGGACATCAAGACCTGCAAGCCAGTACGTTTCGACGGCAACGGCTACAGCGACGAGTGGGTGGAAGAGGCTGCCAAGCGCGGACTCGACTGCGAGAAGAGCTGTCCTAAGATTTTCGAGCGCTATCTCGACCCAGCATCTATCGAGATGTTCGAGAGCATGGGTGTGATGAAGAAGAACGAGCTCGAGGCCCGCAACGAGGTGAAGTGGGAGACCTACACCAAGAAGATACAGATCGAGGCCCGTGTGATGGGCGACCTGTCCATGAACCATATCATCCCTGTCGCCACCCACTATCAGAGCCAGTTGGCAAAGAATGTGGAGAACATGATCGACATCTTCGGCGAGGACGAGGGCAAGAAGCTCACCGCCCGTAACATCAACATCATCAAGAAGATAGCCGAGCGCACACAGATCATCGAGACCGGTGTCGAGGAGTTGGTCAATGCCCGCAAGGTGGCCAACAAGATCGAGAGCGAGCACGACAAGGCAATCGCCTATCACGACACGGTGGCTCCAAAGATGGAGGAGATCCGTTATCAGATAGACAAGCTGGAGCTCACCGTAGCCGACGAGCTCTGGACGCTGCCTAAGTATCGTGAACTCCTGTTCATCCGATAATGCCGTAACATAGCAAACGGCTGCACTCCGCCATGCGTAGCGGAGTGCGCTGTTAACTCTTCATCAGATACAGAACAGAAATTGAACGATCAATCTATTTCTTTTATTGGTTGTTTAAGTTTGCGCGGAGTGTGGTTGTGAAATCGTGCTCCGCTTTTTATGCCCTTTTGTTCCTGTCTGTCAAAGATGGCTTCCAAAATCGAAAATGACTAATGACTAATGACTAAAATAAAGAGGGTGTGTCATAAGCTTCTTAGGATATAGACTGACTTTATGACACACCCTCCTAAGAGCTTCTGCCCCCTTCAGGTAGGGCGTACTTCTCTTCTTGCCCTCAAGCAACTGCTCTCGCATACAGTCGACGGTGAGGTAGAGGATGGCTGCGATGTCTGCTGGCTGTGGAGTCTTGCCCTCCTTCTTTGCCTGGTTGATGCGTGACTTTGCCTGG
>ERZ1026901.385-NODE-385-length-37709-cov-51.580231_pt1 | contig 37709 bp, 29 predicted proteins | sample MGYA00380179_ERZ1026901 | MGnify/ENA primary metagenome ERZ1026901 (study PRJEB33269, sample SAMEA4719815) | human gut metagenome | biome: human-associated habitat; feature: organic feature; material: feces | place: Cameroon | collected 2013-10 ... | reverse complement strand
CATAGCAAAGCCCTGGCTTGTGAAAGTCAGGGCTTTGTGATTTTTTTAGAATAAGAGAGTTTTGACACACCCTCCTTTTTTTATATAATTGAGAGTTTAGAATTGAGAGTTGATAGTTATGATATGTATAGAAGCTCATGCTTGCTCATACAATATTAAAAGGTAATCATAACTCTCAATTCTCAACTCTCAACTCTCAATTCTATTTATTAGAGTGCGTCGATCACGCTGCAGATATCGCCGAAGATGCGTGGCAACTCGCCGAGTCCGTTGATGTGGTGGTGAATGCCTTCGCCCTTGTACCACTCGATAAGCGGAGCTGTCTGGTTGTGATAAACGTCGAGGCGCTTCTTGATAGTCTCAGCGTTGTCGTCAGAGCGTCCGCTCTCCTGACCGCGCTTGATAAGACGAGTCATCAGCTCGTCCTCCGGAACGTCGAGCTCAATCATGGCAGCCACCTTGTGTCCGCGCTCTGCGAGCATCTTCTTCAAAGCCTCAGCCTGCGGGATTGTGCGCGGGAAACCGTCGAAGATAACGCCCTTGTGCTCCTTGCCGAAGCTGTCATACACACTTGCGAGGATGTTTACCATCAACTCGTCGGGGATGAGCTGTCCGTTGTCGATAAAACCCTTGGCAGTCTTGCCAAGTTCTGTTCCGTTCTTGATCTCGTTGCGAAGAACGTCGCCTGTAGAGATGTGGTTGAAACCATACTTCTCAATCATCAGGTCGCTCTGAGTGCCCTTGCCTGAACCAGGAGCACCGAAAATTACGATGTTTTTCATCTGAATTTTTATTATGTAATGTTATTGTTTACTCCTACTCCACCACTGTATAGATATCGCGCAAGTTGCGTCCCTGCTGGTCGTAGTCGAGTCCGTAGCCGAGGATGAAGTCGTTTGGTATCTCGATGGCTACATACTCTGTGTCGAGTGGCACCTTCAGACACTCCGGCTTGAGCAGCAGAGTACAGATGTGCACCGACTCCGGCTCCTTCTCCTTGAGTTGCTCGAGAAGAGTCTGCATAGTGAGTCCCGACTCGATGATGTCCTCAACGATGATCACGGTGCGGCCCTTGATATCATCGTTCAAACCGATGAGCTGCTTCACCTTTCCGGTAGACGCAGTGCCCTCGTACGACGACATCTTGACGAACGAAATCTCGCACGGCACATTGATCATACGCATGAGGTCGGCAGCAAACACGAACGATCCGTTAAGCATGGCGAGCAACAACGGGTTCTTGCCTGCCATGTCCTTGTTGATACGATCGGCTACGACCTTTACTTTCTTAAGAATCTCAGCTTCGGGGATTGACACCTTGAAGGTCTTGTCCTTTATTTTTATCACGCTCATAGGGTACAATATTAATAATTAGGTGCAAAGTTACTGAAAGTCTTGCACATAAAAAAACTGCTTGCATATTTTTTTTGTCGAGACGCATCGTTATTTTAAGGTTTGCAATAACTTTAAATAAGTTACGCTGCACCTCAACAATAAAAATATGCAAGCATATTTTGAATTGTCTTCGGTTTGCAGTAACTTTGCACACATGAAACAAAATCAAGCATCTTTGAGCAGCAAGCAGTATGCTGTGCCGTTCATCCTCATCACCTCACTCTTCTTCATGTGGGGCTTTGCGCGCGCCATCCTCGACGTGCTCAACAAGCATTTCCAGAATGCGCTCGACATCAGCATCACTCAGTCGGCGCTGATTCAGGTGACCACTTATCTCGGCTACTTCCTCATGGCGATACCCGCCGGTCTGTTCATCAACCGTCAGGGCTACCGCCGCGGCGTGGTAAGCGGACTCCTTCTGTTCGGCTTAGGCTCGCTGGCGTTCATCCCCTGCTCAATGCTGGGCACGTTCTACGCCTATCTCGTGGCGCTGTTCATCATCGGTTGTGGACTTGTGTTCCTCGAGACCTCAGCCAATCCGTACGTAACGGAGCTTGGTCCGAAGGAGACAGCAACGTCGCGCCTTAACTTCTCGCAGTCGTTCAACGGCGTAGGCTCTATGTTCGCCACGCTCGTCGTGGGCAGTTTCCTCTTCCAGGGCGCCGACGGCAGCGCAGGCGGCGACGCCGTGATACCTTACACCATAATGGGCGCATTCGTGCTGCTTATAGCCGTGGTTTTCGCACGAGTGAAACTGCCGGAGATAGTTCACGACAACGACAACGACACAAAGCAAGGCGCACACAACCTGAAGATGCTCTTCCGCAACCGCTGGTTCGTGTTCGGACTGCTTGCGCTACTCGCATACGAGGTGGCGGAGATTTCGATAAACTCCTACTTCATCAACTTCGTGACAGGTCAGGGCTGGATGAAGGCAGCCACGGGCTCTACGATACTCACCATCGGCTTGGGCGTGTTCATGTTGGCGCGCTTCATCGGTGCGGCTGTGATGAGCAACATTGCGGCAGAGAAGTATCTCGCCGTATGCGCTCTCGGCACCGTGATCTGCATCGCCGTTCTTCTGCTCGACTTCGGTCGCGACGTGTCTGTTCTGGCGCTCATAGCCAACTATTTCTTCGAGGCTATTATGTTCCCGACCATCTTTGCCCTAACGCTGCGCGGACTCGGCGGACTCACCAAGAGCGCTTCGTCGATACTGATGATGACACCGGTAGGCGGCTGCGGTTTCCTTCTGATGGGTATCATCGCCGACTCTACCGACAACTTCACGCTGCCGTTCTTCATACCGCTCGCAGGCTTCGCCTTCGTGCTCGTATACGCTCTGCGCTATACCATGAAGCGTGCGGCTTAAGACATTCGGCAACTTGTCAGCTTGCCATTGATTCAAGCTGACAAGTTGCTACTATTTCGCCCCCAAACTCATAAAAACTTCATTTATATACAGCCGTACCTGCAAAAACTTGGTGCAGGTATGCCTTATTCTGCGATATTTTCCGTAACTTTGCAAGTTGTCAATCTATTGATTGATTGATAGTTGTCCTTTTTATTCATCTATAAAGCATAAATACAGACAATGGCAGAATCTAATTTCGTAGACTATGTAAAGATATATTGTCGCTCAGGCAAGGGCGGCAGAGGCTCTATGCACCTCCGTCACGTGAAGTATAACCCCAACGGCGGACCCGACGGCGGCGACGGCGGACACGGCGGCAGCATCTACCTGCGCGGCAACCACAACTACTGGACGCTGCTCCACCTTAAGTTCCAGCGCCACGTCTTCGCCGAGCACGGAGGCAACGGCGGTCGCGACAAGTGTCACGGCAAGGACGGCCAGGACATATACATCGACGTGCCGTGCGGAACGGTGGTATACGACGCCGAGACGGGCAAGTACGTATGCGACGTGATGCACGACGGACAGGAAGTGCTGCTGCTCAAGGGCGGCAGAGGCGGACTCGGCAACTTCCAGTTCCGCTCAGCTACCAACCAGTGCCCGCGCTATGCTCAGCCGGGCGAACCGATGGAGGAGATGACCATCATCCTCGAGCTGAAGCTGCTCGCCGACGTAGGTCTTGTGGGCCTTCCGAACGCAGGCAAGTCGACACTGCTCTCAGCCGTGTCGAGCGCACGCCCGAAGATTGCCAACTACCCGTTCACCACGCTCGAACCGTCGCTCGGCATCGTCGACTACCGCGACCACAAGTCGTTCGTGATGGCAGACATCCCGGGAATCATCGAGGGAGCAAGCGAAGGCAAGGGACTCGGTCTGCGCTTCCTGCGCCACATCGAGCGCAACTCGCTGCTGCTCTTCATGGTGCCGGGCGACACCGACGACATCAAGCGCGAGTACGAACTGCTGAAGAACGAGCTTGAGAAGTTCAACCCCGAGATGCTCGACAAGCACCGCGTATTGGCCGTGACGAAGTGCGACCTGCTCGACGACGAACTCATGGACATGCTGCGCGAGACGCTGCCCGACGACCTCCCCGTAGTGTTCATCTCCTCTGTTACCGGACTCGGTATTCAGGAACTGAAGGACACGCTGTGGCAGGAGCTCAACTCGGAGAGCAACAAGCTGCAGAACATCACAGCCGAGGACACACTCGTACACCGCGACAAGGACATGACACGCTTCATGGCAGAAATGAAGGCGGAGGGCGAGGACGATATTATCTACATCGACGACGACGACATCGAGGACGTTGACGACGTGGAAGACCTCGACGACTTTGAATACGAAGAGGAGGCAGACAATGAGTAACACCGCGCTGCGCCTTACATATTATAATATAGCCGACGGCGTGTGCGCTTTCTCAACCACACGCCACGGCGGAACCAGCGAGGGCAACCACGCCTCGCTGAACATCAACCCCTACTGCGGCGACAAGCCCGAGCACGTGGCTGCCAACCGCGTGCTGCTGGCTGAGGAGCTGGGCGTAGACGCCGACCGCATCATACTGCCCCACCAGACACACGGCACCGAGACACGCATCATAGGCAAGGAGTTCTGCGCCCTGCCCGAGCAGATACGCCAGATGCTGCTCGAAGGCGTCGACGCGCTGCTCACCGACGTAAAGGGCGTATGCATCGGAGTGTCGACAGCCGACTGCATACCCGTACTGCTCTACGACGAGGAGCACCACGCCACAGCAGCCGTTCACGCCGGATGGCGCGGTACGCTGGCACGCATCGTGGGCAAGGCGATAGCCGACATGAGCATCGCCTACAAGACCGACCCGAAGAAGCTGAAAGCCGTAATCGGACCGGGCATATCCAGGAAGAACTTCGAAGTGGGCGACGAGGTGTACGCCGCTTTCGAAGAGGCAGCCTTCGACATGCCGACGCTCGCACAGCAGGAGATAAAGCGCAACCCCGACGCCGCAGACCCGTCGAAGCTGTTCGAGAAGAAATGGCACATCGACCTGAAGCTCGCCAACCGACAGCTGCTCGAGCACGCCGGCGTGGCTGATGAGAACATCCTCGAAAGCGACATCTGCACATACGACAGCGTAGACGAATACTTCTCGGCACGACGCCTCGGCACCGAGTCGGGACGCATCTACTCGGGCATCATCCTGTAAACCAAAACAACAATAATGCGAATAAAGAAACTACTATTAGCCATAGCCACACTCACCCTCGTGTCGGCAACACCCGTAAAGCATCAGTTCACTGCTGCCGAACAGCAGCAGATCAGCATATCAACACCCGGACTCTTCAACCGCTCCGATGCGTTCAGCATCGACCTCGGTCTGCTCAAACCCAACGAATACTCGTTCCCGCTGCCCGTTGGCAAAGCCACGATGCGCAAGAACGACGTAGTGCAGATAGACACCAAGGACGGCGACAACGTGAAGGCGATGTTCGACGGAACGGTGCGTCTCGCACGCAAACACCAGGACATGGGCTACGTGATAGTGATACGCCACCGCAACGGACTGGAGACAGTATACGCCAACAACGCCGAGAACATGGTTGAGGTGGGACAGCACGTACGCGCCGGACAGACCATCGCCATCGTCGGACACCGCGATGGCAAGTTCTACTGCGACTTCTCTATCATGATCGACGGCAAGCGCATCAACCCCGCCGCCGTGTTCAGCATAAACAGCCACCGACTGCACCGCCACACACTGCTCTGCGAGAAGCACAGCTCGTACATCAACGTGTCGACCGTGGGCGAGAAGGTAGACCTCGACGAGAACCCCAACTTCACAACCGAGGACGTGTTCGAGAAAAAGCAGACCTACAAGTGGAACCTCGAGGAGATGAAGAAAGGCAGCTGGGCGTATCCGTTGCCCGGAGCCAAGGTGATAAGCCCCTACGGAGGCAAGCGCCGACACAGCGGCGTAGACCTAAAGACGAAACCGAACGACGAGATAGTGGCAGCATTCGACGGCGTGGTGACACGCTCCAACTCTCACTACGGCTACGGACTCTGCATCGTCGTCAAGCACGCCAACGGACTGGAGACACTCTACTCGCACCAGTCGAAAAACCTCGTGAAGGTGGGCGACAAGGTGAAAGCTGGTCAGGTGATAGGTCTCACCGGACGCACCGGACGCGCCACAACCGAACATCTCCACTTCGAAACCGTGTTCAAAGGACGCCGATTCAACCCGAATCTCATCTTCGACCATAACTCGCGACAGCTGCAGAAGTCGACGCTCACGCTCACCAAGAACGGCGGCATCACCTCGAAACGCAACTAAAAAGCGCCGATTTTAGTTACAGAACGTTAAAAACAAGTATTTTTCGACCAAAACCGAAAAAATCTCCGCAAAACATTTTGCGGTTACAGAAAAATGCTATAACTTTGCACTCGCTTTCAAGAACAAAGCAATTGCAAAGCAAGGGCGTTTAGCTCAGCTGGTTTAGAGCATCTGCCTTACAAGCAGAGGGTCGGCGGTTCGAATCCGTCAACGCCCACATAAAGCGAACAAGTTTTCAACTTGTTCGCTTTTTTTTGTATATACACAAAAATCGTATACACGTGAAAACAAAATCACATAATTTCACATAAAAACCACACACAAATAAAAACTTATTTGTAATTTTGCATCCGTAATTACACATAATTATATATAATAGCCAATTATGAAACTTGATTTGCTGACAGCCATCTCGCCGATTGACGGCCGTTATCGTGGCAAGACCGAGCGCCTTGCCGACTACTTCTCAGAGTATGCACTGATACGCTACCGCGTACGTGTGGAAATCGAATACTTCATCACGCTTTGTGAGTTGCCATTGCCGCAGCTCGCTTCGTTCGACCATCAGCTCTTCGACCAGCTGCGCGACATCTACCGCAACTTCGGCGAAGAGGAAGCACAGCGCGTGAAGGATATCGAGAAAGTAACTAACCACGACGTGAAGGCTGTGGAATACTTCATAAAGGAGGAGTTCGACCGCATCGGTGGACTCGACGCTTACAAGGAGTTCATCCACTTCGGACTCACTTCGCAGGACATCAACAATACATCAGTGCCTCTCTCTATCAAGGAGGCGCTCGAGCAGTTCTACTACCCGCTCTGCGAGGAGCTCATCGCACAGCTCCGCCAGTATGCAGAGGAGTGGGCAGCAGTGCCCATGCTCGCAAAGACACACGGACAGCCCGCTTCGCCCACACGCCTGGGCAAGGAGGTGATGGTGTTCGTATACCGTCTTGAGGAGCAGCTGCGCCAGCTGAAGGAGTGCCGCCTCACCGCTAAGTTCGGCGGTGCTACCGGCAACTACAACGCTCATCACGTAGCCTACCCCGAGTACGACTGGAAGGCGTTCGGCAACCGCTTCGTGAGCGAAAAGCTCGGACTGGAGCGCGAGCAGTTCACTACACAGATTTCCAACTACGACTGCCTCGGTTCTGTGTTCGACGCAATGCGCCGCATCAACACAATCATCATCGACCTCGACCGCGACTTCTGGATGTACATCTCTATGGAGTACTTCAAGCAGAAGATCAAGGCAGGCGAAGTAGGCTCGTCGGCAATGCCACACAAGGTGAACCCCATCGACTTCGAGAACTCTGAGGGCAACCTCGGCATGGCTAACGCCGTTCTGCAGTTCCTCGCACAGAAGCTCCCCGTGAGCCGTCTGCAGCGCGACCTCACCGACTCTACCGTTCTGCGCAACGTAGGCGTACCGTTCGGCCACGGCGTAATCGCTATCGAGAGCACACTCAAGGGTCTGCGCAAGCTCATCCTCAACGAGGAGAAGCTCAAGGAAGACCTCAACAACACATGGGCAGTAGTGGCAGAAGCCATCCAGACCATCCTCCGTCGTGAGGCATACCCGCATCCATACGAGGCTCTGAAGGCGCTCACACGCACCAACAAGCACATGACCGAGGAGACCATCCACGAGTTCATCCAGACTCTCAACGTGAGCGACGCTGTGAAGGCGGAACTGATGGCTATCACGCCGATGAACTACACCGGCATCTAAGCAAGATACAACAAGATATAATTAGACATTAGCCGTGAGGCTATATACATAAACAATAAAACCAAATAAGCAATTATGGATTCAGAAAACGTAAAGAATCAGGAACAGAACACAGCGGATCAGACTACTGGCAATAGCGAGAGCTACGGCCGTGCCGCAGGAAACTACCAGAAAGAGTATCGCAGCGTGACGGGACGTCGCCCGCGTATTCACACACAGCACTCGGCTTCGGCTTCAACACAGAGCGAGGACGGCGGCTTCCGTCCGGAAGGCTTCGGATCTGGCCTCGGCTCTCAGCAGCAGGGTGGCTACCAGCCACGTCAGGGCGGCTACCAGCCACGTCAGGGCGGCTACCAGCAGCGCGGCGGCTATCAGCCACGTCAGCAGGGCGGCTATCGTCCGCGCTACAATCAGGATGGCGAGCAGCAGCAGGGCGGCTACCAGCCACGCCAGCAGGGCGGCTATCGTCCGCGCTACAACCAGGACGGCGAACAGCAGCAGGGCGGCTATCAGCCACGTCAGCAGGGCGGCTATCGTCCGCGCTACAACCAGGACGGCGAACAGCAGCAGGGTGGCTATCAGCCTCGTCAGCAGGGCGGCTACCAGCAGCGCGGCGGCTACGGACAGCGCCAGCAGGGCGGCTATCAGCAGCGCGGCGGCTACGGACAGCAGGGCGGCTACCAGCAGCGCGGCGGTTACGGACAGCAGGGCGGCTATGGTCAGCAGCGCGGCGGCTACAACCGCGGCGGCTACGGACAGCAGGGCGGCTACAATCAGGGTGGCTACCAGCAGCGTCAGCGCACACCGGGCTACGACCCCAACGCAAAGTATAGCATGAAAAAGCGCATTGAGTACAAGGAGGAGAACTACGATCCGAACGAACCGCTTCGTCTGAACAAGTTCCTCGCCAACGCAGGTATCTGCTCGCGCCGTGAGGCTGACGAGTTCATCCAGGCAGGCGTGGTTAGTGTGAACGGAGAGGTAGTGACCGAGCTCGGCACCAAGATCAAGCGCACAGACGAGATAAAATTCCACGACCAGCCCGTAACACTCGAGAAGAAGGTGTACGTGCTGCTCAACAAACCGAAGGACTGCGTGACAACAAGCGACGACCCGCAGCAGCGTAAGACCGTGATGGACCTCGTGAAGAACGTGTGCCCGGAGCGCATCTACCCGGTAGGACGCCTCGACCGCAACACAACCGGCGTGCTCCTGCTCACCAATGACGGCGACCTCGCTTCTAAGCTCACCCACCCGAAGTTCCTGAAGAAGAAGGTATACCACGTATACCTCGACAAGAACGTAACGGCTCACGACATGCAGCAGATCGCTCAGGGCATCGAGCTGGAGGACGGCGAGATACATGCAGACGCTATCGAGTACGCAAGCGACACAGACAAGAGCCAGGTAGGCATCGAGATCCACAGCGGCAAGAACCGTATCGTACGCCGCATCTTCGAGCACCTCGGCTACCGCGTCGTTAAGCTCGACCGCGTGCAGTTCGCAGGACTCACCAAGAAGAACCTCCGCCGCGGCGACTGGCGTTTCCTCACAGAGAAGGAAGTGGAGATGCTGCGCATGGGAGCATTCGAGTAAAACATAAACAGGTTGAAGTGGTGAGGTGTTGACATGTTGACATCGCACCATTTCAACTTTTCAATTTAAACAATATAATGGAAAGAACAAAAGTTATTGACGCTCTCCGTAGCACCGCCTTCGGAAGCCAAATCAACGTAAAGGGTTGGGTGCGCACTCACCGCAGTTCGAAGGCTGTAGACTTCATCGCGCTCAACGACGGTTCTACAATCAAGAACATACAGATCGTGGTAGACCCCACCAAGTTCGACGCCGAGATGCTGAAGCAGATCACCACCGGTGCCTGCATCAGCGCAGTAGGTACGCTCGTAGAGAGCCAGGGTGCGGGTCAGACATCTGAGATACAGTGCGAGAGCCTCGAAGTGTACGGACTCTGCGGCAGCGACTACCCGATGCAGAAAAAGGGACAGTCGTTCGAATACATGCGTCAGTACGCTCATCTGCGTCTGCGCACCAACACATTCGGTGCAGTGATGCGCATCCGCCACAACATGGCGATGGCTATCCACACCTACTTCCACGAGCACGGCTACTTCTACTTCAACACTCCGCTCATCACCGCAAGCGACTGCGAGGGTGCAGGTCAGATGTTCCAGGTTACGACCAAGAACCTCTACAACCTGAAGAAGACAGAGGACGGCAAGATCGACTACTCTGACGACTTCTTCGGCAAGCAGACTTCGCTCACCGTGTCTGGACAGCTCGAGGGCGAGCTCGGAGCCACAGCGCTCGGAGCCATCTACACCTTCGGTCCGACATTCCGCGCAGAGAACTCTAACACTCCGCGCCACTTGGCTGAGTTCTGGATGGTAGAGCCAGAGGTGGCATTCCTCGACCTCGCCGGACTCATGGACCTTGAAGAGGACTTCATCAAGTATTGCATCCGTTGGGCGCTCGACCACTGCAAGGACGACCTCGAGTTCCTCAACAAGATGATAGACAAGGGTCTCATCGCACGTCTTGAGGGCGTGCTCAACTCCGAGTTCGTTCGCCTGCCTTACACCGAGGGCATCCGCATCCTACAGGAGGCTATACAGAACGGCAAGAAGTTCGAGTTCCCATGCGAGTGGGGCGACGACTTGGCTTCTGAGCACGAGCGTTTCCTCGTTGAGGAGCACTTCAAGAAGCCGGTTATCATGACCAACTATCCGAAGGCTATCAAGGCGTTCTACATGAAGATAGACGCTGAGGAGAGCGGCTTCGGCGGCAAGAGCGGTCAGACCGTTCAGGGCACCGACGTTCTCTTCCCGCAGATCGGCGAGATTATCGGCGGTTCTGTACGCGAGGAGAGCTACGACAAGCTGATGAACGAGATTGAGGAGCGCAACATCCCGATGAAGGATATGACATGGTATCTCGACACACGCAAGTACGGTTCGTGTCCGCACGCTGGCTTCGGCCTCGGCTTCGAGCGCCTCATCCTCTTCGTAACAGGTATGCAGAACATCCGCGACGTGATTCCGTTCCCGCGTACTCCGAAGAGTGCTGAATTCTAAACCAATTTCCACATCCATAAACTTTATGGGGGGTGTAGCAGACAATAGTTTGCTGCACCCTTTTTTGTTATTAATATAGCGTGTGCGAAAACATCTCCCATATTTTCCAGCTATTACCGCATACAGGAAACATCATTACCGCATACTTGTAACACAGTTACCGCGCAACGGCTATATCGTTACCACGCCACGGTAACAACGGTTGTCTTTTATTTTAACATTATTTTAATTTGCATTAATAAGTGTACATCATACTATGTTTTTGCATGATGTACACCGATATTGCAGAACACGCCAAATATTTGCAGAACATTCCAAATTGTTCTAAAGTTCATCTAAATGCGCTGAAAGAAGAACGTTTGCACGATTCTTAACTTTTATATAACTTTGCATATAGTAAAAAGTATTAAGTATTTTTCTAACGTTTTCACGGCGTTATGTCCCTGCAAAGTTAAAAATCAGTTAAAATACAAAAGACAATGAGAAAAGTTATCAAGACTGTAATGATGGCAGCCTTCACCGCCATTGCCATGTCTGCATCAGCAGCGTCTATGCAGACCTACAGCGCATCGTCAGACTCTGTTCTGACCCAACCCGTAGACACTCTGAGCGAGAAGCTCGCACAGATGGAGAACCGCGTGAACACCCTTGAGAAGGAGCAGAACTACACTAAGGTTTGGAAGCGCAAGAAATACTGGAAGTTCGGTATCACTCAGCCTAACCTTGAGCGCACAGACGGCGAGGCTATGACATGGAAGACCAACGGATCGTTCTTCGTACAGCAGGGTCGCACAGCCTATCTTCACGCCAAGCCAATCGCCGGACTCATCAAGATTGGTATCGACTACGGATTCTTCGACTTCACCTATACCAAGCTGAAGCTCAACGAGATGGCAGCAGGAAAGCAGAGCGGCACACGCGCTTCTGATGGCTTCGACGACATCGTCAGCGGCAAGCCCGACGGCAATCCGTCTGTACTTCCTAGCAACATCAACCTCGGTATGCACAAGTTCGACTACAGCGTACACGTTGGTCCGAGCGTTAGCGTGAATCCTTGGAACAAGCTCATCGCAGCAGCCTACTTCCACGTGATGCCTACAGCGACGGGCGTACTGCAGAACGACACTTTCGCCTACGGTTTCGGTTGCATGATGGCAGCCGGCGTATCGGTGGCTTACAAGTGCATCTCGCTCGGTGTAGAGGGTCTTTGGGGCAAGGTTAAGTACAAGCAGACAAGCTTCGACGGCGGCGACGAAGAAGAAGGCAACTACGACTATGACAGCGACAGCGACTACGACGAGGGCGACAGCGAGAGCTACTTCTCAACCGAGAAGTTCACGCTGAAGCAGAGCGGCATCCGCGCTTACGTTGCAATCCGCTTCTAAGCAACACGAAAAAAATCAGAATAGAAAACCCTAAACGAAAACATATATGAAAAGAAACTTTCTTTACGCCTGCCTTATCGCGCTTGCATCGGTAGGCTTCACAGCATGCGAAAGCGATGAAGGCGGCGAATACGGCGAGGAGAAAATACCCGCAGGCGCATTGCCTTCAGAAGAGTTCACACCAGGCAACTTCGAAGCCGAGCCGTATGCAGAGGATGCAATAAAGATCGAGGTTCAGAGTACATTAGAAGGCAATCCCGAATTCTCGTCTATCGAGCTTTTCGGCGACGGCCACTATCTCATGAGCGGAACGAACAATTACAACGCTCCGCAGCAGACCGTGAAGGCGAAGCGCGAGGCCGACGGATCGGTATCAATCGTGAAGAAGCACGGCGCTAAGCGCATGGCTACACGTGCCAACGAGGACGGCACAATAATCTTCGACAACGGTTCGTACACTTACGGCACATACACACGCAAGCAGAAGGGCGTGTACCGATTCAACAACGGCGCATTGCTCGACCTGCGCAAGCTGCAGGAAGGCAGTTCGGAAGTGGTATACACCAACAGCGACGGCTCGAAGTCGACGGTATACGTAAACTACAACGTTGACGAGAAGCCGCTGGAAATGCGCAGCATCTGCCGCTCATGGCGAATGAACAGCTTCGAGACATGGCACTACTTCAACGGTGCATACATAGCACACGGCAAGCAGTGGATTACCAACGGTGAGGTTTCGCATAATGTAGAATTCTCATCGGCTGCAGGAAAGTGGGACTATGACAAGGACGATGTTCTTGACGAGGACTACGAGTTCTGCAAGCGCGTTATATTCTCAAGCAGCACCTACCTCTGCTTCTACGTGGACGGCACAGCCGAGGTGTCTGGATGGGATTGGCGCGACCGCAGCAACGGCACACTGTACTATTATGACCTCTTCGATCAGGATAACACAGACAAATGGGACGGCTACGTAACTGTACGCTTCAAGGGCAGTCAGATGCGCGTTTACGAAGACTACAGCGAGTCGGAAGGTGGCATGAGATTCCGCATGATTTGCGTGAGCACCCTCACCGCAGGCTATTAACACATAAAAAACTCCGTATGCGCTGTGCATGCGGAGTTTTTTTATTAACACGGATTGAGCTGTTAGCGATTTTTTGTTTATCTTTGCATAAGAAAGGCTGCATCTCGGCAATTTAAGCAAGCTTCATTGCACTCGATTTGCACTTTCTTTGCAAATAAAAAACAATCAGTACATGACCAATCTTGCCAGCTATTTCCCGATAACCGACCCCACCCTGATATTCTTCGTGGTGATGCTCATCATTCTGTTTGCCCCAATCATCATGGGCAAGCTGCGCATCCCGCATATCATTGGCATGGTGCTCGCCGGAGTAGCAGTCGGCAAGTACGGCTTCAACATCCTTGCGCGCGACGACTCGTTCGAGCTGTTCGGCAAGGTCGGACTCTACTACATCATGTTCCTCGCCTCGCTGGAGATGGACATGGAGGGCGTAAAGCGCAACAAGGGCCGCTTCCTCGGATTCGGTCTGCTCACGTTCGCGCTGCCGCTCGTGCTGACATACTTCGCCAGCATATCCCTGCTGCATTACTCCGTGTTCGCGTCGCTGCTCTTGGGCTGCCTCATGGCGTCGAACACGCTCATCGCCTACCCCATCGTGGGCCGCTACGGTCTGCAGCGCAAGCCGAGCGTGACGCTCTCGGTCGGTTCGTCGATGATTTCGCTGCTCATGGCGCTCGTGGCGCTTACAGCCATCGTCGCCTCCTACGGCGGCGAGACGAGCGTGTGGTTCTGGCTGCTGTTCGTGGGCAAGTTCGTGGGCTACTGCGTCGCGATGTTCCTGCTCATTCCGCGCTTCACACGCTGGTTCCTGCGCCGCTACAGCGACGCCGTCATGCAGTTCATTTTCGTGATGTCGATGCTCTTCATGAGTGCGGCGGCGAGCGAAGCCGTAGGTCTTGAAGGCATCATCGGCGCCTTCGTAGCCGGCATCATCCTCAACCGCTACATACCCCACGTCTCGCCGCTTATGAACCGCATCGAGTTCATCGGCAACGCGCTCTTCATACCCTACTTCCTCATCGGCGTGGGCATGCTCATCAACGTGCGACTGCTCTTCGAGGGCAGCACCATCATCATAGCGATGCTCGTCATAGCGGGCTTCGGAACGCTCGGCAAGGCGATAGCCGCATACACCGCAGCCTCCATGTTCCGCCTGCCGAAGTCGTCGGGCAACATGATGTTCGGACTCACTTCGGCACACGCCGCCGGCGCCATCGCCATGCTCATGATCGGTATGCGCGTGGAGCTGGAGCCGGGCAAGCCGCTCGTCACCGACGACATGCTGAACAGCGTGGTGCTCATGATTCTCGTTACGTGCATCATCTCGACGATGATGACAGAGCGTGCGGCGCAACAGATCACGCTGCGCGACCGCGAGATGCCGAGCGACGACAAGTCAGCCACGGCTGAGGAAAAGATACTCATACCGCTGAAATACCCCGAGTATGCGCAGCGCCTCGTTAACCTCGCGATGCTCATGCGCAACCCGAAGAACACCACGCAGCTCGTGGGTCTGAACGTGGTGTACGACGACGACGACATGCAGCACAACATGGAGAAAGGCAGCCAACTGCTGGAGCGTATGGCGCAGTACAGCGCGTCGGCAGATATGACGATGCAGACGCAGGTGCGCGTTGCGGCGAACATCGCCAACGGCATACGCCACGCCTTCAAGGAGTTCCGCGCAACGGACATCATCATCGGCATGCACATGCACCCTGAGGTGTCGCAGAAGTTCTGGGGAGCGTTCCACCAGAGCCTCTTCAACGGCCTCAACTCTCAGATAATAATGGCTCGCCTCAACCAGCCACTGCCCACGATACGCCGCATAAAGGTGGCTGTGCCGTCGCGTGCGCAGTTCGAGCCTGGCTTCTACCGCTGGCTGGAGCGCCTCTCGCGCCTGGCATGCAACATGGAGTGCCACACGGAGTTTCACGGACGCGGCGACACGCTGCCGCTCATAGCCGAATACATACGCCACTACCACCCCACCATGCGCTGCTCGTTCACCGAGATGACCCACTGGAACGAGATGCCGCACATCGCCGAGAGCATACAGAAGGACCATCTCTTCGTGGTTGTGACGGCAAGAAAGTGCACGGTGTCGTTCAAGAACGCGCTGGAGCATCTGCCCGAAGAGATAAAGCACCACTTCTCTGGCTCAAACATCATGATCATCTTCCCCGACCAGCACGGCGACGCTATGGACGAAATGACGTTCGCTCAGCCGCAGCACACCGAGGACCAGAGTGCATACGAGGCAATCGGAAAGTGGATTAAGAAGAAATTTTGAGTTTTGAGTTTTGAATTTTGAATTGTCGGCTGCGCCGATTCTGAATTAAAGAATTTTGAATTGAAAAGCTAATCTCAACACCTCACCATCTCAACACCTCACCATCACAACACCTCACCATCTCAACACCTCACAATCACAACATCACAACATAATATGATCGACATAAAAGGAATAACCAAGAGCTTCGGCTCGCTGCAAGTGCTCAAGGGCATCGACTTGCATATAGACAAAGGAGAAGTAGTGAGCATTGTAGGCCCGAGCGGTGCCGGCAAGACCACACTGCTGCAGATAATGGGCACGCTCGACAAGCCCGATAGCGGCGAGATAAGCGTTGACGGCGTAGACGTGATGAGCCTCTCGTCGAACAAGCTGAGCGACTTCCGCAACCAGCACATCGGCTTCGTCTTCCAGTTCCACCAGCTCCTGCCCGAGTTCACGGCACTCGAGAACATCATGATACCCGCATACATCGGAGGCAAAGGCACATCCGAGGCGAAGAAACGCGCTCTCGAACTGCTCGACTTCATGGGACTCGCCGACCGCGCCAACCACAAGCCCAACGAACTCTCGGGCGGCGAGAAGCAGCGTGTGGCTGTGGCGCGCGCCCTGGTGAACAACCCGGCTGTGGTGCTTGCCGACGAGCCGTCGGGCTCGCTCGACTCGAAGAACAAGGCAGAGCTGCACCAGCTCTTCTTCGACCTGCGCGACAAGTTCGGACAGACTTTCGTAATCGTCACCCACGACGAGCACCTCGCTTCTATCACTGACCGCACAATACACATCGAGGACGGACTGATAAAGCTGTAACATTAGTGAACACCATTTACAAGGGTACGGCAGGAATGCACATACCCTCCTACAAATAAACAAACGAACAACAAAACAATATGATAAAACTCGGCGACTACAATAAGATGACTGTCGTTAAGGAGGTTGACTTCGGAATCTACCTCGACGGCGGCGACGAAGGAGAGATACTCATGCCTAAGCGCTATGTGCCCGAAGGCACGAAGCCCGGCGACGAGCTTAACGTGTTCGTCTACCTCGACCAGGACGAGCGCCCCGTAGCCACTACGGAGACGCCGCTGTGCAAGGTGGGCGACTTCGCCTACCTCGAAGTGTCGTGGGTGAACGAGTACGGCGCATTCCTCAACTGGGGCCTGATGAAAGACCTCTTCTGCCCGTTCCGCGAGCAGAAGAAACGCATGCAGAAGGGCGAGAGCTACATCGTGCATGTACATATCGACGAGGAGAGCTACCGCATCGTGGCGTCGGCAAAGGTGGAGAAATACTTCGCAGAGCGCCACCCGTTCTACAACCACGGTCAGGAGGTAGACCTGCTGGTGTGGCAGAAGACGGAGATGGGCTTCAAGGTAATCATCGACAACTGCTACCCGGGACTGGTCTACGAGGATCAGGTGTTCCGCTATCTGCACACCGGCGACCGCGTGAAGGGCTACATCGGCACCGTGCGTCCCGACGGAAAGATTGACGTAACGCTGCAACCTACAGGACGACAGCAGACACTCGACTTCGCCGACACGCTGCTGCAATACCTCAAGGAGCACAACGGCAAGTGCGATCTGGGCGATAAGAGCGACGCTGAGGACATCAAGCGACGCTTCCAGGTGAGCAAGAAGGTGTTCAAGAAAGCCGTGGGCGACCTCTATCGCCAGCGACTCATCAGCATCGCACCCGACGGACTGACGCTCAACTAACGGTCAGCCAGACTTAATGCCAGAGACAATGAAACCAAACTATCTACTAATCGTCAGAGAAGCATGCGCAAAACGCATCTCAACATTCGCCTGTAGGACATGCGCTACGCTTCTCGCCGCACTCGTCGTGTCTGTTCTGAGCGTAGGGTGCGGCGGGAGAAGCGCGTCCGCCACAGACGACACCGACTCGGCACGCATCAATCGCCTGCGACAGATTGACGACTCGGTGATGACCTTCGCACCTTCCACACAACGAATCATCGACGAGGGCATACGCACAGCGCCCGACAGCATCACAGCCTACGAATACCGACTGCGCGAGGCACGCTTCTTATCGCTCAGCGACAGTCCGGAGCGCTCCAAGAACTGCATCGACAACATTCTGCGCTTCGCCAGCGAACAACGCAAGCAGAAACTTAGCCGAAAACAGACACTCCGACTCAACTCGCTCGTAGCTGGTGCGTACAACTGCCGCGCTGTCTACTACCACAACTTCCACCGCAACAAGGAACAGGCTATAGAACTATACCGGTCGGCTTACGACCTGCTCGCCAACAGCGACGCGAAGCACAATATGCCCAACGTGTGCGCCAATCTCGCCGACGCCTACATTCAGAACAACGAGATTCCGAAGGCGGCGCAGTGGTACCGCCGCGCGCTCTTCCTCGTCGACTCGCTCTCGCTGCCCGAGAAGGAGAACATTACGCTCTACATGGGACTGGCGCAGATATACCTCTCGCTGCACGACTTCGACACCGCACTACATTATTATAAGGCTACGGAGAACTACTTCCAGATGATGTCGCCGTCAATGCAGGCTTACTTCCTAAACAACTTCGGCAACTACTACTATTTTCTGAAGGACTATCCGCAGGCGCTCAAGATGTTCCTGCGCATGAAGCGCACCATAGAGCGCCACGGCATGCAGAACAACTTCGACATGTACCAGTGCAAGGTGAACCTCGCCGACGTCTATCTGAACATGGACAGCATAAGTCGCTCGCAGCAGTGCCTCGACGAGGTTGAGCCTTACTTCCGCAAGAGGCACGACCTAACGGCGCTCCACTACTGCAAGACAATACGCATCGGCATAGCCACCCGAACGGGCGACACCGCCGCGGCTCAGCGCATAATAGACTCCAACGACGAGACGGAAAACCACCCCGTGCAATACTCGCTCGCCAACCTGCGCAACATCTATCTGCAACGCTACTACGAAAAGGTGGGCGACTACCGACGGGCTTACACGCTGATGAACGAAATCAGCGAATACAACGACTCGCTCGAACATAACCACTCGAACATGCGTTCTGCCGAAATCATGGCGCGATTCACAAGCGACACGCTAAAGCTGCACCACGACCTCACAATAGAGCACAAGAACGCCACAATCGAGAAGACACAGAAGCAGCTGCTGCTCAGTATTGCCATCGTACTGCTGCTCATGCTGCTCTTTGCGCTATGGATAATGCAGAGCAAACGCAAGCAGATGAAGGCGCAGATGGACATCATGAACCTGCGTCTGAACATCGTGCGCAACCGTATCTCGCCACACTTCGTGTTCAACGTGCTCAACAACAAAATTGTTAATGCCGGACGCGTGGACGACACCGAGCTGCTCGACCTCACACGTCTCATCAGAACCAACCTCGACATGTCGCGACAACCCGCCGTGAAGCTCGCCGAGGAGCTCGACTTCGTGGAGAAGTACATACGCGTTGAGCGCTTCATGCTGGGCGACGACTTCGCTTGGCACATCAATGTGGCGGCAGACGTAGACCGCGAGAAGGTGCTCGTGCCGTCGATGTTCCTGCAGATTCTCACCGAGAACGCCATCATACACGGTCTGAAGGGATGGGACGGACACAAGGAACTCACCATCGAAGTGCACCGCGAACAGCACACTACGGTCATCAACGTGAGCGACAACGGACCAGGCTTCTCCACCTTCAACGGCACGTTCAAGAAAAAGACCGGACTGGGCATCATAGCGCAGACCGTAGCCATAAACAACGAGCATAACAAGAACAAGATACGCTTCGAGATAACGAACATAGAGCACAACGGAACGGTCTGCGGATGCCGTGCAACGGTGCGCGTGCCCGACGGAGTGAAGTTCCTGTAACAGTAAGCTGAATAGAAACGCAACTAAAAAAAGAAAGACTTATGATGAGATTTGTAATTGTCGACGACGACAAAGCGGCTGCCAACGCCCTCGCAAAGAAGCTCGCAGCGTATGACGAGACCGAGTTGTGCGGCATAGCCATGAACGGACTCGACGGACTGCGCATGATAAACGAGACACGACCCGACGTGCTGTTCCTCGACATCGAGCTGCCCGACATCTCGGGCATAGAGTTTCTGGAGCACGTCAACTGCCTGCCACAATACAAATGCCGCACGGTGATGTACACCGCGCACGACCGCTTCATGCTCTCGGCGTTCCGCAACAAGGCGTTCGACTACCTGATGAAGCCTATCGACGACACCGAGCTGCGCAACATCGTGCGACGCGTCTGCATAGAGATGGCTGGTGCGCCCAACTCCGTCTATAACTACGCCGAGACGAGAGGCGAAGCCGAACTGGAGGAAGCCGCTGACGAAGCCTTCGACGACGAAACTACCATCGGCGACCCTGCCAACGGCATCGCCTGCCGCAACGATGGCAAGTTTATCGTCTACACCAACTCCGTCGACTTCCGTCTTGTGGACATACGCGAGATTGGTGTGCTTGCCTACAACCACGATCTGCGCGTGTGGGAGCTGACCCTCGCCCACCAGAAGACGCCGATACGCCTGAAGCGCAACGTGAACAGCGACATGCTGCTCGCGCTGAACAGCCAGCTGGTGCGCGTGAGCCAGAAACACATCATCAACATCGGCTATCTCATGGAGGTGACGAACAACACCTGCCGCTTCTATCCGCCGTTCGACAAGGTGGAGGACGTGAAGGTAGGACGCCTGTTCCGCAAGAAACTCATCGACCAGTTCTGCAATCTGTAGATAAGAAAGAGATATTACAATTCGAAAAAACAAAAAAACTATAAACAACAAAAGGCAGAAATACGCAATGTATTTCTGCCTTTGTTTTTCTTGTTGTCTGACGGGTGATTACTCAGCTGAAGGAGCAACAACGCGACGCTCAGCGATACGTGCCTTCTTACCAGTAAGGTTGCGGAGGTAGTAGAGCTTAGCGCGACGTACCTTACCGTGCTTGTTCACCTCGATGCTGTCGATGTTCGGCGACTCGATAGGGAAGATACGCTCTACACCTACTGTACCTGACATCTTACGAACGGTGAAACGCTTCTTGTCTCCGTGACCAGAGATCTTGATAACTACACCACGGTAGAGCTGAATACGCTCCTTTGAACCCTCGATAATTTTGTAAGCGACTGTGACTGTGTCACCTGAACGGAACTCAGGGAACTTCTTGCCGGTTGCAAATGCTTCTTCAGCAACTTTAATTAAATCCATTTTCTTTTGATAATTAAATTTGTTTATCGTTCTCGCGCAACATAATCGGGCTACTCATCTTCCCGTCATCGGTTACGCCGAAAAGCGAGTGCAAAGTTACGACTTTTTATCCGTTCAGCAAAATTTTATCAGAAATAATGAGTATCTTTGCACTACGTTTATATAAAGTTTAACATAACACCATCAAAATCAAAACTTGCATATAATGAACAGATTACACACAATAAGCATCTCGGCAGCAGCCGTTCTGGCGCTTGCCTTTGCTTCGTGCTCTACAGCTCAGTATCGTGTAGCGTCGGTAGAGCGCAGCCGCATACTCATCGACTCGCGTTACGACAACAGCACCGACCCTGAAGTGGTAAGAACCAACAACGCTTTGCTCGAACGCAAGAAGCTGGTGGACGCAGAGATGAACCCCGTGCAGGGTCATGCTGCAGAAAATCTCTGGGTGAAGCGCCCCGAGAGTCCGCTCTCGAACCTTCTCGCCGACATACTCGTGTGGGGCGGCGCAAAGTTCAACGAGCAGCCCGACTTCGCCGTGTACAACATGGGCGGCATACGCGCTGCGCTGAGCAAGGGCACCGTGACGCGCGGCAACATTCTCGACGTGGCACCGTTCGACAACAAGATTTGCTTCATCACGCTCAGCGGTGCCGACGTGCTTGAGCTGTTCGGGCAGATAGCTATGCGCCACGGCGAGGGACTGAGCCACTCACTGCGCCTGACGGCAACGGCTGACGGCAAACTCGTCTCTGCCACTATCAACGGAAAGCCGGTAGACCCCAACGCTAAGTATCGCGTGGCTACGCTCGACTATCTTGCGCAGGGCAACGACCACATGGAGGCGTTCCGCAAGAAGACCGACGTGGTGTCGCCTACGGGCGAGGAGAACAACGTGCGACACATCATCGAGCAGTATTTCAAGGCTGCCGATGCTAAGGGCGAGGCTGTGAGCTGCGCCGTGGAGGGACGCATGAAAATCGTTGAAAAGTAAAAGAGTAAAAAAGTAAAAGTTAGGAAACATATAAAAGAACCTATGAAACGATACATATATATTATAGCCATTGCGCTTGCCACATCGCTCAGCGCGGCAGCACAGAAAACCATAGAGATTCTGCACACCAACGACACGCACAGCTGCATCATGCCGCTCAACCCCAACCTCGCCGACACGCTCGTGGCTGGCAGAGGCGGATTCATACGCCGCATGGAGATGATACGCCAGGAGCGTAAGGCTAACCCCGACGTGCTCGTCTTCGACTCGGGCGACTTCTCGCAAGGCTCGCCCTACTACACTCTGTTCAAGGGTGAGGTGGAGACCGAACTGATGTCGGCAATGAAGTACGACGCCGTGACGATAGGCAACCACGAGTTCGACTTCGGCTTGGAGAACATGGCTAAGATATTCCGCGCAGCAACCTTCCCCATCGTCTGCGCCAACTACGACTTCACGGGCACAGCCGTAGAAGGACTCACCAAACCGTACATCATACTGAAGCGCAACGGCGTGCGCATCGGCGTGTTCGGCGTGTCGCCGAAGCTCGACGGACTCGTTGACGCCACAAAGTGCGTAGGCGTGAAGTATCTCGACCCCGTAGCCACAGCCGACAAGGTGGCTCACGAGCTGCGCCACAACAAGAAGTGCGACGTCGTGATATGCCTCTCCCACCTCGGATGGAGCATGGAGAACGACGTTGACGACGAGGAGATGCTCGCCAAGAACCACGACATAGACATCGTGCTCGGCGGACACTCGCACACCTACTTCACCGAACTGAAGTATGCGCCAAACGCCGACGGCAAACTCATACCCGACGACCAGAACGGCAAGCACGCCGTGTTCGTAGGCAAAATTAAACTCACGCTGGAGAGAAAATAAATGTTAAATGTAATACCCACTTGTAGGTATATCAAAGAAAAACACTACCTTTGCAACTACTACAAAAGTAGGTAACGACAGAAACAATAAACATTTAACAATAACAATTTAAACATTAAAGATTATGGCTTACGTAATTGGTGACGACTGCATCGCATGCGGTACATGTATTGGCGAGTGCCCGGTAGAGGCTATCTCAGAAGGCGAAAAGTATTCAATCAACCCTGACCTCTGCACAGAGTGTGGCACATGCGCAAGCGTTTGCCCGCAGGAGGCTATCAGCCTTGGCGAGTAAGGTAAGGATTTGATTTTCGATAAATCAAGAATAATGGTCGGTTGGCTCAACGCTAACCGACCATTTTCTTTAATATAACTATATTTCTTTTTAATATAACCATCGTTACCGTAGCGTGGTAACGACATTACCGCAGCGTGGTAACGCTGTTACCGCAGCGCGGTAATGGGGTTACCTGTCCGCGGTAATCAGATGTCCGAGAAACTCCATCAGTTGCGGAAGAAGTGCGGTGGCTTTCCTCACGCCAGCTTCATAAACCCTTCGCATCTTGTCCTCTTTCTGGCAAAGTCTGCCTATATCGAGCTTCTCGTCAGGACAGATGAGGAACGTGTCGCCTTTCTGCATCTCCGTGTGGATATAGTCGAGTTGGTCGTTATACATCACGTGGCGTCTTGACATCAGTTCAGCCACCTTCGGATAATCTCCCAGAAACATCTTCATCAGGAGTCCGACATGCGCCTTTTTCTTCTTGTAGTCGGCAGGCTGCGTCAGCACAACCACATTCTTTCTGTACCCTTTTTCTTGAATGAACCGCAGCGGAATGCTGTCTGCTATGCCTCCGTCGAGATAACGGTGCCCGTCAATCTCCACGGGTCGCGCAAAGACTGGCATCGAAGCCGAAGCCTGCATCCATCTCAACCCAACGCCCTCGACGTCGTCTATCTCATGATACACCGGGCATCCCTCCTCTATATCCGTACACACGGCATAGAACTTCATCGGATTTTCCCGGTACGTTCTAAAATCGACGGGGTCGTAAACGTGAGGCAGCAGATCGTAAGAGAACCGCTCGTTCACGTAGTTGCCGGTTCTGAACAGCGACCGCCAGCTCATGTATTCGGGATTGTCCTTATACCTTATATTATATCTCAAGGCTCTGTCAGGCTGGTTCGACTTGTAGTTGCTGCCGAACAGCACTCCTGCCGACACACCTACCGCGGCGTCGAACCTTATGCCGTGCTTTATGAACACGTCAAGCACTCCGCTTGTGAACAGCGCCCGCATGCCTCCTCCTTCGAGCACAAGACCGACGGAAGACTGCGGCGTGTCGGGTGTGGTGTTGTATTCGTTCGTAATCTCCATTCTGTATATTATAACGTTGTTTTTATTCGTATAGTTAGCTTCTTTCAATATTCAAAATTAGCAATAGATTTTAAATCTGCACACGCAATAAATGTTAAACAAACTGCAAAGTTCTGTTTTTCTCCATTTTTAGCGAACAAAAAGATGCTCCGATTGGCAATTTTACTGTAAATTAGCGTTCTCTAATATTACAGAATATGGCTTTAAACAGAAATAAGATAATATGTGCGCTGATTGTGCTCTGCTGCGTGTTAGGCAGCATCAGTCTGCAAGCCCGCAAGAAGGTGGGACTCGTGCTGGGCGGAGGCGGCGCGAAAGGTGCTGCCGAGGTAGGCGTGCTGAAAGTGCTTGAGGAGGCGGACATACCCGTCGACTACGTTGTAGGCACAAGCATCGGCGGCATCGTCGGAGCATTGTATTCAATAGGCTACAACGCTGCCGACTTAGACAGTCTGTTGCGCAACCAAGACTGGGTTTTCCTGCTCAGCGACCAGGTGAAGCGCGAGTCGGAGACCTTTCTTTCGAAAGACGAGAAGGACAAATACCTCCTTAACCTTCCGCTTACGAAAGAACGCAAGGTGTCGCTGCCTTCGGGTTATGTGAACGGTCTGAACATCTTGAATCTTTTCTCGAAGCTCACCGTGGGCTATCACCATGTAGACGATTTCTCCTCGCTGCCCATCCCGTTCCGCTGCGTGGCTGTAGACCTTGTAGAAGGCAAAGAGGTGGTGCTCTCGTCGGGGTCGCTGCCAATGGCTATGCGCGCCACTATGTCGATACCTGGCGTCTTTGCACCGATAGAATGGAACGGCATGATGCTCGTTGACGGCGGCGCATTGAACAACCTGCCGGTAGACGTGGTGAGAGAGATGGGAGCCGACATCGTTATCTGCGTCGATCTGAGCACGGGATGGAAGAAGAAAGACGACCTGAAGTCGGCTGCCTCGGTGGTCGACCAGCTCATAGGCATAATGGGTCAGCCGAAATACAGAAAGAACAAGGCGGAGGCAGACATATACATCAATCCGCCACTGAAGGGATACACCCCAGCCAGCTTCCAAGCCGAAGCCATCGACTCGATGGTGCAGCGCGGCGAACGGGCAGCGCGCATGCAATGGGACAAGCTGACAGCGTTGCGGCGCGAGATATACGGCAGCGAGGCCGACTCTGCCAGCCACCGCGTCAAGCCGCACAGACAGTCGCACACCGAAGCCTACCAGATAGCCGACATCAGGATAGAAGGTGTAGAGGGAGAAGAAAAGGAATGGATAAGAAAGAAGATAGCTTTGCAGGAGCATTCGAGCCTCAACCCAGAGGACATCGACCGCACGCTCGCCAAGCTGCAGGGACTGAACATCTTCTCGCGCGTAGAATACCGGCTGACGAACGACGAGCCTTACGACCTCGTGTTCATGCTCGAGCCGAGAGAAAACCGCCGACTGAACATCGGCGCGCGTTTCGATACCGAGGAACTGGCGAGCGTAATAGCCAACATATCCAACAACCAGCAGTTTGCCACCAACCACCATTATGCTCTTACCGGACGACTCTCGAGCAATCCCTATCTGGACATAAGCTATGCCTACGGACATCTGTTCGGAAGCAAGATAGGATTCTCGTATCGTTTGGCGCATCACGATTTCGACCTCTATCAGGGCAAGCAAAAGCTTGACGCCTTGGAACTGACATCGCACTCGCTGGCTGGCTTCTACACGTGCGACTTAGGCAACTTCCGACTGAAGGCAGGCACGCAGCTGGAGTTCTTCCATTATCATTCCGACTTGCACGGAGTGGACGGAAGTAGTCTCAAACGTTCTTCCGACCATTTCCTCAACTACTTCGTGTCGTTCGCGATGGACACATATGACCGTAGCTACTTCCCGTCGCGCGGCGGACGCATACAGCTGCAAGGCAAACTGCATACCGACGACGGCTTAAGCTATGACGACGGCAAACCGTTCGGCGACGTAGCCCTGCATGCCGAATGCGCCCTGCGATGCTCCCCACGCTTCTATATCATTCCGAAGCTGAAGGCGCGCGCGCTGCTTGGCAACACCATTCCTGCCATCTATCAGAACTATGTCGGCGGCATATCGGACGCCTACTATCTGCCCTGGCAGATGGCATGGGAAAGCTCGCAACACACACATCTGCTCGAACGCAACGTAGCGGCTGCGCAACTATCACTGCGCTATCGGCTGAAGAAGAAGTTCTATGTCACGGCATTGGGCGAATACGGCAAGCAGTCGCGCAAGATTTCGCGCATACTAAGCGGCGACAATCTGTGGGGATGCGCCCTGCGCGCCTCGTTCGACTTCGTCTTCGGACCGATAAGCCTACAGACCAACTACTCTAACCTTGACAAGAACGTAGGAGTGTACATCAACGCAGGCTTCCTGTTTTAGGAGAAGCAGACTTCTTTTAGGAGAGAACACAAAAAATCCCACCAACCGATTCAGTGGAAACAACATTCAAGGTTGGTGGGAACACTATCAAGTGTAAAAAAAACAGGTAGGAATTATTAAAAATATCTCTCTTGATACAGCGTCACGGCCTCTATCATTCCGTTCTCGCCGTGCAACGACACTTTATCTTCGCGCTCAAGCCATCCGAGCGACAGCAAAGCCTGATAGTCGTTAAGTCCGGTGGCTTTCAGCAATTCTTCGAAACTCATCTTTCCGTTTCTTGCCGCTATTGTCTGCCAGATAATACCGGCATTTGTTCCAATTTCGTGTTTCATAATTGTGTGTTTTTAAGTTGTTTTTTCTTGATAGATTCTCATACGTGCTTCAGCCGACGAGAGTCTTTTTACGATTGCTTTCAGGCGCAGACCATACATTACGCAAGCCAGCGTTGCATATACCGCCACCTGACACCACAATCCGATATATTCGTGCCGAACATCGGCAATGGAAGCGCCGTTGCCCATGATGCGCAAGTAGCCGTTCATACCGAAAGTGGAAGGGAACAGCCACGACACCCACTTCCAGAACGCCGGTATCTCCGACCCTGGCCAAGAGATGCCCGACATGAACAGCAGCGGCACAGAGAGGAACACGAACAGCATGATGCAGTCTTCTCTTCTGTAAACCAGTACCGACAACACCATCGCCATGAAGATGCACGCCAGGATGTATGGTATGATGAAGCGCAGGAACACCCAATAGTCGCCAAGGTTAGGCAGTCCGAACCACTTCGTGACAGCCGTGTACATGTATATAGCCATGAGCAGATAGAGCACGAAGTAGAAGATGGCCTTGCCCGTCACTATGTCGAACGGTCGCCTGTACCATTTGCGTTTGGGCAGCATGTGCGCCAGACACTTTTCGCACTGGTTGCCCATCGACATGCCTATGCCGAGAAAGAGCGTCTGCTGGATGATGAGCATCAGCACGGGCGGTATGAGGAAAGCTGCGAAACCGCTTTGCGGATTGTACAGACTGATGTAGTCGTACTCCACCGGCATACGCGATATCTCCTCGTCTTCGCGTGTAGAAGGATGCAGATACTTCTCCACCTTAATGTCGCGGTTCATGTCGAGCGAGACGTTGTTGGCGGCAAGCAGCAACGCCTTGTAATAAAGCAAGGAACTCATGTTGCAGTACAGTCCGACGGTGGTCTGCTCGCCACGCCATATATCCTGGTTGAATGTCTTTGGTATGCGCAGCACGCCGTATATCTTGCTTTCCTTCAGCAATTGCTGTGCCTCAGCCACATCGTTGCATCGTGCCACAAAACGAGCGTCGGGCGTGGCATCCATCTTGCGTACGAACTCTCGGCTCATCGTGCTGTTGCAGTCGTCGATCACCGCAAACGGAACATCGCGCACCACCTCGTTGGTATAAACATACGAATAGAGCAACGGATAGCAAAGAGGTACGAATATGATGAAGACAAGTATGCCCTTGTCGCGCATTATCTCCGTCATCTCCGTCATCCATATTTGAATTATGTTAATGAGCGTTCTTTTCATTATGGTACATATTTATGGTTCAGAAACAGACTGTGATAATGGCGCAGCGTGAGCAGCGGCAACAATGCGAATATCGCCATTGCGAGCAAGCTGTGCCAAGCGTACACGATGCTGTATCCGTTTAGAGCCTGATTGACATATAGCAGATAGTAGTGGCGCAGCGGGAACAAAGCCGACAGCTTCTGCAGTATGCCGTCCATCGCCGTCACGGGGAACGTGAAGCCGGCGAGCGAGAACGACAATATGCCCCAAAGCGAGCAGAGACACATCGACAGACGCATCTGTCCGCATACGCCGAAAAAGAAGGCGGCAAGACCCTGTGCGCCCAACACCGTAAGCATTCCGATGAGTATCATCGGCAGCAACCCACTGTTGCAGGGGAACTGCAGGAAGCGGTAGAAGTAGACGGCATAGAGTATGGCTATAAGCCAGAACACAAGCGTCTGCGGCAGCAGCTTGCCGACAATGGCTGTGAGCGGCGACTTGCCCGACATGCGATAGAGCACAAGCTGTGTGTTGCGCTTCCACTCAATGCCGATGGTATATGCCGACGACAACATCACCAGCAGTATGAAGATACCCGGAATGAGCATGTTGTTGAGATACACCGAATAGTCGAGATACGGATTGTTGAGCGGATGCGTCTCCACTTTTATTGGCTGTATCACACCCATTGCCTGGCGTTCTGTGAGGCCGTGCGCATAGAGTTTCTCTCGTGTAAGCGCCAGTCCGGTCAGCTCGGAAGCATAGCGCATGTCGCGCATCAGCAGATTGCCCGGCACGTAGTAGCATTCGTTGGTGTAGAACGATATGCGTGGCTGGCGGCTTGCCAGAGCCTTTTCAGTAGTTTTCTTCGGCAAATAGAAGAAACCGTATATTTCGCCGCGCTGCATAGCCTTTCTTGCCTCGCCGAAAGTGGAATAGTGGCGTACAAGCTTCACCTCCTCCATCGACCCGAGTATACGGGTGATGGTGTGCGTGATGTGCGTGTTGTCCTCGTCGACCATTGCCGCCGGCAACTTGGTTGGCAAGCCTTCGCTCATCAGCGATGTAAGGTAGATTAGGCAGAACAGCGGCGCAATGATCATGCAGAAGAGGAAGAGCGGACGATGTGAGTACATCTTCAGTTCTCTTCGGCCTATCATGGCGAGTCTTCTGATTGTCTTGCTTTTGATGTTCATGATGCTGTTGGTTTTATTTGCTGATGTTCTTGTTGGCAGCGTCTGCCGATGCCGGCTTCTTCAGCACAGCCGACATTCCCGACAACACGCCATCGACTGGCTGCAGCGGATGCGCCTGCACCTCGAAAGTCTTAAGGTCGAGGTCGTCGAGAGCCTTCGTAGCTTTCCACACGGCAAACGATCCTACATCCTTCATCAGCGTGATGCGCACGGGTATGGTCTTGTCTACGGCTGGCACATACACCTCTGCCTGCGTTCCGATTGAATAGCCATTCAGCTTGTCTTCGCGAATGTTAAATGTGAACCACACGTCGCTCACAACAGATACGTTCATGATAGGAGCACCTGTGCCTACAAGCTCGCCCACTTCGGGGAATATCTCCGTTATCTGTCCGTCGGCAGTAGCAGTAAGTACTGTCTCCTTTATGTACGAGTTCACTTCGGCGATGGCTCCCCTGGCACGTTCTGCCTGCGCCTGCGCCATGCTCTTGTCCTCTTTTCGTGCTCCATTCACAGCCATGTCGTATTTTGCTTTGGCAGCTTTTTCGGTAGCAACGGCAGCATCGTACTGCGCCTTAGCCTCATCGCGCTTCTGCTCTGCCATCACTCCACTTTCGAAGAGTCGCTGCACACGGTTGTAGGTCTTTTCTGTGACGTCAACGGCTGCCTTCGACTTCTGCCACATCTCGTAAGCAGCCTGGATGTCTTCCTGGCGTGCGCCGTTATGAGCTTTCTCCTCCATAGCCCTGGCAGCATCGTACGCAGCGTTTGCCTGCGAGAGTTTGGCTTCCACATCCGGAGCCTCAAGCACAACGAGCGTGTCGCCTTTACGTACGAAGTCGCCCTCCTTCACTCTTATCTCCAGCACACGCGCCGGCACTTTCGACGAGAGACGATAGTCGGTTGTCTCCGCCTGTCCTTCGAGCGTTTCCTCCTTGCTGGTGCGGAACAGTCCTACTGTGATGACTACTACAATCACGGCAATGAGAACCAAAGCCATTGCCAGTATGCTGGTGAATATTCTATTCTTTTTCATTTCTACGTTTTTACTGATTAAACATTTATTGTAAGCGTATATTGTAAGCCTGTATATACCTATATATATGTATTGTATCTTATATGTGTGTATCGATTGTGCCGATGGCTTTTCTCAGATACAAGTTGGCAAGGCGCACGTCAACCTGAGCGTTCACCCATTCCGACTTTGCCTTCAGCCATGCAGTCTGCGCCTCCATCACATTGCTGAGCGTTACGACGCCCTCCTTCATGCCGTGGTTGGCGTAGCGCAGGTTTTCTTCAGCCTCGTCTACGCTGCGCACGGTGGTCTGGTATCGCTCCAGACTCTCCTGCAGCTTCTGCCGGCATTGATTCACCTGCAGTTCTATCTTCTCCCTCACCTCTTCGGTCTCGTATCTGTGCATGCAGGCTTCAGCCTTGGCAGCCTTCACCTTATAGGAGCGGTCGCCCCATGTAAGTATAGGCACATTCAGCGTTACGCCTACGTTCCACATGCCCTTGAAGCGGTGTTCGAAACTGTTGAACACCGAGGGGTTGCTTGCCATATAGCCTCCCATCAGCGCCAGCTTAGGCAGATATTCCGCACGCGCCAGTTTTATCTTCTCGTTGTATATCTTGTTCTTAAGGTCAAGTGCCTGCAGCTCTTTACGGTTGCTTTCGGCTTGCTGCATAAGGTTGTCTGCATCGCGATTGGCAAGTTCGCCGTTGCCGATAGCTTCAGCCGTCTGCGCTTTGTTGTCGATATTGTCTTCCACCTCGATAGGCTCATTCATGTCAAGTCCGCATATTCGACATAGGTTCATACGCGAGAGTTCGATGCCGTTGTTCACCTGTATGAGTGCCACACCAGACTCGTTCACCTTCACCTTCACGCTAAGCAGGTCTGCCTTTGTTGCCATTCCTTCTTTCACGAGTTGCTCCACATCGCTCTCCAGTTTATCGACCAGCGCCTTGTACCCTTCTGCAAGTTTCTTCTTGCTGTGCAGCGCCACCAAGTTCCAGTAGGCGTCGTCTACCTCAACGATGATGTCCTGCAGGGTCTTGTCGTACATAGTACCCGACGCCTGCTCGGCATATTCGGTTATCTTGTTGTACGCGCGTATCTTGCCGCCCATGTATAAAGGCTGCGTAAGCGTCACCGCCACCACGCCAGCGTTGCGTGTGTCGGTGCGCAATGCGTCTACAAGTCCTTGTCCTGCCGAGTTAAGATGTGCACTCATCGGAGCAAGGTCGGGCACCAAAGCCGAAAGTCCGGTTCCTATGTTCGACAATGTGTGCTTCTGGTCGTCGCTCAGTAGCGACAACTCGCGGCTTGTGTACATGTACGCACCCGTTGCAGACACCTTTGGCAGAAAGTTTGTAGTGGCAGACTTGTGGGTGTAATGGGCTGCCACCTTGTTCTGCTCTTCCATAAGCAGGGTTTTGTTGTTGCTCACAGCCCGTGCTCTCAGCGAGTCGAGCGGCCAGTAGTTGCCCACGGCATGAACGTTGGCAAAGACAAGCGACATGAGTCCAAGTATCAATACTTTTTTCTTCATCTTGTTTTCTTACTTTCTTTTTTCGTTTGTCGGCAAAATTACTACCATCACACCACTTTTGCGTGTTCGAATGTGTATGCTTAATGTTCTTTCGTGGAACTTATTCCGCATCAGAACATCCTTTTCACCCATTATGCTACTAAATACGATTGTTTATTATTAAATTTGCCAGCAAATAAAACATCTCATATATGGCAAAATCAGACAAAATAGACAAAATAGACACAACGGACATCAAGCAACTGGCAAATAGTGAGTTTGTAGACTATGCTGACAACGATGTAGTTATAATTGACGACTTGCGCAACTTCGAGAAGTTGCAGACTATAAAGCTCGACTTTCTGCTTATCATCGTGGTTACGTCGGGACGTGTGGAAATAAAGGCGAACAAGGTAGACTCTACGGCTTCGTCTAACGATATATTCATCTGCCAGCCTAACACTATCCTGAACGAATGTCTGTTCAGCATCGACTTTACGGCAAAGGCTGTGTGCCTATCGGCGAAGATTGCGCGCAAGATGCTGCATATAAGCGATGTGCTTGACCTTTCTTTCTACCTGAAGAGCAAGCCCATCATTCATATCGACGAGCAGAACATGAACACTTTCGAGAAGTATCACGCCATGTTGTCAGAGCAGTTGCTGAAAGAGAACACCAACTATAAAAAGCAGATTATAGGATACCTCGTCAGTTCGTTCCTTTTCTGCCTGCTGAGCATCATAGAGCAAGCGAGTCCGCAAAGAACCACGTTGCACATGTCGAGGAGCAGCATGCTGTTCAAGCAATTCGTCGAACTGCTTACTTCGTTGGAGGTGAAGCCGAGATACCTGGAATATTACAGCAACCGATTGTGTATAAGCAGCAAGTATCTGTCGAACATCTGCAAGGAGAACAGCGGAAAGACAGCCTACGACTGGATTATAGAATATGCTACGGAGGACATCAACCGTCTTCTGTCGCATTCGGACATGAGCATAAAGGAGATTTCCAACTACCTCGAGTTTCCTAACCTCTCGTTCTTCGGAAAATACGTGAAGGCACATCTCGGCTGTTCGCCCACCGAGTTCAGAAAAAAGAAAGGCAAGCAGGGCGATGCTTCGCAGAAAGACAAACAAGAGAAATAGAGCACCTGAGAAAACGGAAACAAGAATAAAGCATTACAATCTCTGCTTTATTACGCTGCGCACTTGTTTATGTGCCAACTAATGAGTAACTTTGCGTTACGATTCATCAATGACAAAAGAAATCTAAAACAACTAATTATAAACAACTAAAAAACCAAAGCATTATGATTAAACATCTACGCTTTTTCATGCTAAACCTGCTCGTGCTCGTAAGCGCGGCGGTTATGGCGCAGAACCAGGCAGTTGACTTCTCAAACGGCCTTCCAAGCGACTGGACGAAACTTGCAGGCACAGTTGCAAAACAAACTTACGAAGGAAAGACTGCCATACAGTTACAGAAAGGCGCTTCTATTTCAAGTCCGGCAATGGCAGAAGCGGCAACAGAACTTGTAGTAACAACAACAAGAAGTAGCAAAGGCACAACAATGACCGTTGCTTACAAAATTGGCGAAGCTGATGCAGTTGTCTTCAAGACATTCAACGCTACAGAAGTAGCAAAGGCTTCATGGGCAGAATACACAGTTGAAGTGCCAAAAGAAGCCCAGGTTGCTGGTTGCAAATACATCTTCACAACAAGCACAGCTTCTTACTACATCTCTCAAATAGAGTTCGTAGCAACCGGCGCTTCTAAAAAGACTGAGACAACAACAACATTCGGCAAGGACATAGACGGAGCAACATTCACATTCTCTGGTGACGAAGCACCTGTAGGCAAGACTGCAAGTGTTACTCCTGCAGAAGCTCTCAACTCAAGCAATGGTAAGCTCACATATAAGAGCGATCATACAGACATCGTAGCTGTTGACGAGACAACTGGCGCACTCACATGGGGCACGAACTACGGCACAGCAAAGATTACAGCCACATACACAGCTGCCGAAGGCGCTCTCTTCAAGGATAGCGAGGCTTTCTACTATGTAAAGCATAAGCGTGCTGCCGACCCTACAAAGGTGGTCTTCGACTGCAACGAGGGCGCTTTCGACAGCTTCGGCAGTGAGTTCGGATACAAGGAGGGCGAGTTCGACTTCGTTGACCTCAACGGCGACAGCTACACCTTCACCGTACACAACGCTATGCTCAACACCTACGGCGGGGGCTTGCAACTGAAGAAGAACTCTACTTCGGACGCTACAGCGCAGGGCTACGCCGTTTCACCGACATTCAGCAAATTCCCTTATGGTTACCGCGTAACCGTGACATACGAAGGGGGTCATGCACCTGATCTCGAATGCCCGGGCCATGAGACAGAAGTTAGCTCACAAGACGATGCAAACGGCACAATGTATATGGACGTACCATTCGCTGACGGCACATTCAAACTCTTAGGTGGTAACCAGGTGGCTTATGTGCAGAGCATAGAGCTTACTCCGCTCGCAAAGAAGGAGGCTACAACAATGACGTTCCCGAAAGAGGAGTACAACCTCAGCGACATCAACGCCGTCCGCAACTTCAGTTCGCCGAAGGCTACCGTGAAGGGCGAGAACGGTGAGGCTATCGAGGGTCTCAAAATCGTCTACACCTCAGACAACGAGGCCCTCGCTTATGTTGACGAGAACGGCGTGGTATGGCTCGACGACAAGATGGCTGGCACAGCTACCATCACAGCCTACTTCTACGGCAACGAGAAGTATGAGGCTTGCCAGGCTTCTTACAAGATTAACGTAATAAAGAAGAAGGACCCGCAGCCCGTAACGATGACTTTCCCGCAGGACGTCTACACCTGCTACACCGACGAGGCTCCGCTCTTCGACGGCTTCACGCCGACCATCAAGAACGCGGCTGGCGAGGTGCTCAACCTCCCCGTTAAATACTCAAGCAGCAACACCGACTTCTGCATGGTAACCGGTAGCGGCACGGTGCTGCTCTCGCAGAACCCGGGCGAAGTGACCATCACAGCCAAGTTCGCCGGCAACGACGACTATCTGCCTGCCGAGGCTTCGTACCTTATCAAAGTGATAGAGAAGGAGAAGGCAGAGGCTGGCATCGCTTTCGAGGAGACAATGCTGATGATAGACCTCGCCAAGAAGACAATCACCGCTGAGGAGCTCGGCTTCAAGAACCCGAACAACCTCGCCGTTACGTACTCTTCTAACAAAACCGACGTTGCAGAGGTAGACGCAGAGGGCAATGTGACGCTGAAGAAGGCAGGTCGCGTGAACATCGACGTTACGTTCGCAGGCAACGACGAGTACAAGGCTGCCACAGCATCGTGCACACTCATCGTGAACGACTACCGCAACACACCTAAGCTCGCGTTCGACCAGGAGGAGTACACAGCCAACATGCGTGAGGGCAACACCTTCAGCGGCGCTACACTCTACAACGAGTCGGAGGTGGCTCCGCTCACATACACCAGCTCTAACGAGGAGGTGGCAGAGGTGGCTGCCAACGGCGTTGTGATCCTGCGCAGCACGGGCGAGACAACAATCACCGTATGGTTCGCTGGCGACAACGACTTCAAGGCTACTTCGGCTTCATACAAGCTCACGGTTATCGACGCGGTGGTTGACGGCATACAGAGCATCACCATCGACAACATGCCTGAGGACGCAAAGGTCTACAACCTCAACGGACAGCGCATGAACGCAAAGGCTCTGAAGAGCGGCGTCTATGTAGTGAACGGCAAGAAGGTTGTGCTGAAGTAAACCGAAGCAATACATTAAAGGCTAACTGTAGGAGGCTACGGCATTTCTGCCGTAGCCTTTGCCATATATAGTGCAGATAACGTTCAACTGTTTATCGCTGAAATGCGCACACACTATTGACATATATCAAAAAATTACACGTTTTGATAGCAAAAGCGCAAGAAACACACGCAAAAATTTGGCAATATGCCTCAAAATCAATATCTTTGCAATGTTTTTCATGGTATTAGATTTAAGGTTAACAAAGGTTGGGACTCGGCGGAGCCCCTTTTTTTGTGCCCATACGTTACGTAAGCAACTTTTTTAGTATACATTTTGCAATAATTCTTGCAGGATAAATATCATTTTACTATATTTGCAACCGGATATAAGCCATTTTAGTAACTAAACAAGGATATTTGCTTATGGAAAAACTTTACTCGACGCTAATCTTAGCAGCAATGTTCGCCACTGGAGCAATGGCACAGAGCGAACCTACACTCATAACAAAGCCTGCAGAGGGCAAGACAATCAACCTCTACCGCACGACAACCGGCTTCGAGTCGGTCTACTACTACGGCATTCCGCATAAGAGCACGGGCGACTGGCAGCGTCTGGTCTTCGGCAACGACAACGCCGTGTATCTCGAAAACCCGATAAACTCACTCTACACGAAGACATGGATAAAGGGCTACCGCGCAGAGGGCGACACCATCGCCTTCCAGCTGCCACAGCCTATATACGCCGAGGAGGACGTATTCTCGGGCGACATGGTGTACGGCTATCTCTACCGCCTGCACCCCGAAACCGTCGACGAGAAGAACACCTTCCGACCCAACGAGGGCGAAGCTAACCAGCTGCTGAAGTACGTATGGCGCAACGACTCGCTCATCATGGTGATGCCCAAGGACGAGATGATAGGCATGTGCCGCGCCAACGGCAACTGGACAAGCTACGCCGAGGCAACATACAAGGCAGTGAAACTCGACAACAACACGGCGGCACCCTCAGACGCAGCAACCGTGCAGGACGGACTGATGCTCTACATGGACGTAGAAGGACAGTCGCAGCTCTACCCCGTGAAGTACGCCTTCGACGGCGACGACGTATACCTCGGCGACCTCTCGGCGAACATCAAGGGCCTCTGGATAAAGGGCAAGAAGGACGGCACGACAGTCACCTTCCCCCCGACATCGTACATCGGCATCGACACCACAACGGCTTGCTACATGTACGCCTCGTCGGCTGTGATGGGCAAGGGAGTGGACGAGATGGGCACCGAGTTCGACAAGGCGTGCCTCAGCACAGACCCGCTCGTCTTCACCTACGACGCCGAGAACAACGCGCTCAGCACGAAGGGCATCATGATGATTCACAAGAGCGTGGACGACGACCGCAGCACTAACATCTTCGACACCTACCGCTATGCGCTCATCAACGCATGGGACAAGCGCCCGGCTGCACCGCTGCCGCCGAAGCTCACCGCCTTCCAGCCGTACGACCCTAACCCGTGGGGAGGCCCCGGCGGCTTGCAGTTCACGCTGAGCTACTACTCGTCTGACTTCAACTATCTCGACCCGTCGCACCTCTACTATAACCTCTACATCGACGACGAGCTGGTTACGTTCTCGCCCGACGACTACCGGAATCTGGAGACCGAGATGACTGACGTGCCCTACTCGTTCAGCGACCAGTACGAGTTCTACAAGTACGACGAGAACAACCGCACCATCTACTTCTACAAGGACGTGAAGAAGAAGATTGGCATGGAGGCTGTCTACGTTGACGGCGACCTGCGCTTCGGTTCGGGCATCACCGAGTACTATCCGAACGGCGACCCGACTGGCGTGGATATGACCGAGGCTACGGTGAAGCAGATAAAGAGCGTCGACTTCTACGACCTCTCTGGTCGCAAGCTGAGCGCACCTGCAAAGGGCATCTGCATCCGCACCATAACATACACCGACGGCTCGAAAGCGTCGAGAAAGATTGTGAAGTAAAAGTTCTTCACAGCGACATAAATAGTAGAGGGTGTGTCAAAACTCTCTTATTCTTAAAAAATCACAAAGCCCTGACTTTC
>ERZ1026901.384-NODE-384-length-37731-cov-8.864158_pt1 | contig 37731 bp, 33 predicted proteins | sample MGYA00380179_ERZ1026901 | MGnify/ENA primary metagenome ERZ1026901 (study PRJEB33269, sample SAMEA4719815) | human gut metagenome | biome: human-associated habitat; feature: organic feature; material: feces | place: Cameroon | collected 2013-10 ... | reverse complement strand
AGAGCCTTACAGGCGCATTTGAAAAACCTCCGGCTATGCCGGAGGATATTTATTGTGGCTGAAATTTGAGGGCTGTGTTCACGGCGTTCAATGAAGTGCAATCTCCAGCTTGCCTGTATACATTTTCTCACCACGACTTCAACATAGAGGCCCACGCCGGTTTGTCCGCTTTCTGGTACTGTTCGGGGAAGGGGGCATTACCTGTAATGCCACAATCAGAGGCACTCGGTACAACGTAGCTTAATGCGTTCAATCACCTCATCTCTGGGCTTCTGATGCCCATGTGTAGCTTCTGGATGAGCAATTCAGAAACCAGTCATATTACAGGGCAGCTGGAAATGCTACTGCGTGAAGCGGCAACGTGATTTGAAGTTTGTGTCTCCATTGCTTATTACCAAAAATGTTTCTTGTAACGCGCTACAGCATCTTCAACCATCAGCTCAATTGTGACAACCGGTATAAGTCCCAGCACTTGTGATATCCAATTCTTACCATTCAGCGTATTCCAGCCAGCGACTTCACGTCCAACCAACATGATTGGTTGCTGAAGAAATAAAAATGAGTAATCGTGTTGTCAGGCGTATAAGTACGGCTGGTGCTTTGCTAGCATCAAATCCTTCGGTAGCGACAACACGGGAAGTTCAACAACGATGAATATAACTTATCCAACTGAGAAACTTTATCTCAGAAATATCCATGAACTTTTGGGAGAAAATTTCTACATCCCTGCTTATCAGCGGGGATATCGCTGGGGGGCTATCCAGGTGAAAGAACTTCTGGATGATATCTGGGAGTTCAGTCAGCCGCATGGTGGTAATGACTCTGCATTTTACTGTCTCCAGCCGGTGGTTGTGGTTCGAGGAGAAGATTGTTGGCAGGTCGTGGATGGGCAACAAAGGCTAACCACGCTACGTCTTATCCTGCACTTTTTGGAGCAAGAACACCTGAAGCGACCTTTAGCGGATGCCTACAAAAAAAACGTGTATATGTTGAAGTATGAGACCCGATCGGGGTGTGAAGAATTTTTACAGGAGATTCATAAAGCATCCAACTCTGGCAATATTGACTTTTTTCATATGGTCCAAGCATATAAGGCTATTAGAAATTGGTTCTCCGAAAAAGATTATAATGATAACAATAAACTCCTCGCTACTTTACTGGCAAAGTCATCTGAAGAACGGTCTGTAAAGGTTATTTGGTACGATTTAAGTGACGAATGCCTTAACAACGATTATGCAATTGATGTTTTTTCCCGTATCAATATTGGTAAAATACCTTTAACTAATGCTGAGTTGATTAAAGCTCTGTTTTTGCAACGCAGTCATTTCCATAATGACCAGGCAATATTGAAGCAGTTACAAATTGCTACAGAATGGGATATTATTGAAAAGAGGTTACAGGAGCCTGCATTCTGGTATTTCATCAGTAATTCAAACAAACACTACCCAACTCGAATTGAATACATCTTCGATTTAATGAAAGGGAAAAAGGCTGGTGACGAGGCATTTTTCACATTCCATAAGTTCCATGAAGATTTCAAGTCTGGTTCGGCTAATATTGATCAGCTGTGGCAAGGAGTTAAGCGTTATTTCCTGAGCTTTGATGAATGGTTCCAGGACAGAGAGTTGTACCATTTTATAGGCTTTCTGGTGGATTGTGGTGAGAAAGTCGCGGATTTAAAAGCTGAGTCAGAACGGGAGAATTCAACGAAAACAGAATTCAAAAAATATTTGCAAGATCGTATTCGTCTCCAGGTCAGGTGCCAGTTAGATGAGCTTTACTATGATGAGCCTGTTATTAAAAAATTGCTATTATTGTTCAATATTCACACTTTGCTATCAACGAGGGAAGCAGACACACGTTTTCCTTTTGACCGCTACAAGCAAGAAAAATGGGATATTGAGCATATTCGGTCACAGACAGATTCTGTCCCTGTTGGGGCTGCCCGTAGGGAGTGGCTATCGGACATTGAGGTTTACTTTAGTGGTAGTCGGTTTAAAGTTGATTCTTTAAAAAGAGAACAAGAATTTGCTGCCTTAGCCACCGAACTCCTGAGCCAGGAACATATCGATGCCAAATTCGACAAGCTTTATAATGACGTAGTTAGTTATTTTGGCCAGGATAAAGTGTCCTGGGTAGATGAGTTAGGCAATCTGGCACTACTAGACTCTTCAACCAACCGCAGTTACAAAAATGCCCTGTTTCCAATTAAACGCGCCCGCATCATAGACAACGATAAGCGCGGAGTTTTTATCCCCATTTGTACTAAGAATGTCTTTTTAAAATATTATAGTCAATCTGTGACTGAACTGATTCATTGGTCTGAATCGGATGCAAAATATTATCAGGAAGCAATATTTCAAGCGTTGAAAGATTATTTGCCTGAACAAGGAAAAAATAATGAATGATATAAAAATCGATTCGCGTTCGGGTGAACGACTCAGTTTTTACCAGTTGTTTGAACAAAAATATATGCAGGTAGAAATCCCTATAATCCAACGGGATTATGCCCAAGGTCGGACAGAAGTTTCAGAGATAAGAGATACTTTTTTACAAGCATTACATGACTATTTGAAGAAGGGGGAGTCTTTTCAGGATTTGGACTTTATTTACGGTAGCGTGACTAAAAATGATACTGGACGGCATCGTTTCACGCCCTTGGATGGTCAGCAACGATTGACCACCTTATTCTTACTACACTGGTACCTTGCTCAAATTGCAGGTCAGCAAGAATCCTTTCGACGGGTATTAAGTACTGACGGGCATTCCCATTTTACCTATGAAACTCGCAGTAGTTCGAGAGAGTTTTGCAATGCATTAGTTGCTAATGACATAGATTTCTGTGCCTTATTGCTGGAGTCTGGTACTGAGTGTCTGAGTAAGACGATTAAAGACAGAGCGTGGTTCTATTTGTCATGGGTGAGCGACCCTACCATAAGTTCAATGCTGACGATGCTGGATGCGATTCACCTTAACTTTTCCGAAAATCCAGATTACTTTGATAAACTGATCGACAAAGACAATCCAGTAATCACATTTCGATTCCTGAACCTTGCTGAATTTAAACTCACGGATGATCTGTATATCAAAATGAATGCCCGAGGCAAGCCTCTGACTGGCTTTGAAAACTTTAAGGCAAGGCTGGAAAAAACTATTAAGTCATTTACCGGAGAGTGGCCGGAATATCGATTAAGCTTCAAAGATACGCCTGCGTCTGGCTATGAGTACTTCATTCACAAGATAGATACGGATTGGGCTGACTTGTTCTGGTGTTACCGAAATGCTGTGACAAAAGATGATTCTTTTGATGATGAGTTAATGAATTTTATTTCCATATGCATAGCCAATTTTCTGTTACTACAAGATGCAGACGGTAGATATAGCTTGCAAAAGCAACTGTTCGGATCTGGCGGTAAAATTAGCTCGTTATCCTTTGTCGATTATGAACAATATGGATATTTGTCACAACCACTGATAATTGATTTGATTGTACGGTTGGATCTATTGCGAGGTCATACCAATTCATGTACTGGTGTGGCTAAATACATGGAAAATAATAGGTATTACGATGAGGTGGCTGTATTTAAAAAGATTATCCTCAATAGCTCAAATTTTTCTGAAAAGCTAAGGTTTCATGCTTTTTACGCGGCTTTGGCAAATGGCAAGAGGGGGCCAGAGTTAGCTTCCTGGATGCGGGTTGTATTCAATCTTACGGAGAATACAATTTTTAATACTGTAGATGATTATCATAAAGCATTGTTGTCTATTAATGAATTGTCCCAAAGAGATGACACTGTGCTAAATTTGCTCATTCACGATGTAACGATAAAAGGTTTTCTTGCGGTTCAGGTATTTGAAGAAAAACTGAAAGCTCACCTTTTGATAAAATCTTCTGAGTGGAAAACAGCCATTCTTGAACTTGAAAACCACGAGTACTTCAGGGGCCAAATAGGTTTCGCATTAAATTTTAGCGGCATTGTTGACTACTTTAACTGTCATGGAAACGTTGACTGGATTGATGCGAAGGAAAACTATTTTGTACGTTTCAAACACTATGCGGATAGTAGTTCTGCAGTATTCAGTGCCATAGGACAAAGTTCTGAAGCATTAGGTTTTGCATGGGAGCGTGCTGTACTTTCAAAAGGTGATTATCTTACCCCGACAACTGCGGATAGATTTAACCTTCTCAGTTCACGTACTAATAAAAATAATGTTGACCGTGATCATTCCTGGCGGCGTCTGTTGCGGCAAGAATCAAACACTTCATGGAAGACACGGCAACAATATGTTAAGGCAGTGCTGGATGATCCGGCTTTTGACATGTGTGATTTAAAAGCTGGATTAGAGAAGATATGCATTAAGGCAGTAAGCGAGCAGCCATTTAACTGGCGTACTATGTTGATTGTGAAACCAGAGTTATTTAGTTTTTGTAATCAGGGGTTTATTGTTAAAAACGCTCACGAAATCGTACTATTACATGAGTCTCAGAGAAATCACTATCAAAGTGAACTTTACTCCAGGTTCTTAGCGCTGGAACTGAAAGATAAAGAACTGAATATAGCCCCTTTCAAGCAAAGTAACTACAATAGTGTACGTAGTGGCGAAGATATATCACTTATAAATTTAAGTGGTTTTTCCCTCGATGAGCAACAGTTTCAAGTGGAAATATTCTACAGTGACGATCAATATAACATATTGTTTTACCGTAATGATGAGACAGCATTATTCTCAGATGAATTGCGGAGCAATATGGAATCCTGTGGGTTTATTGTTCTTGCTGATTCAAAGGATTACAATCCTGAAGATTGGGGGTGTAGTAATGATAATTATGTGTACTTCTGTGAAGAGCCTAATAAAGCATTAACAATAATATCAGACCTTTGCACCCGACTGGCTAAATTAAGTAATGAGTAATAATCTTACCCACGAACAATTGGCACGCACTGAGCGTAATTGCGGTGAGTGAATAGATTCAGTACCCCTTAAGCGCCGTGTGGAGAGCTACACCGAAACACTCGATGAGTTTCAGTCTATGCGCCGTTTCTTTGCTCAAAGTTATCTTTGACTATCTATTTTCTGCTAGTTACGGCAAAGGTAGATAGTCAATCTCCGCAAAGTGGTGGAATGAGTTCCTATACGATAAGCAATGTCGTGAAACCACCTTCGGGTGGTTTTTTTGTGCCTGCAACTTGTCGTTACACCCTCCTTAATTTTTAATCACCGGCAAAGCCACTCAAAAAGTATCTCTGATACGGACCGACATGTAAGATAGGTGTTGGCGAGTTGAGATCCACAAGGAAAAGCGTATGAAAACGGGACCGTTAAACGAAAGTGAGTTGGAATGGCTGGACGATATTCTGACCAAATACAACACTGACCACGCCATTCTTGATGTGGCGGAGCTGGACGGTTTATTGACGGCGGTGTTGAGTTCTCCGCAAGAGATTGAACCGGCACAGTGGCTGGTTGCCGTATGGGGTGGGGCTGACTATGTGCCACGCTGGGCGTCAGAGAAAGAGATGACGCGCTTTATGAATCTGGCTTTTCAACATATGGCTGATACCGCAGAGCGTCTGAACGAATTCCCGGAGCAGTTTGAGCCGTTATTTGGCTTGCGAGAAGTCGATGGCAGTGAGCTGACGATTGTTGAAGAGTGGTGCTTTGGCTATATGCGGGGCGTGGCACTTTCTGACTGGTCAACGTTGCCCGATTCGTTAAAACCGGCGCTGGAGGCGATTGCGCTGCACGGTACTGAGGAAAACTTCGAGCGGGTAGAGAAGATGTCGCCAGAAGCGTTTGAAGAGAGCGTAGATGCCATTCGACTGGCGGCGCTTGATTTACATGCATACTGGATGGCGCATCCGCAGGAAAAAGCTGTTCAGCAACCGATCAAAGCAGAAGAGAAACCGGGTCGTAACGATCCTTGTCCGTGCGGCAGTGGTAAGAAATTTAAGCAGTGCTGCCTGCATTAAGAGGTCAAATTGGGTGTCAGCGTTAATTCTGGCACCCAATAAGATCTAATCATCCCACTTCTGGTAACAAGCCTGCCGCAATCAAAAATTGCACGCCAATCACAGCAATACCACAGAGAAACACCACCACCAGCGCCGGACGACCACCTTTCACCCGGTAACCCGCCTGAGGATTGTGCTTTCTGCTTTGCCAGGTCAACAGCGAAGGGATAATCAATGCCAGTACCGCCAGCGCCACACCGGCGTAACCCAGCGCCATTACAAATCCTCGTGGATAAAACAGTGCAAACGCTAACGGCGGCAGAAAGGTAATTGCACCAGTTTGCAATCGTCCACCAACGGTATTTGAACGCTGAAACAAATCTGCCAGATAATCAAATAAACCTAACGCAACGCCGAGGAATGACGTGGCGAGGGCTAAATCAGCAAATAAATGCACCGCCAGCTCAACATGCGGAGAGGCCACCATTTCGCGTAATGCCTGTAACAGCCCGTTTAATCCGGCATGATTAGCCAGCAATCCCATAAAGGTGGTTGAATCAATGCTGCCAAGCGTCGCCAGCTGCCAGAAAATATATGCCACCAGGGGGATCGCACTACCGGTTATAAACACCCAGCGTAGCTTACGAATATTGCCATCCATATAACTGACAATGCTCGGCACGCTACCGTGAAAACCAAACGACGTAAAAATCACTGGGATTGCAGACAGTGCCAGCCCCTGTTGCAACGGCAGGGTTAAAAGATTCACCTTATGAATATGCGGAAGTAGCAGTACCAGCATCACCACCAGAAAAATAATTTTGGCGCTGAACAGAAAACGGTTAAATAAATCGACCAGCGAAGTTCCGACACAAACCACGCCACCGGCAACAAAAGTGAACAACAGCACGCCAGCGGTTGCCGACATTGAAATACCTGTCCAGTCGCTGATGCTGGAAGCCAACAATTCACCAGCACCGCTGATGTATGCCGCAGTCAGAGCATACATTAAGAACATCATACTGAAGCCCGTCAGCCACTGACCGTAGCGTCCCAGATAGCGTTTTGCCAGCGTGCCCAGACCGGTATCTGCCGGGACATGCTGGTACACCTCCAGTAGTAATAGCGCCGTGTAGCACATCAACGCCCAAAGCCCAATCAACAAGATTAACGTGACGCTAAAACCAACACCTGCCGCAGCCAGCGGCATTGCCAGCATGCCTGCGCCAATTGTGGTTCCCGCCACGATAAAAACACTTCCCAGAGTTCTGTTTTTCACGCTTTCTTCTGTCCTGACGATCTTTATGAGTGATATCTGCGGCGCAGGTTAAGGCATAACGGCGGATTCGTCAAACCGGCGTTACATATGGTGTAAATATAGATGTACAATAAAATGCGTTCAGTCCTGCGCTGGCGCAAAGTCTTGGTAAGCGGCAATCGCTACGCTAGCCTTTTTTTGAGGAGGAACGATGGACTCTATTCACGGTCATGAAGTGTTAAATATGATGATTGAATCAGGCGAGCAATATACGCATGCCAGTCTGGAAGCAGCGATTAAAGCGCGTTTTGGTGAACAGGCACGTTTTCACACCTGCTCGGCAGAAGGGATGACAGCGGGAGAGCTGGTAGCGTTTCTGGCAGCAAAAGGCAAATTTATACCTTCGGAAGACGGTTTTTCAACCGATCAGAGTAAGATTTGCCGTCACTGATTTGAAACGGCGGCAGTAAACCTGCCGCCTGAGAGCATTAGTTTTGTGTGTCGAGGGTAGAGAGTTCTTTGTCGATAAAATACAAACCTTCGCCGCTTTTGCCTGCCAGGCTTAATTTATCAATAATCGATTTGAACAGTTTCTCTTCTTCATGCTGCTCAGAAACATACCATTGCAGGAAATTAAATGTTGGGTAGTCCTGATTGGTCATTGCAGCATGAGCCAGTTCGTTAATTTTCTGCGTGATTAATTGTTCGTGTTTATAGGTTTCCTGGAATAATTCATCAAGTGAGGAATATTCAGCAAACGGAGATTCAACGGTATTAATACGCGGTAAGTTGCCGGTATCAGTCAGATAATCAAACAGACGCTGCATATGCGTCATCTCTTCCTGGGCGTGGCGGCGCAGGAACGCGGCAGCACCTTCGAAGGTATGATAGCTGCACCAGGCGCTCATTTGCTGATAAAGCAGTGAAGAGTACAGTTCCAGGTTCATCTGCTCATTAAGTTTTTCAATCATTTCTGGTTTCAGCATGATAGTGCTCCACAAAGGTTATATTTGTTGCTGTGGCGTCACTATAATTTGTTATTTTATTATTTGCAAAAGGTAAAATATAAACTTCATTTATTAAAAATACGAATGGGAATAAAACGCATTACCGCTATTTATTTAATCAGCGAAGATCCCCCTCGCTGATTAAAACGTTTAGAGAAAGACAGGGAAGGCGGAATGATGGCACTGATATGACAAAGTGAATTCCGTATTCAAACATAAGGAACCCGCAAAGAGGCTACAGTTGCCTACTGGCTGACCAAAGGGGATAGCGTGGGTATAGCCTTCCTGCTGGCATGCGCGATCGGCGATCCCGCGACTGACATAACGATCGGTACGGGCATGCTGCAAAAAAGCCTGATCATAAACCAACCGAACAATACCTGTTGCCGCGTCAACTTCGCCCACATGAGCCTGGCGAGTAACTGTGCACCCCGCCAGCGTTATTAATGAAAGAGTCAGAATCAGAAGTCTCATGGTCCAGCCAGAAGAGTAAAAGAAAGCAGTATTTTACGCGTTACAGCGCTGCGACAATGGCCGGAAAAGACGCCTGGCAGGCGCTATTTCTCGCCATCTGTATGTGTCAGAAATGGGGGTGCTGCTTTTTGATTATCATTTTTATAACATTAAAGGGGTATTTATGTGATTTGTATCACATAAAGATTGATTTTTGTGATGGTTGTCATATTATAAGTGCAAAGACAATAACACCTGCATAACAAATAGTCGGAGTGCCGCGATGAAACTGCGCAAGATCCTGAAAAGTATGTTCAATAACTATTGCAAGACGTTCAAAGACGTACCGCCAGGCAATATGTTCCGATAACAAAAAACCTGCTCCGGCAGGTTTTTTTGTGTCCTGATGACGGTGGATGTGACTATCGCTGAAGATGTGAAGCCGCTACTATAACGGCTTTCAAAATGCTATCAGGAGTTTACGATGTCCCAGCCGCTGAATGCCGATCAGGAACTGGTTTCTGATGTGGTTGCTTGCCAGTTGGTTATCAAACAAATTCTCGACGTTCTGGATGTAATCGCGCCCGTTGAAGTTCGCGAAAAAATGTCCAGCCAGCTGAAGAATATCGACTTTACTCACCATCCCGCCGCCGCAGACCCGGTCACCATGCGGGCAATCCAAAAAGCCATCGCGCTGATTGAACTCAAGTTTACCCCACAGGGCGAATCCCATTAAAAAACCGCTGCTTCAAAAAGATGAGGCAGCGGTTTCTCAAAAACTTCATCGGCGCAATGCATTAGCGCCGATGATGATCAATGCAGCTGATGCGACACGACATTCAGAACATGTTGGTCGGTCTGCACAGGGCAAATACCAGCAAGTTTCGCACTGCGCACTTCATCAAGAATGGTTTGCAGCAACAGGCCATCATGCTGCTGTTCTTTTTCCAGATCGCGCAGGAAATTGACGGTTGAATCATCATTCAGTTCTTTAGCTTCATCGGCTAACTGTGCCAGCGTGCTTGAACGTTGCTCGTATTCTTCCATCGTTTTTTGGAAAAGTTCTTCCAGTGAGTTCAGTTTTTCACCGGGAACATCAATGGCTTTAACGATGGGAGTAGCGCCGACACTCTTCATAAAGTTAAACATGCGCATCATTTGGGTCACGTTACTCTGTGCCTGGGCGCGAAGGAAAGTGGCGGTGCCGTTCAGACTCTGTTCAGAACACCAGTTACTCAGGTGAAGGTAGAGATTGGATGCGTAAAACTCGCGGTTCATTTGAGAGTTGAGTTTGAGAAGCATTCCAGCGGTTGCCATACCTAATATCCTTATATCCAGAAGTGGAGAGGTGCAAGATAAATCAAAACACCATAATTACTGTTTGCAGAATAATTCCTTTCTGCCGGTCCGAAATGTGATCGTGGAGTCAATTCTGACGATGATCTGAAATAAGAATAACGTCTGAACGGGTATAAGAAAATGCTTAAATCATCAAGTTTATATATTTTTACATTTCATTGATGAAATCAATGTAACTGCAATGAATTTTAATGATGATGCTTTTTGTATCTTGTTGATATTAATAGGGGGATTTGAATTCATGATGAAGAAATGATTTTTTAAAACGTTTTTTCATTTTTGAGATATGGCTCTCAGTATACGTGTTCTGTTAATTAATGAGCACAGTGATAATTAATGGCGAAATGAATGACGCGCATTTTCCACATCTTTGAGTTGTGGTTATTACACCATTTCAAAAACTCAACGCCAGGTAATGCGGCCTATTGACTGGTTAAAAAGAAGACATCCCGCATGGATACCAAAGACAACAAGGATTTCCAGGCTAATCTTATGGATTAATCTGCTGTGCATTCGACAATTTGTCTGACAAATTGGCTTTCCCTTATGTCTTTTCCCGCTAAATTTATGCACGTTCTCACTGTAATTCTGCGATGTGATATTGCTCTCCTATGGAGAATTAATTTCTCGCTAAAACTATGTCAACACAGTCACTTATCTTTTAGTTAAAAGGTAATGCTTTGTTTTCCGATTAATTTAACGAAAGTCATTCGTTTTTGCCCTACACAAAACGACACTAAAGCTGGAGAGAACCATGCACAAATTTACTAAAGCCCTGGCAGCCATTGGTCTGGCAGCCGTTATGTCACAATCCGCTATGGCGGAGAACCTGAAGCTCGGTTTCCTGGTGAAGCAACCGGAAGAGCCGTGGTTCCAGACCGAATGGAAGTTTGCCGATAAAGCCGGGAAGGATTTAGGGTTTGAGGTTATTAAGATTGCCGTGCCGGATGGCGAAAAAACATTGAACGCTATCGACAGCCTGGCTGCCAGTGGCGCGAAAGGTTTCGTTATTTGTACTCCGGACCCTAAGCTCGGCTCTGCCATCGTGGCGAAAGCGCGTGGCTACGATATGAAAGTCATTGCCGTGGATGACCAGTTTGTTAACGCCAAAGGCAAGCCAATGGATACCGTTCCGCTGGTGATGATGGCAGCGACCAAAATTGGCGAACGTCAGGGCCAGGAACTGTATAAAGAGATGCAGAAACGTGGCTGGGATGTCAAAGAAAGCGCGGTGATGGCGATTACCTCCAACGAACTGGATACGGCTCGTCGCCGTACTACGGGTTCTATGGATGCGCTGAAAGCTGCAGGATTCCCGGAAAAACAAATTTATCAGGTACCTACCAAATCTAACGACATCCCGGGGGCATTTGACGCTGCCAACTCAATGCTGGTTCAACATCCGGAAGTTAAACATTGGCTGATCGTCGGTATGAACGACAGCACCGTGCTGGGCGGCGTACGCGCGACGGAAGGTCAGGGCTTTAAAGCGGCCGATATTATCGGTATCGGTATTAACGGTGTGGATGCGGTGAGCGAACTGTCTAAGGCACAGGCAACCGGCTTCTACGGATCACTGCTGCCAAGCCCGGACGTACATGGTTATAAGTCCAGCGAAATGCTTTACAACTGGGTCGCAAAAGGTGTCGAACCGACCAAATTCACCGAAGTTACCGACGTGGTGTTGATCACGCGTGACAATTTTAAAGAAGAACTGGAGAAAAAAGGGTTAGGCGGTAAGTAATCTGCCGAAAAAATTCCCCTCTGCATGATGCAGAGGGGGTGTGAACGACCAGTGATTCTCGGAGACGTTATGCAACAGTCTACCCCGTATCTCTCATTTCGCGGCATCGGTAAAACGTTTCCCGGCGTTAAGGCGCTGACGGATATTAGTTTTGACTGCTATGCCGGTCAGGTTCATGCGTTGATGGGTGAAAATGGCGCAGGAAAATCAACTCTCTTAAAAATCCTCAGCGGCAACTATGCGCCAACCACGGGTTCTGTAGTGATTAATGGGCAGGAAATGTCCTTTTCCGACACAACCGCAGCACTTAACGCGGGTGTGGCGATTATTTACCAGGAACTGCATCTCGTGCCGGAAATGACCGTCGCGGAAAACATCTATCTCGGCCAGCTGCCGCATAAAGGCGGCATTGTGAATCGCTCATTGCTGAATTATGAGGCGGGTTTACAACTTAAACATCTTGGTATGGATATTGACCCGGACACGCCGCTGAAATATCTCTCCATTGGTCAGTGGCAGATGGTTGAAATTGCCAAAGCGCTGGCGCGTAACGCCAAAATTATCGCCTTTGATGAGCCAACCAGCTCCCTCTCTGCCCGTGAAATCGACAATCTTTTCCGCGTTATTCGTGAACTGCGAAAAGAGGGGCGGGTGATCTTATACGTTTCTCACCGTATGGAAGAAATATTTGCCCTCAGCGATGCCATCACCGTCTTTAAAGATGGGCGTTATGTCAAAACCTTTACTGATATGCAGCAGGTTGACCACGACGCCCTGGTGCAGGCGATGGTCGGGCGCGACATCGGCGATATCTACGGTTGGCAACCGCGTAGTTATGGCGAGGAGCGGCTGCGTCTTGATGCTGTGAAAGCACCAGGCGTGCGTACGCCAATAAGTCTGGCGGTTCGCAGTGGAGAAATTGTCGGTCTGTTTGGTCTGGTCGGGGCAGGGCGTAGCGAATTAATGAAAGGCATGTTTGGCGGTACGCAAATCACCGCCGGTCAGGTTTATATCGACCAACGGCCGATTGATATTCGTAAACCGAGCCACGCTATTGCCGCAGGCATGATGCTCTGCCCGGAAGATCGCAAAGCGGAAGGCATTATTCCTGTGCACTCCGTTCGCGACAATATCAACATCAGTGCCAGACGCAAACATGTGCTCGGCGGTTGTGTAATCAACAACGGTTGGGAAGAAAACAATGCCGATCACCACATTCGTTCGCTCAACATCAAAACGCCGGGCGCAGAGCAACTGATCATGAATCTTTCAGGCGGAAATCAGCAAAAAGCCATTCTGGGCCGCTGGTTATCGGAAGAGATGAAGGTCATTTTGCTGGATGAACCTACGCGCGGCATTGATGTTGGTGCTAAGCATGAAATTTACAACGTGATTTATGCGCTGGCAGCGCAGGGCGTGGCGGTGCTGTTTGCCTCCAGCGACTTACCCGAAGTCCTCGGAGTTGCCGACCGGATTGTGGTGATGCGCGAAGGCGAAATCGCCGGTGAATTGTTACACGAGCAGGCAGATGAGCGTCAGGCATTAAGCCTTGCGATGCCTAAAGTCAGCCAGGCAGTTGCCTGAGTAAGGAGAGTATGATGTCTTCTGTTTCTACATCGGGTTCTGGCGCACCTAAGTCGTCTTTCAGCTTTGGGCGTATCTGGGATCAGTACGGCATGCTGGTGGTGTTTGCGGTGCTTTTTATCGCCTGTGCCATTTTTGTCCCAAATTTTGCCACCTTCATTAATATGAAAGGGTTGGGCCTGGCAATTTCTATGTCGGGGATGGTGGCGTGTGGCATGTTGTTCTGCCTTGCTTCCGGTGACTTTGACCTTTCTGTCGCCTCCGTAATTGCCTGTGCGGGTGTCACCACGGCGGTGGTTATCAACCTGACTGAAAGCCTGTGGATTGGCGTGGCAGCGGGTTTGTTGCTGGGCGTTCTCTGTGGTCTGGTCAATGGCTTTGTTATCGCCAAACTGAAAATAAATGCCCTGATCACGACACTGGCAACGATGCAGATTGTTCGAGGTCTGGCGTACATCATTTCAGACGGTAAAGCGGTCGGTATCGAAGATGAAAGCTTCTTTGCCCTTGGTTACGCCAACTGGTTCGGTCTGCCTGCGCCAATCTGGCTTACCGTCGCGTGTCTGATTGTCTTTGGTTTGCTGTTGAATAAAACCACCTTTGGGCGTAACACCCTGGCGATTGGCGGGAACGAAGAGGCTGCGCGTCTGGCGGGTGTACCGGTTGTTCGCACCAAAATTATTATCTTTGTTCTCTCTGGTCTGGTATCAGCGATAGCCGGAATTATTCTGGCTTCACGTATGACCAGTGGGCAGCCAATGACGTCGATTGGTTATGAGCTGATTGTTATCTCCGCCTGCGTTTTAGGTGGCGTTTCTCTGAAAGGTGGCATCGGAAAAATCTCATATGTGGTGGCGGGTATCTTAATTTTAGGCACCGTGGAAAATGCCATGAACCTGCTTAATATTTCTCCTTTCGCCCAGTACGTGGTTCGCGGCTTAATCCTGCTGGCAGCGGTGATCTTCGACCGTTACAAGCAAAAAGCGAAACGTACTGTTTGATGCTTTTTTCTGCAACAATTTAGCGTTTTTTCCCACCACAGCCAGCCGCCACAACGGTTGGCTGTTCTTCATTGCAAATGGCGACCCCCGTCACACTGTCTATACTTACATGTCTGTAAAGCGCGTTCTGCGCAACACAATAAGAAAAGAGAAGGAGGAGAACCGGGTGACAGAACCGTTAACCGAAACCCCTGAACTATCCGCGAAATATGCCTGGTTTTTTGATCTCGATGGAACGCTGGCGGAAATTAAACCGCATCCCGATCAGGTGCTCGTGCCTGACAATATTCTGCAAGGACTTCAGCTACTGGCAACCGCAAGTGATGGTGCATTGGCATTGATATCAGGGCGCTCAATGGTAGAGCTTGACGCTTTGGCAAAACCTTATCGCTTCCCGTTAGCGGGCGTGCATGGGGCGGAGCGCCGTGACATCAATGGTAAAACGCATATCGTTCATCTGCCGGATGCGATTGCGCGTGATATTAGCGTGCAACTGCATACGGCTATCGCCCAGCTTCCCGGTGCTGAGCTGGAGACGAAAGGGATGGCCTTTGCGCTGCATTATCGTCAGGCTCCGCAGCATGAAGACGCATTAATGACATTAGCGCAACGTATTACTCAGATCTGGCCACAAATGGCGTTACAGCAGGGAAAGTGTGTTGTCGAGATCAAGCCGCGAGGCACCAGTAAAGGTGAGGCGATTGCTGCCTTTATGCAGGAAGCTCCCTTTATCGGGCGAACGCCGGTATTTCTGGGCGATGATTTAACCGATGAATCTGGCTTCGCTGTCGTTAACCGGCTGGGCGGAATGTCAGTAAAAATTGGCACAGGCGCAACTCAGGCATCATGGCGACTGGCGGGCGTGCCGGATGTCTGGAGCTGGCTTGAAATGATAACCACCGCATTACAACAAAAAAGAGAAAATAACAGGAGCGATGACTATGAGTCGTTTAGTCGTAGTATCTAACCGGATTGCACCACCAGACGAGCACGCCGCCAGTGCCGGTGGCCTTGCTGTCGGCATACTGGGGGCACTGAAAGCCGCAGGTGGACTGTGGTTTGGCTGGAGTGGCGAAACAGGAAATGAGGATCAGCCGCTAAAAAAGGTGAAAAAGGGTAACATTACGTGGGCCTCTTTTAACCTCAGCGAACAGGATCTTGACGAATACTACAACCAATTCTCCAATGCCGTTCTCTGGCCTGCTTTTCATTATCGGCTCGATCTGGTGCAATTTCAGCGTCCTGCCTGGGATGGCTATCTACGCGTAAATGCGTTGCTGGCAGATAAATTACTGCCGCTGTTGCAAGACGATGACATTATCTGGATCCACGATTATCACCTGTTGCCCTTTGCGCATGAATTACGCAAACGTGGGGTGAATAATCGCATTGGTTTCTTTTTGCATATTCCTTTCCCGACACCGGAAATCTTCAACGCGCTGCCGACATATGACACCTTGCTTGAACAGCTTTGTGATTATGATTTGCTGGGTTTCCAGACAGAAAACGATCGTCTGGCGTTCCTGGATTGCCTTTCTAACCTGACCCGTGTCACGACGCGTAGCGCAAAAAGCCATACGGCCTGCGGCAAAGCGTTTCGAACAGAAGTTTACCCGATCGGCATTGAGCCGAAAGAAATAGCGAAACAGGCTGCCGGACCACTGCCGCCAAAACTGGCGCAACTCAAAGCGGAACTGAAAAACGTACAAAATATCTTTTCTGTCGAACGACTGGATTATTCCAAAGGTTTGCCGGAGCGTTTTCTCGCCTATGAAGCGTTACTGGAAAAATATCCGCAACATCACGGTAAAATTCGTTATACCCAGATCGCGCCAACGTCGCGTGGTGATGTGCAAGCCTATCAGGATATTCGTCATCAGCTCGAAAATGAAGCCGGACGAATTAATGGTAAATATGGGCAATTAGGCTGGACGCCGCTTTATTATTTGAATCAGCATTTTGACCGTAAATTACTGATGAAAATATTCCGCTACTCTGACGTGGGCTTAGTGACGCCACTGCGTGACGGGATGAACCTGGTGGCAAAAGAGTATGTTGCCGCTCAGGACCCAGCCAACCCGGGCGTACTTGTTCTTTCGCAATTTGCGGGAGCGGCAAACGAGTTAACGTCGGCGTTAATTGTTAATCCCTACGATCGTGACGAAGTTGCAGCTGCGCTGGATCGTGCATTGACTATGTCGCTGGCGGAACGTATTTCCCGTCATGCAGAAATGCTGGACGTTATCGTGAAAAACGATATTAACCACTGGCAGGAGTGCTTCATTAGCGACCTAAAGCAGATAGTTCCGCGAAGCGCGGAAAGCCAGCAGCGCGATAAAGTTGCTACCTTTCCTAAGCTTGCGTAAGTGCGGTTAATCTCCCGTAAGTGGAACTAACAGCACATCGACCTCACTTGAGGCAATCACTCTTTTCGCCGAGCAGGATGCTCGCGAAAAGAAACTGTGATTGTGATTACCGCAAATCACCAAATCGAAATGATGTTTGCGACAAACCTCCAGAATATGTTCGCTTAACTCACCGTAGGTAATAAACGTCTCGTCAACGGGATACCCCGCATCCTGAATTAACTTATCAAGAAAGCTTTGCGTTTCTTCCTGCATCACGCTGCGTAAATCTTCAAGCATCGGCGCGGCTAATTGATTGTACATTTCCGGGTCGGAAGCGAGAGTAATTAAACTGATGTGTCCCTTTACTGGCCTGGCGATAGATACCGCTTTTGCTAGCAGTTGCTGACTTTCCGGTGTAACCGCAACGGCGACAAGAATATTGCTATAGCTCATAACCTGTTCCTTATTCTGTGAACTTCAGGTGACATTAAAGCTTTACTCCTAATGGAGAATCGACGCAATCCCAACTCAGTCAAACAGGTAAATATTAGTGTGATTATTAGTAAATAAAATTAATCAATCACTCTCGGTGGTCATATGATTTCAACTGTAATTATAAGAAAATAATGTACTGATTCTCCATATTAAACAAGTGGTTAATATATGTAAAACATTTTATTAACATTAAGTTGATTGTTGCCTTTCTTTGTATTTAATTAGTTTGTTGTGCGGTAAGTGTCTGTTTAAAAATAGCTTATCGGGTATTGCCTTAAAGCAATTATTTATAGCAGATGATTATTTACGGTGAGTTATTTTAACTGTGCGCAACATCCCATTTCGATTATTCCTGTTTCATTTTTACTTGCTATCGTAGCGAAAAACTTTTTAACAGATTGAAATACACCCAAAACAAAAGTATGACTTATACATTTATGTTAAGTAATTGAGCGTTTTGTGTGATCTGCATCACACATTATTGAAAATCGCAGCCCCCCTCCGTTGTATGTGAGTGTAGTGACGAGTAAAGTTGCGTCGATTTAGGAAAAATCTTAGATAAGTGTAAAGAACCCCTTCTATTTGTAAGGACTTATTAAATCCAAAAAAGGGGGCTCTGCCTATTGCAGCTTATCGCAACTATTCTAATGCTAATTATTTTTTACCGGGGCTTCCCGGCGACATCACGGGGTGCGGTGAGACCGCATAAAAATAAAGTTGGTTATTCTGGGTGGGAATAATGCATACCTCCGAGTTGCTGAAACACATTTATGACATCAACTTGTCATATTTACTACTTGCACAGCGTCTGATTGTTCAGGACAAAGCGTCCGCAATGTTTCGTCTCGGCATAAATGAAGAAATGGCGACAACGTTAGCGGCACTGACTCTTCCGCAAATGGTTAAGCTGGCCGAAACCAATCAACTGGTTTGTCACTTTCGTTTTGACAGCCACCAGACGATTACTCAGTTGACGCAAGATTCCCGCGTTGACGATCTCCAGCAAATTCATACCGGCATCATGCTCTCAACACGCTTGCTGAATGATGTTAATCAGCCTGAAGAAGCGCTGCGCAAGAAAAGGGCGTGATCATGAGTGAAAAAAGCATTGTTCAGGAAGCGCGGGATATTCAGCTGGCAATGGAATTGATCACCCTGGGCGCTCGTTTGCAGATGCTGGAAAGCGAAACACAGTTAAGTCGCGGACGCCTGATAAAACTCTATAAAGAACTGCGCGGAAGCCCACCGCCGAAAGGCATGCTGCCATTCTCAACCGACTGGTTTATGACCTGGGAACAAAACGTTCATGCTTCGATGTTCTGTAACGCATGGCAGTTTTTACTGAAAACCGGCTTGTGTAATGGCGTCGATGCGGTGATCAAAGCCTACCGTTTATACCTTGAACAGTGTCCGCAAGCAGAAGAAGGACCGCTACTGGCATTAACCCGTGCCTGGACATTGGTGCGGTTTGTTGAAAGTGGATTACTGCAACTTTCCAGCTGCAACTGCTGCGGCGGCAATTTTATTACCCACGCTCACCAGCCTGTTGGCAGCTTTGCCTGCAGCTTATGTCAGCCGCCATCCCGGGCAGTAAAAAGACGTAAACTTTCCCAGAATCCTGCCGATATTATCCCACAACTGCTGGATGAACAGAGAGTACAGGCTGTTTAACTGATACGGTGTGGCGAAACATTCCAGCAGCGGTAACGACGTACCGCTGCTTTTTTTTGCCCCAATCGCGCGTTAACGTCTGACGACTGAACATCCTGTCATGGTCAACAGTGGAAGGATGATGTCGTGCTTATCTTATTAGGTTACCTGGTTGTTCTCGGTACAGTTTTCGGCGGTTATTTGATGACCGGTGGAAGCCTTGGAGCACTCTATCAACCCGCTGAACTGGTGATTATTGCCGGTGCAGGGATTGGGTCGTTTATCGTCGGCAATAATGGCAAAGCGATTAAAGGCACGCTGAAGGCGCTGCCGTTGCTGTTTCGTCGCTCCAAATACACCAAAGCTATGTATATGGATCTGCTGGCTCTGCTTTATCGGTTGATGGCGAAATCGCGGCAGATGGGGATGTTTTCGCTGGAACGCGATATTGAAAATCCCCGTGAGAGCGAAATCTTCGCCAGCTACCCACGCATCCTTGCGGATAGCGTCATGCTTGATTTTATCGTCGATTATCTGCGCCTGATTATCAGCGGTCACATGAATACCTTCGAAATTGAAGCCCTGATGGATGAAGAGATTGAGACGCACGAAAGCGAAGCAGAAGTCCCGGCGAACAGTCTGGCATTGGTCGGGGACTCACTTCCGGCGTTTGGTATTGTCGCGGCTGTGATGGGGGTCGTTCACGCGTTAGGTTCAGCCGATCGTCCTGCCGCCGAGCTGGGGGCGCTTATCGCACATGCGATGGTGGGGACTTTCCTCGGTATTTTATTGGCTTACGGATTTATTTCCCCATTAGCGAGTGTTTTACGTCAGAAAAGCGCCGAAACTAGCAAAATGATGCAATGCGTGAAAGTCACACTGCTTTCTAATCTGAACGGTTACGCACCGCCTATCGCCGTTGAGTTTGGTCGCAAAACGCTCTATTCCAGCGAACGTCCGTCGTTTATTGAACTGGAAGAGCATGTGCGTGCGGTGAAAAATCCGCAACAACAGACGACAACCGAGGAAGCATGAAGAATCAAGCGCATCCGATTATTGTCGTCAAACGACGCAAAGCCAAAAGCCACGGGGCAGCACATGGATCGTGGAAGATTGCTTATGCCGACTTTATGACCGCGATGATGGCCTTTTTTCTGGTGATGTGGCTAATCTCCATCTCCAGCCCAAAAGAGCTGATTCAGATTGCGGAGTACTTCCGGACTCCACTGGCGACTGCGGTTACGGGCGGCGATCGCATTTCTAATAGTGAAAGCCCAATTCCCGGTGGGGGTGATGATTACACCCAAAGCCAGGGGGAAGTGAATAAGCAGCCGAACATCGAAGAGCTGAAAAAACGCATGGAGCAAAGTCGATTGCGGAAATTGCGTGGCGATCTCGACCAGTTGATTGAATCCGATCCGAAACTGCGGGCGTTACGTCCACATCTCAAAATCGATCTGGTCCAGGAAGGTCTACGTATTCAGATCATCGATAGCCAGAATCGCCCGATGTTCAGAACCGGCAGTGCCGACGTCGAACCCTATATGCGCGACATTCTGCGCGCCATCGCGCCCGTTCTGAATGGTATTCCCAACCGTATTAGCCTTTCGGGTCATACCGATGATTTCCCTTACGCCAGTGGTGAGAAAGGATATAGCAACTGGGAGCTTTCTGCCGATCGAGCCAATGCTTCCCGCCGCGAACTGATGGTTGGCGGATTGGATGGCGGCAAAGTGTTACGTGTCGTCGGCATGGCGGCAACGATGCGCTTAAGCGATCGCGGTCCTGATGATGCTGTCAACCGTCGCATCAGCCTGCTGGTACTGAACAAACAAGCCGAACAGGCCATTTTGCATGAAAACGCCGAAAGCCAGAATGAGCCAGTAAGCGCCCTGGAAAAACCTGAGGTTGCACCACAGGTCAGTGTTCCCACAATGCCATCAGCCGAACCGAGGTGACAGCGTGAGTATGGATATAAGCGATTTTTATCAGACATTTTTTGATGAAGCGGACGAACTGTTGGCTGATATGGAGCAGCATCTGCTGGTTTTGCAGCCGGAAGCGCCAGATGCCGAACAATTGAATGCCATCTTTCGGGCTGCCCACTCGATCAAAGGAGGGGCAGGAACTTTTGGCTTCAGCGTTTTGCAGGAAACCACGCATCTGATGGAAAACCTGCTCGATGAAGCCAGACGAGGTGAGATGCAACTCAACACCGACATTATCAATCTGTTTTTGGAAACGAAGGACATCATGCAAGAACAGCTCGACGCTTATAAACAGTCGCAAGAGCCGGATGCCGCCAGCTTCGATTATATCTGCCAGGCCTTGCGTCAACTGGCATTAGAAGCGAAAGGCGAAACGCCATCCGCAGTGACCCGATTAAGTGTGGTTGCCAAAAGTGAACCGCAAGATGAGCAGAGCCGCAATCAGTCGCCGCGACGAATTATCCTTACTCGCCTGAAGGCCGGGGAAGTCGACCTGCTGGAAGAAGAGCTGGGGCATCTGACAACGTTAACTGACGTGGTGAAAGGGGCGGATTCTCTCTCGGCAATATTACCGGGCGACATCGCCGAAGATGACATCACAGCGGTACTTTGTTTTGTGATTGAAGCCGATCAGATTACCTTTGAAACAGTAGAAGTCTCGCCAAAAATATCCCCCCCACCAGTGCTTAAACTGGCAGCCGAACAAGCGCCAACCGGTCGCGTGGAGCGGGAAAAAACGACACGCAGCAGTGAATCCACCAGCATTCGTGTGGCGGTAGAAAAGGTTGATCAATTGATTAACCTCGTCGGAGAGCTGGTCATCACTCAGTCTATGCTTGCCCAGCGTTCCAGCGAACTTGACCCGGTTAATCATGGTGATTTGATTACCAGCATGGGGCAGTTACAACGTAACGCCCGTGATTTGCAGGAATCAGTGATGTCGATTCGCATGATGCCGATGGAGTATGTCTTTAGTCGCTATCCCCGGCTGGTGCGTGATCTGGCGGGAAAACTCGGCAAGCAGGTAGAACTGACGCTGGTGGGGAGTTCTACCGAACTCGACAAGAGCCTGATAGAACGCATTATCGATCCGCTGACCCACCTGGTACGCAATAGCCTCGATCACGGTATTGAACTGCCAGAAAAACGGCTCGCCGCAGGTAAAAACAGTGTCGGAAATTTAATTCTGTCTGCCGAACATCAGGGCGGCAACATTTGCATTGAAGTGACCGACGATGGGGCGGGGCTAAACCGTGAGCGAATTCTGGCAAAAGCGGCCTCGCAAGGTTTGACTGTCAGCGAAAACATGAGCGACGACGAAGTCGCGATGCTGATATTTGCACCTGGCTTCTCCACGGCGGAGCAGGTCACCGACGTCTCCGGGCGCGGCGTCGGCATGGACGTCGTTAAACGTAATATCCAGGAGATGGGCGGTCATGTCGAAATCCAGTCGAAGCAGGGCACAGGTACTACCATCCGCATTTTACTGCCGCTGACGCTGGCAATCCTCGACGGCATGTCCGTACGCGTTGCGGATGAAGTTTTCATTCTGCCGCTGAATGCGGTCATGGAATCACTGCAACCCCGTGAAGCTGATCTCCATCCACTGGCAGGCGGCGAGCGGGTGCTGGAAGTGCGTGGTGAATATCTGCCCATCGTTGAATTGTGGAAAGTGTTCAACGTCGCGGGCGCGAAAACCGAAGCCACCCAGGGAATTGTGGTGATCCTGCAAAGTGGCGGTCGCCGCTACGCCTTGCTGGTGGATCAATTAATCGGTCAACACCAGGTTGTGGTTAAAAACCTTGAAAGTAACTATCGCAAAGTCCCCGGCATTTCTGCTGCGACCATTCTTGGCGACGGCAGCGTGGCACTGATTGTTGATGTCTCCGCCTTGCAGGCGATAAACCGCGAACAACGTATGGCGAACACCGCCGCCTGAATGAGTAAAAAGGTAACAATATGACCGGTATGACGAATGTAACAAAGCTGGCCAGCGAGCCGTCAGGCCAGGAATTCCTGGTATTTACCCTTGGTGACGAAGAGTACGGTATTGATATTCTGAAAGTGCAGGAGATCCGTGGCTATGATCAGGTAACACGGATTGCGAACACGCCAGCGTTTATCAAAGGTGTCACTAATCTGCGCGGTGTTATTGTGCCGATTGTCGACTTACGAATTAAGTTCAGTCAGGTGGATGTGGACTATAACGACAACACAGTAGTTATCGTCCTGAATCTCGGGCAGCGGGTAGTCGGCATCGTAGTGGACGGGGTTTCGGACGTTCTTTCATTGACGGCGGAGCAAATTCGCCCGGCACCGGAATTTGCCGTGACGCTTTCAACAGAATATCTCACTGGACTCGGCGCACTGGGCGACCGCATGTTGATTCTGGTGAACATCGAAAAACTGCTGAACAGTGAAGAGATGGCGCTGTTAGATAGCGCGGCGTCAGAAGTGGCGTAATTCTCCTGATTTCCTCAATTGCAATGAACCCGATGACCTGCGCATCGGGTTTTTTATTTCAGTTTCGCGGCGGGTGGCATCAGCAATAAAGTTTCCCCCTTCCTTGCCGATAACGAGATCAACTTGTTTTCAGGAAGGTGCCTTATGATTAACCGTATCCGCGTAGTCACGCTGTTGGTAATGGTGCTGGGGGTATTCGCACTGTTACAGCTTATTTCCGGCAGTCTGTTTTTTTCTTCCCTTCACCATAGCCAGAAGAGCTTTGTGGTTTCCAATCAATTACGGGAACAGCAGGGCGAGCTGACGTCAACCTGGGATTTAATGCTGCAAACGCGCATTAACCTGAGTCGATCAGCGGTGCGGATGATGATGGATTCTTCCAATCAACAAAGTAACGCCAAAGTTGAATTGCTTGATAGCGCCAGGAAAACTTTGGCCCAGGCCGCGACACATTATAAAAAATTCAAAAGCATGGCGCCGTTACCTGAAATGGTCGCTACCAGTCGTAATATTGATGAAAAATATAAAAACTATCACACAGCATTAACTGAACTGATTGATTATCTTGATTATGGCAATACTGGAGCTTATTTCGCTCAGCCAACCCAGGGAATGCAAAATGCAATGGGCGAAGCGTTTGCTCAGTACGCCCTCAGCAGTGAAAAACTGTATCGCGATATCGTCACTGACAACGCAGATGATTACCGATTTGCCCAGTGGCAACTGGCGGTTATTGCGCTGGTGGTGGTATTAATTCTGCTGGTGGCGTGGTACGGCATTCGCCGTATGTTGCTTACACCGCTGGCAAAAATTATTGCTCATATTCGCGAAATCGCCGGTGGTAACCTGGCGAATACCCTGACCATTGACGGGCGCAGTGAAATGGGCGACTTGGCGCAGAGCGTTTCACATATGCAACGCTCTTTGACTGACACCGTCACTCATGTGCGCGAAGGTTCAGATGCCATCTATGCTGGCACCCGTGAAATTGCGGCGGGCAATACCGATCTTTCTTCCCGTACTGAACAGCAAGCATCCGCGCTGGAAGAAACTGCCGCCAGCATGGAGCAGCTCACCGCGACAGTGAAGCAAAACGCCGATAACGCCCGCCAGGCCTCACAACTGGCGCAAAGTGCCTCCGACACCGCCCAGCATGGCGGCAAAGTAGTGGATGGCGTAGTGAAAACGATGCATGAGATCGCCGATAGTTCGAAGAAAATTGCCGACATTATCAGCGTTATCGATGGTATTGCCTTCCAGACTAATATCCTCGCGCTGAATGCCGCTGTTGAAGCCGCGCGAGCGGGTGAACAAGGCCGTGGTTTTGCCGTGGTGGCGGGCGAAGTGCGTAATCTTGCCAGTCGCAGCGCCCAGGCGGCAAAAGAGATCAAAGCACTTATTGAAGACTCCGTTTCGCGCGTTGATACCGGTTCGGTGCTGGTCGAAAGCGCCGGGGAAACAATGAACAATATCGTCAATGCTGTCACTCGCGTGACTGACATTATGGGCGAGATTGCATCGGCATCAGATGAACAGAGCCGCGGCATCGATCAAGTCGCATTGGCGGTTTCGGAAATGGATCGCGTCACGCAACAGAACGCATCGCTGGTGCAGGAATCAGCTGCTGCCGCCGCTGCGCTGGAAGAACAGGCCAGTCGTTTAACACAAGCGGTTTCTGCGTTCCATCTGGCAGCCAGCCCACTCACCAATAAAACGCAAACATCATCTCGTCCTGCCAGTGAGCAACCACCGGCACAGCCACGACTGCGAATTGCTGAACAAGATCCAAACTGGGAAACATTTTAACGAGTATTGACTAACGCGGTCATTGCCGCCTGATGGGGAGCGTTGATGTTTAATCGTATTCGAATTTCGACCACGCTGTTTTTAATTTTGATTCTCTGCGGGATCTTGCAGATTGGCAGTAACGGCATGTCTTTTTGGGCATTTCGCGATGATTTGCAACGATTGAATCAGGTCGAGCAGAGCAATCAGCAACGTGCGGCATTAGCGCAAACTCGGGCGGTGATGTTACAGGCCAGCACCGCGCTGAATAAAGCGGGCACTCTGACGGCGCTTAGCTATCCGGCGGATGACATTAAAACGTTGATGACGACGGCGCGCGCCAGTCTGACGCAATCCACCACGCTGTTTAAAAGTTTTATGGCGATGACTGCGGGCAACGAGCACGTCAGGGCGTTGCAAAAAGAGACGGAGAAAAGTTTTGCCCGCTGGCACAACGATCTCGAACATCAGGCGACCTGGCTTGAAAGTAATCAACTTTCGGATTTCCTCACTGCGCCGGTGCAGGGATCACAGAATGCGTTTGACGTTAACTTTGAGGCCTGGCAGCTGGAGATCAACCATGTGCTGGAAGCCGCCGGTGCGCAAAGCCAGCGTAACTATCAGATTTCGGCGCTGGTGTTTATCAGCATGATTATTGTTGCGGCGATCTACATCAGCAGTGCGCTGTGGTGGACGCGCAAGATGATTGTTCAACCACTGGCCATTATCGGTAGCCATTTTGACAGCATTGCTGCGGGTAATCTGGCGCGTCCGATTGCGGTGTATGGTCGCAATGAGATCACCGCCATTTTTGCCAGTCTGAAGACCATGCAGCAGGCTTTGCGTGGGACGGTAAGTGATGTGCGTAAGGGAAGCCAGGAGATGCACATTGGTATCGCGGAGATTGTCGCAGGCAATAACGATCTCTCAAGTCGTACTGAACAGCAGGCGGCATCGCTGGCACAAACGGCCGCCAGTATGGAGCAATTAACCGCCACGGTAGGGCAAAACGCCGATAACGCACGACAGGCGTCGGAACTGGCAAAAAATGCCGCGACAACGGCGCAGTCGGGCGGTGTTCAGGTCAGTACCATGACTCACACCATGCAGGAGATCGCCACCAGCTCGCAAAAAATTGGCGACATTATCAGCGTTATCGACGGCATTGCTTTCCAGACCAATATTCTGGCCCTGAATGCGGCAGTGGAAGCGGCTCGCGCCGGAGAGCAGGGTCGTGGATTTGCGGTAGTGGCAGGTGAAGTGCGCAATCTTGCCAGCCGTAGCGCCCAGGCGGCAAAAGAGATCAAAGGGCTGATCGAAGAGTCAGTCAATCGTGTCCAGCAGGGTTCGAAACTGGTGAATAACGCCGCCGCGACCATGACCGATATTGTCAGTTCGGTGACCCGCGTGAACGACATTATGGGAGAAATTGCTTCGGCGTCGGAAGAACAACGGCGGGGGATTGAGCAGGTTGCACAGGCTGTCAGCCAGATGGATCAGGTGACTCAGCAGAACGCCTCCCTGGTAGAAGAAGCGGCGGTGGCAACGGAACAACTGGCGAACCAGGCTGACCATCTTTCGTCGCGTGTGGCGGTATTTACCCTTGAAGAACATGAAGTAGCACGACATGAGTCGGCGCAGTTACAAATTGCGCCAGTGGTATCCTGAAGTGATTGAGAAGGCGCTATGACTTCATCTCTGCCCTGTGGGCAAACGTCTTTATTGTTACAGATGACCGAGCGCCTGGCGCTTTCCGACGCGCATTTTCGGCGGATAAGTCAATTGATCTATCAACGAGCCGGGATCGTTCTGGCTGACCATAAACGCGACATGGTTTACAACCGACTGGTTCGTCGTTTGCGTTCGCTGGGACTGACGGATTTCGGCCATTACTTGAACTTGCTGGAATCTAACCAGCACAGCGGTGAGTGGCAGGCGTTTATCAATTCGCTGACCACGAATCTGACAGCATTTTTCCGTGAGGCACACCATTTTCCTCTGCTCGCGGATCATGCCCGGCGTCGTTCTGGCGAGTATCGTGTATGGAGCGCGGCGGCTTCGACCGGCGAAGAACCGTACAGCATTGCGATGACACTGGCTGACACATTGGGCACCGCGCCCGGACGCTGGAAAGTGTTTGCCAGCGACATTGACACCGAAGTGCTGGAAAAAGCCAGAAGCGGTATTTATCGCCATGAAGAGTTGAAAAACCTGACGCCGCAGCAACTGCAGCGGTACTTCATGCGGGGGACGGGACCGCATGAAGGATTGGTACGCGTGCGTCAGGAGCTGGCGAACTATGTTGATTTTGCCCCGCTGAATTTACTGGCGAAACAGTACACCATGCCGGGGCCGTTTGATGCGATCTTCTGTCGTAACGTCATGATCTACTTCGATCAAACTACCCAGCAGGAGATTTTGCGCCGCTTTGTTCCGCTCCTTAAACCCGACGGATTGCTGTTTGCGGGTCACTCTGAAAACTTTAGCCACCTTGAGCGCCGCTTCACGCTGCGTGGTCAGACGGTGTATGCGCTAAGTAAGGATTAACGATGAGCAAAATCAGGGTGTTATCTGTCGATGATTCGGCACTAATGCGCCAGATCATGACAGAAATCATCAACAGCCATAGCGACATGGAAATGGTGGCGACCGCCCCTGATCCGCTGGTTGCGCGTGATTTGATTAAGAAATTCAATCCCGATGTATTGACGCTGGATGTTGAAATGCCGCGGATGGACGGACTGGATTTTCTCGAAAAATTAATGCGTTTGCGTCCAATGCCCGTTGTGATGGTTTCTTCCCTGACCGGCAAAGGGTCAGAAGTTACGCTGCGCGCGCTGGAGCTGGGGGCGATAGATTTTGTCACCAAACCGCAGTTGGGTATTCGCGAAGGAATGCTGGCGTATAGCGAAATGATTGCTGAAAAGGTACGCACGGCAGCAAAGGCGAGCCTTGCGGCACATAAACCATTGTCGGCACCGACAACGCTGAAAGCGGGGCCGTTGTTGAGTTCTGAAAAACTGATTGCGATTGGTGCTTCAACGGGGGGAACTGAGGCAATTCGTCACGTCCTGCAACCGTTACCGCTTTCCAGTCCGGCACTGTTAATTACCCAGCATATGCCGCCCGGTTTCACCCGCTCTTTTGCCGACAGACTTAATAAGTTGTGCCAAATCGGTGTTAAAGAAGCCGAAGACGGAGAACGCGTTCTGCCGGGGCATGCTTATATCGCACCTGGAGATCGGCATATGGAACTGGCGCGTAGCGGCGCGAATTATCAAATCAAAATCCACGATGGCCCGGCGGTTAACCGTCATCGGCCTTCGGTAGATGTGTTGTTCCATTCTGTTGCCAAACAGGCGGGGCGTAATGCGGTTGGGGTGATCCTGACCGGTATGGGCAACGACGGCGCGGCGGGAATGTTAGCGATGCGGCAGGCGGGGGCATGGACCCTTGCACAAAACGAAGCAAGTTGCGTGGTGTTCGGCATGCCGCGCGAGGCCATCAATATGGGTGGTGTTTGCGAAGTGGTCGATCTTAGCCAGGTAAGCCAGCAAATGCTGGCGAAAATCAGTGCCGGACAGGCGATACGTATTTAAATCAGGAGTGTGAAATGGCGGATAAAGAACTTAAATTTTTGGTTGTGGATGACTTTTCCACCATGCGACGCATTGTGCGTAACCTACTGAAAGAGCTGGGATTCAATAATGTTGAGGAAGCGGAAGATGGCGTCGACGCCCTCAATAAGTTGCAGGCAGGCGGTTATGGATTTGTTATCTCCGACTGGAACATGCCCAACATGGATGGCCTGGAATTGCTGAAAACGATTCGTGCGGATGGCGCGATGTCGGCATTGCCGGTGTTAATGGTGACTGCAGAAGCGAAGAAAGAGAACATCATTGCTGCGGCGCAAGCGGGGGCCAGTGGCTATGTGGTGAAGCCATTTACCGCCGCGACGCTGGAGGAAAAACTCAACAAAATCTTTGAGAAACTGGGCATGTGAGGATGCGACTATGATGCAACCATCAATCAAACCTGCTGACGAGCATTCAGCTGGCGATATCATTGCGCGCATCGGCAGCCTGACGCGTATGTTGCGCGACAGTTTGCGCGAGCTGGGGCTGGATCAGGCAATTGCCGAAGCGGCGGAAGCCATCCCCGATGCCCGCGATCGTTTGTACTATGTTGTGCAGATGACTGCCCAGGCTGCAGAGCGGGCGCTGAACAGTGTTGAAGCGTCACAACCACATCAGGATCAAATGGAGAAATCAGCAAAAGCATTAACCCAACGTTGGGATGATTGGTTTGCCGATCCGATTGACCTTGCCGATGCCCGTGAACTGGTGACAGATACGCGGCAATTTCTGGCAGATGTCCCCGCGCATACCAGCTTTACTAACGCGCAACTACTGGAAATCATGATGGCGCAGGATTTTCAGGACCTCACCGGACAGGTCATTAAGCGGATGATGGATGTCATTCAGGAGATCGAACGTCAATTGCTGATGGTGCTGTTGGAAAACATCCCGGAACAGGAGTCGCGTCCAAAACGTGAAAACCAGAGTTTGCTTAATGGACCTCAGGTTGATACCAGCAAAGCCGGTGTGGTAGCCAGTCAGGATCAGGTAGACGATTTGTTGGATAGTCTTGGATTTTGATTTGTATTGCCTGATGTGGCGTGACCGCGTCATATCAGGCGATGACGCCGCATCCGACAAACGCACACCATGCTTGATGTGTGCAGCAAAAGCCCTAAATCCCGCCTGTTTTGCCCCTTACTCAGACCATTGAACGCTTTGCGCTCTGGCATCATTCACGCTTAATACTCTTTCCAGGATTGGCGACGTGTCTGACGAGAGCGACGACAAAACAGAAGCCCCCACACCCCACCGACTTGAAAAAGCGCGGGAGGAGGGGCAGATCCCGCGTTCCCGTGAACTGACCTCACTGCTGATTTTGTTGGTGGGCGTCTGTGTTATCTGGTTTGGCGGTGTGTCGCTGGCCCGTCGATTGTCGGGCATGCTCTCCGCTGGGCTGCATTTTGATCACAATATTATCAATGACCCGAATCTGATCCTCGGGCAGATTATTCTGCTGATCAGAGAAGCCATGTTGGGGCTGCTGCCGCTGATTAGCGGCGTGGTGCTGGTGGCGCTCATTTCTCCGGTCATGCTGGGGGGCTGGTATTTAGCGGCAAATCCTTGCAGCCAAAGTTTTCCAAACTCAACCCGCTACCGGGAATTAAACGGATGTTCTCGGCACAGACTGGCGCGGAGTTGCTTAAAGCGATTTTGAAAACCATCCTGGTTGGCAGCGTGACGGGGTTTTATCTCTGGCATCACTGGCCGCAGATGATGCGCTTAATGGCTGAGTCTCCGATTACTGCCATGGGTAATGCGATGGATCTGGTTGGGCTATGCGCACTGCTGGTGGTGCTTGGTGTTATTCCGATGGTGGGATTTGACGTTTTTTTCCAAATCTTTAGCCACCTGAAAAAACTGCGTATGTCGCGGCAGGATATTCGTGATGAGTTCAAACAAAGCGAAGGCGATCCTCATGTTAAAGGGCGGATCCGTCAGATGCAGCGAGCTGCCGCGCGGCGTCGGATGATGGCCGATGTGCCGAAAGCGGATGTCATTGTCAATAACCCGACCCACTATTCGGTAGCGTTGCAGTATGACGAAAACAAAATGAGCGCACCGAAAGTGGTCGCTAAAGGTGCAGGGCTGGTCGCGCTGCGCATTCGTGAAATTGGCGCTGAAAATAACGTCCCGACGCTTGAAGCGCCGCCGCTGGCGCGAGCGCTGTATCGACATGCGGAGATCGGTCAACAAATCCCAGGCCAACTGTACGCCGCGGTGGCGGAGGTGCTGGCCTGGGTCTGGCAACTGAAACGCTGGCGTCTGGCTGGCGGACAGCGCCCTGTTCAACCTACTCATCTTCCGGTGCCGGAAGCCCTGGATTTTATTAACGAGAAACCGACCCATGAGTAATCTGGCCGCGATGCTGCGCCTGCCCGCAAACCTGAAATCGACACAATGGCAGATCCTTGCCGGACCGATTTTGATCCTGTTGATCTTGTCGATGATGGTGCTGCCCCTGCCCGCATTCATACTCGACCTGCTGTTCACCTTCAATATTGCCTTGTCGATCATGGTGTTGCTGGTCGCGATGTTTACCCAGCGCACGCTTGAGTTTGCTGCGTTTCCGACCATTCTGTTGTTTACCACGCTGTTACGTCTGGCACTTAACGTGGCTTCAACCCGTATCATTTTGATGGAAGGACATACTGGCGCGGCGGCGGCAGGGAAGGTAGTCGAAGCGTTCGGTCACTTCCTCGTTGGTGGCAATTTCGCTATCGGTATCGTGGTGTTCGTCATTCTCGTGATCATCAACTTTATGGTTATTACCAAAGGTGCTGGGCGTATTGCAGAAGTAGGCGCGCGCTTTGTTCTCGATGGTATGCCAGGAAAGCAGATGGCGATTGATGCCGACCTTAACGCCGGACTGATTGGTGAAGATGAGGCGAAAAAACGCCGCAGTGAAGTCACTCAGGAAGCCGATTTTTACGGCTCAATGGACGGGGCAAGTAAGTTTGTTCGCGGCGATGCCATCGCCGGGATCCTCATCATGGTCATTAACGTTGTCGGCGGATTGCTGGTCGGTGTGCTGCAACATGGCATGAGCATGGGACATGCGGCGGAAAGTTATACGCTATTGACCATTGGTGACGGTCTGGTAGCACAAATTCCGGCGCTGGTGATTTCTACCGCCGCGGGGGTTATCGTTACGCGCGTCAGCACTGATCAGGATGTTGGCGAACAGATGGTGAATCAGCTTTTCAGTAACCCGAGCGTTATGTTGTTAAGCGCCGCCGTGCTCGGTTTACTCGGCCTGGTGCCTGGAATGCCGAACCTGGTATTTTTGCTGTTCACTGCCGGATTGCTGGGGCTGGCCTGGTGGATCCGCGGACGCGAACAAAAAGCGCCTGCCGAACCAAAACCGGTAAAAATGGCAGAGAATAATGCCGTTGTCGAAGCAACGTGGAACGATGTACAACTGGAAGATTCTCTGGGAATGGAAGTGGGTTATCGCCTGATCCCGATGGTCGATTTCCAGCAGGATGGTGAGTTGCTGGGCCGTATACGCAGTATTCGCAAGAAATTTGCCCAGGAGATGGGGTTTCTGCCGCCAGTGGTGCACATTCGCGACAATATGGATCTGCAACCTGCCCGCTATCGCATTTTGATGAAAGGCGTGGAGATAGGCAGTGGTGATGCTTATCCGGGGCGTTGGTTGGCGATTAACCCTGGTACCGCTGCCGGGACGTTACCTGGTGAGGCGACCGTCGATCCAGCATTTGGCCTGAATGCTATCTGGATTGAAAGTGCGCTAAAAGAACAGGCGCAGATTCAAGGGTATACCGTGGTTGAGGCCAGCACGGTGGTGGCTACGCATCTTAACCACCTCATAAGCCAGCATGCCGCAGAGCTGTTTGGTCGTCAGGAGGCGCAACAGCTGCTGGATCGTGTCGCTCAGGAGATGCCAAAGCTGACGGAAGATCTCGTTCCTGGCGTCGTCACGCTCACCACACTGCATAAAGTGCTGCAAAATCTGCTCGATGAAAAAGTCCCGATTCGCGATATGCGCACCATTCTCGAAACGCTGGCGGAACATGCGCCCATCCAAAGCGATCCACATGAATTAACCGCCGTCGTGCGCGTGGCGTTAGGACGGGCTATAACCCAGCAGTGGTTTCCTGGCAAAGATGAAGTCCATGTTATTGGCCTCGATACACCGCTGGAACGTTTGTTACTACAGGCCTTGCAGGGTGGGGGCGGACTGGAGCCTGGGCTGGCGGATCGTTTACTGGCACAAACTCAGGAAGCGCTATCCCGTCAGGAGATGCTGGGTGCGCCGCCAGTATTATTGGTGAACCACGCGCTGCGACCATTATTGTCTCGCTTCCTGCGTCGTAGCCTGCCGCAGTTAGTGGTGCTGTCGAATCTGGAACTATCAGATAACCGACATATCCGTATGACGGCGACGATTGGCGGCAAATAATGAGAGCCTTATTAGCAATATTATTGTTTCCGCTGCTGGCGCAAGCCGCCGGGGAGGGGATGTGGCAGGCGAGCAGTGTGGGCGTTACGTTGAATCACCGTGGTGAATCGATGTCGTCAGCGCCTCTTTCTTCGCGACAACCTGCATCAGGATTGATGACGCTGGTTGCGTGGCGTTATCAGCTTATCGGCCCAACTCCCGTAGGGCTGCGGGTTCGCTTGTGTTCACAATCTCGTTGTGTCGAATTAGAGGGGCAGAGCGGAACCACCGTGGCCTTTTCCGGTATACCGGCGGCAGAACCGTTGCGATTTATCTGGGAAGTGCCTGGCGGCGGGCGGTTAATTCCGCCGCTAAAAGTACAACGTAATGAAGTGATTGTGAATTATCGCTGAAGGACAAATAAAAATTACGCGCTCGCGGCATGTTTAATAACTCAGTGAAAAAGGCTCGATGTTTTGTTGCAATTATTTATCAGGAATAGCTTGCAACAAAACATGCCAAAAATATGTGAATTATCCTCTTGTCAAAGGGCTTGGATAAAAATCTTCAGAGTTACGGTATAACTGCAACTGGCGAGTTCGCGTATTGGTCTGTATGATCATACATGAGAGCCATTCTGATTCAGAATAAGGGGCACTTAAATCCTGAACGTCTTCATTTGAAAGGATTAATTCACATTCTTTGTCCCTAAAATCCAGCCAGGCTCGTTGTGATTTTTTAAGCAAGTTAAGTTGTTCGGTATCAGGTTTTTTGGCACCTGTGCGTGGTACTTGTTCTATATAACGATAAGCTTCACCATAAGCTTTATTTAATTGCGCATCGACGAGATTGTATTCTTGTCGCAGGCATGATTTGATCACGTTAATGTCAGTATCATCATCTGAATTTTTTTGCCAACAATCTTTGATGGCTGAAATGTCATGGTCATTGACTATAACCGTATCTTCTGCGTAAGCCTGGCAAGAGATAATGCCTAATGTTAATACAAGAAATTTAAACACTGCGGTATTCCTTAAATTCAACCGTTATCGTTTCCCTGGGGCCGGATATTACGCTTCTGGCCTCTTATCCAACAGTGAGAAAACAGTGGCATGTCCATTTTCAGAATACATTTAGATGGCAATAAAAAAGCCTGATCAGGTAACCCTGATCAGGCTTCACTCTCACGAAAAATCGATTACATACGCTCTACTGTCTCAATACCCAGCGTATCCAGGCCCAGCTTCAGCGTCTTCGCCGTCAGTTGTGCCAGTTTCAGACGACTGTTACGCACTTCTTCGTTTTCTGCGCTGAGGATCGGGCAGTGCTCGTAGAAGCCAGAGAACAGACCGGCCAGATCGTACAGGTAAGCACACATTACATGCGGCGTGCCTTCACGGGCAACCACGGTGAGGGTTTCTTCAAACTGCAGCAGGCGAGCTGCCAGTTGCGCTTCACGATCTTCACGGATGATTACCGGAGCTGCAGCCAGTTGCTCTTCGTCAATTTCTGCTTTACGGAACACGGACAATACACGCGTGTATGCATACTGCATGTATGGCGCGGTATTACCCTCAAACGCCAGCATGTTGTCCCAGTCGAAGATGTAGTCCGTGGTGCGGTTTTTGGAGAGATCTGCGTATTTCACCGCACCAATACCAACCGCGTTAGCCAGTTTTTCTAGCTCGTCAGCTGGCATATCCGGGTTCTTTTCTGCCACCAGACGGCGTGCACGCTCCAGGGCTTCATCCAGCAGATCGGCCAGTTTCACCGTACCGCCAGCACGCGTTTTGAACGGTTTGCCGTCTTTGCCCAGCATCATGCCGAACATATGGTGTTCCAGCGGTACGGATTCCGGCACATAGCCTGCTTTACGGACGATCGCCCACGCCTGCATCAGGTGTTGATGCTGGCGGGAGTCGATGTAATACAGCACGCGATCGGCATGCAATGTTTCATAACGATATTTCGCACAGGCGATATCAGTGGTGGTGTAGAGATAGCCACCATCTTTCTTCTGAATGATCACGCCCATCGGTTCGCCTTCCTTGTTTTTGAACTCATCAAGGAATACGACGGTTGCGCCTTCGCTTTCTACAGCCAGACCTTTGGCTTTGAGATCAGCCACGATACCCGGCAGCATCGGGTTGTACAGGCTTTCGCCCATCACGTCATCACGGGTCAGCGTCACGTTCAGACGATCGTAGGTGATCTGGTTCTGCGTCATGGTGATGTCGACCAGTTTGCGCCACATCTCACGGAAGTATTCGTCACCGCTTTGCAGTTTTACCACGTAGTTACGTGCACGCTCAGCGAACGCTTCATCTTCATCGTAATGCTTTTTCGCATCGCGGTAGAAACCTTCAAGATCAGCCAGCTCCATTTCACCGGCGTTTTCCTGCTGCTGCTTTTCCAGCCATGCAATCAGCATACCGAACTGAGTGCCCCAGTCGCCGACGTGGTTTGCGCGAATCACTTTGTGACCGAGGAACTCCAGAGTACGCACTGCTGCGTCACCAATAATGGTAGAGCGCAGGTGACCGACGTGCATCTCTTTCGCCACGTTTGGCGCAGAGTAGTCAACCACAATGGTCTGTTTTTCTGGCGTAGCAACACCGAGACGATCGGACGCCAGCGCCTGCTGAACATGTTCAGCCAGGAATGCCGGATCAAGGAAAATGTTGATAAAGCCTGGTCCGGCGATCTCAACCTTGCTGGCGATACCGTTAAGATCCAGATGAGTCAGCACCTGCTCTGCTAATTGTCGCGGTGCCATACCCAGTTTTTTAGCAACTGCCATCATGCCGTTAGCCTGATAGTCGCCGAACTGAACTTTTGCTGACTGACGAACCTGCGGTTCGCAATCCGCAGGCGCGCCTGCCGCAATCATGGCCTGACGGACTTTTTCTGAGAGAAGAGCCTGAATATTCACCGGAATACCTTACATTGATGAAGCGAGCAAAAATTGCCCGCACCAGTTAGAGAAATTAGGGCGGGAGTATACTGCAAATGGCTGTTTTCGTCAGCAACGTGCGCGTGGCGTATTGCTGTTTTCACCATTGCATCAGAAGTGGCGTGAAATCAGCGGTTGGTTGGCGCAGGGCAACAGGGTAAATTAACGCTTTTACTGAAAGACGAAGAGTGATTATGGCGAACTGGCAATCTATCGACGAGCTGCAGGATATTGCATTGGATTTACCGCGATTTACCCACGCATTAGATGAACTTTCTCGCCGTCTTGGGTTGGATATCACTCCACTGACTGCCGATCACATTTCTTTGCGTTGCCATCAAAACGTCACCGCTGAACGCTGGCGTCGCGGGTTTGAACAGTGCGGCGAGCTTTTGTCAGAAAATATGATCAATGGCAGGCCGATTTGTCTGTTTAAATTGCATGAACCGGTACAGGTTGCGCACTGGCAGTTTTCCATTGTCGAGCTACCGTGGCCCGGGGAAAAACGTTACCCGCACGAAGGTTGGGAACATATTGAAATCGTTCTGCCGGGCGATCCAGAAACGCTGAATTCCCGTGCGTTGGCATTGCTTTCTGATGAAGGACTCAGCCTGCCGGGGATCTCAGTTAAAACCAGTTCGCCAAAAGGTGAGCATGAGCGATTACCGAACCCGACGCTGGCGGTCACCGATGGCAAAACGACCATTAAATTTCATCCGTGGTCCATTGAAGAGATCGTTGCCAGCGAGCAGTCGGCGTAATTAAGGAGCAAAAATGGCATTACTGGAAATTTGCTGTTACAGCATGGAATGCGCGCTAACGGCGCAGCAAAACGGCGCAGACAGAGTTGAATTATGCGCAGCCCCAAAAGAGGGGGGCTTAACGCCGTCGTTGGGGGTATTGAAATCCGTGCGCCAGCGGGTGACGATCCCTGTGCATCCAATTATTCGCCCACGCGGTGGTGATTTTTGCTACAGCGACGGTGAGTTTGCCGCCATTCTTGAGGATGTGCGCACAGTCCGCGAATTAGGTTTTCCTGGACTGGTGACGGGCGTTCTCGATGTTGACGGTAATGTCGATATGCCACGAATGGAAGAAATAATGGCTGCTGCCGGTCCGCTGGCAGTGACTTTTCATCGCGCCTTCGATATGTGCGCTAACCCTTTAAATACACTCAATAATCTTGCGGAATTGGGCGTTGCTCGGGTACTGACATCAGGGCAAAAATCAGACGCACTGCAAGGTTTATCAAAAATTATGGAACTTATTGCCCATGGTGATGCTCCAATCATTATGGCCGGAGCAGGAGTCCGTGCAGAAAACCTGCACCACTTCCTCGATGCCGGAGTGCTGGAAGTCCATAGCTCCGCGGGAGCGTGGCAAGCCTCACCAATGCGTTATCGTAATCAAGGATTGTCCATGTCATCAGATGCACACGCGGACGAGTATTCGCGTTATGTCGTAGACGGGGCGGCGGTTGCTGAAATGAAAGGAATCATTGAACGCCGTCAGGCCAAATGATTTTTACCGTTGCATCATGTCGCCCAATATGATGCTTGCTCGTACCAGGCCCCTGCAATTTCAACAGGGGCCTTTTTTTGTGCACAGAAAACCCCCAGCTAGGCTGGGGGTTCCGGAAAGCTTTC
>ERZ1026901.378-NODE-378-length-37825-cov-8.782605_pt1 | contig 37825 bp, 25 predicted proteins | sample MGYA00380179_ERZ1026901 | MGnify/ENA primary metagenome ERZ1026901 (study PRJEB33269, sample SAMEA4719815) | human gut metagenome | biome: human-associated habitat; feature: organic feature; material: feces | place: Cameroon | collected 2013-10 ... | reverse complement strand
AACTTAAAGCGAATGATTTTACATGCTATGCTCCCGGCTATGATGCTTGGAGTATTCAGTTTGTTGGCCGCTCCTGCGTCGGCAGCAAGCAAGAAGAAGCTGAAGGCGCAGCCCATACGTGTGGCTTGCGTAGGCAATAGTATCACCTACGGCACTGGTATTGAGGACCGTGCCCGCGACTCTTATCCATCGCAGCTTCAGCGTATGCTGGGCGACAAGTATGTAGTGGGCAATTTCGGCAAGCCTGGAGCCACGCTGCTCTATCACGGCCATCGTCCCTATGTGGTGCAGAAGGAGTTTAAGGAGGCGCTTGCTTTCAAGGGCGACATTGCCGTGATTCATCTTGGCATCAACGATACCGACCCGCGCAACTGGCCCAACTATCGCGACGAGTTTGTCAAGGACTACCTTTCTATAATGGACTCATTGCGTGCAGCCAATCCTAAGGTGCGCTTTATCTTGGCCCGCATGACTCCTATTGCTGATCGTCATCCGCGCTTTATTTCAGGAACCAAGCAATGGCACGGCGAGATTCAGACCGCCATAGAGACCGTAGCACGTCTTAGCGGAGCTGAGCTTATCGACTTCCACGAGCCTTTGTATCCCTATCCCAACCTCCTTCCCGACGCCATACATCCCAATCCCGAGGGAGCCGGCATACTTGCCAAGACCGTGTACGGCGGCATTACGGGCAACTATGGCGGATTGCAGATGTCGCAACTTTACACCGACTACATGGTATTGCAGCGCAACGTGCCCCTTGACATACATGGCACAGCCAACGCTGGCGAGAAGATAACAGTAAGCATCGGCAATCAGACCTCTACAGCCACAGCCGACAACCAGGGCAAGTGGTGCGCCGTGCTGAAGCCGATGGAAGCTACCGACGACCTGACGCTCACCGTAAAGGCTGGCCGACAGACCAATGTATATCGTCATGTGGCAGTAGGCGAGGTGTGGCTGTGCTCGGGCCAGTCGAACATGGCGTTCATGCTGTGCCAGGCTGAGAGCTACAAGCGCGACATCAACAGCGCCAACGACCCACAGCTCCGTCTCTACGACATGAAGGGACGTTGGGAGACTTACGATGTGGCGTGGCCAGCCTCGTGTCTCGACTCGCTCAATCACTTGCAGTATTATCGCCCCACCACATGGCAACCCACTACGCCCGACAACGCCAAGTGGTTCTCAGCCATTGGCTATTATTATGGACGCATGCTGCGCGATTCGCTCCGTGTGCCCGTAGGATTGATTTGCAATGCTATAGGCGGATCGCCTACCGAATCGTGGGTCGACCGCAACACGCTTGAGACCCGCTTCCCCGCCATACTGCGCAACTGGCTTCAGAACGACTTCATACAGGGTTGGGTGCGCGGACGTGCCGCCAAGAACCTCACCAACGACAACACCCGTCTCGGACGCCACCCCTACGAGCCGTGCTATCTCTTCGAGAGCGGCATTCTTCCGTTGCAGAAATACCCCATCAAGGGCGTGATATGGTATCAGGGCGAGTCGAACGCCCACAACATGGATGCCCATTCAGAACTGTTCAAGTTGCTTGTCGACAGCTGGCGTACCAATTGGAGCAACCCGACAATGCCGTTCTATTTCGTGCAGTTGTCGAGTCTCAACCGTCCGTCATGGCCGTGGTTCCGCTACAGCCAGCTTGAGTTGATGAAGCACATCGACAATACAGGCATGGCAGTGACAAGCGATTGCGGCGACTCGCTCGACGTTCATCCCAAGCGCAAACTGCCCGTAGGCGAGCGTCTGGCACGTTGGGCGCTCTGCAAGACTTACGGCAAGACCATCACCCCGTCGGGTCCCGTATATAAAGCAGTGGTGCGTGAGGCTGATGCACTCGTCGTAAGTTTCGACTACGCCGACGGCCTCTGCACCTCCGACGGAAAATCGCCGTCTACCTTCGAGATAGCCGAAGAGGAGGGAATGTACTATCCAGCCACAGCCGTCGTATCGGGAAGCACCGTTCGATTGACCTCGCCCGAGGTGAAGCATCCGCGCTACGTACGCTATGGATGGCAACCGTTCACCCGAGCCAACCTTGTCAATGGCGACGCTCTGCCAGCGTCTACGTTCAGAGGCGAAGCACAATAACGCAATAGAATAATAAAAACAAAAAACAGCGGATTAGCTCATTTGCTAACCCGCTGTTTTTTTATTTAACAACTTACCAAATTCTTTTTATTTTTGCGTGTCAATCTTGTTTGCCACGCTCACGGCCTGAGCAATTGTAATTGCAAGAAAGCCGAAAATTACCATAGATACCATAATCTTTTTACCTTTAAATTAAACTGTTTTCTTTAATTACTCTGTTATCCTTTTTGCACTGCAAAGGTAGAAAAGAATGGCTGTGTACGCAAACAACACGCCTAAAACTTGGTTTTTTGCTTATTTTTGTTGATGCAAGTCAAAATATAAGGTTCATACGAACTGTGAATTGATTCATTCTTTAAACTTCTGGAACTGTTGCAAGGAATTTCTTGATTTCATCATCAGAAACAGCATAGTCATGCAAGTCGCCATTGATATAACTCTCATAGGAAGGCATATCAATAAGTCCATGTCCAGACAGACAGAACAGAATCACCTTTGCTTCTCCAGCTTCCTTTGCCTTCATAGCCTCGCGAATAGTGGCAGCAATAGCATGACAACTCTCTGGCGCAGGAATAATACCTTCTGTACGTGCAAAAAGCATACCTGCCTTGAAAGACTCAGACTGAGGAATATCAACACCATGCATATATCCGTCCTTAATCAACTGAGAAATAATCATACCAGCGCCATGATAGCGCAAACCACCAGCATGGATATTCGCAGGTTTGAAATCATGACCTAAGGTGTACATTGGAAGTAATGGTGTATAACCAGCCTCATCACCAAAGTCGTATTCAAATTTACCACGGGTCAACTTAGGGCAACTCTCCGGTTCAGCTGCAATAAATTCAGTATTCTTTCCATCCTTAATCTTATGACGCATGAAAGGGAAGGCAATTCCACCAAAGTTACTACCGCCACCAAAACAAGCTATCACAGTATCAGGATACTCACCTGCCATAGCCATCTGCTTTTCTGCCTCCAGGCCAATGACAGTCTGATGGAGAGCCACATGATTTAACACTGAGCCCAAAGTATATTTACAACCAGGAGTTGTTGTAGCCAACTCTACAGCCTCACTGATAGCAGTTCCTAATGAACCAGGATGATGAGGGTCACGAGTAATGATGTTTTTACCAGCTCTTGTACTCATCGAAGGAGAACCCTCTACTGTAGCGCCAAAGGTACGCATGATACTGGAACGATATGGTTTTTGCTGCATGGTTATCTTTACCTGGTAGACAGCCGCTTCCAATCCATAGAGTTTGGCTGCATAAGACAAAGCTGCACCCCACTGACCAGCACCTGTTTCTGTTGTGACATTCGTGTCACCCTCTTGCTTACAATAGTAACACTGAGGCAGAGCAGAATTGATCTTATGCGAACCTAATGGGTTGGTACTCTCATTTTTGAAATAGATATGAGCTGGAGTACCTAAAGCTTCTTCCAAAGCATAAGCACGAACCAGTGGAGTAGAACGATAGAAAGTGTATTTCTCCAATACATCTTCAGGAATATCTATCCACGCATGCTCCTGGTCCAATTCCTGCTTGGAACATTCCTTATTGAATATATGTGAAAGATCATCAGCACTGAGAGGCTGGTGGGTCTTAGGATTCAATGGAGGCAATGGTTTATTAGGCATGTCTGCTTGGATATTATACCATTGCGTTGGGATTTCACTCTCCTGCAAAATAAATTTCTTCTGTTTCATGTGGTATCATTTTATTTTAATTATTATGTCTTTTCTTACATCATGTTGGTAGACGAGTCTATTTTGCGACAAAATTACAAAAACATTTGAGATAAAAGAAAAAAATGCGACGATTTTGCATTTGTAATGAAAATGTAACGCCTCCGCAATACGTGTGAATAGTATTATGTTTATCTTTGCAAACGTAAAGAGAATAACATATCGCACAATGAAACAGAATGCACGCATACTTGTTGTAGATGACGAGCAGGACCTGCTCGAAATCCTGAAGTTCAATCTTGAGACAGAAGGCTATGAGGTCATGACTGCCACGTCGGCTGAAGACGCACTGCTGCTCGACATAGCCTCGTTCGACCTCCTGCTGCTCGACGTGATGATGGGCGGCATGTCGGGATTTGCAATGGCGCGCCAGTTGAAGGACAATCCTGCCACATCACAGGTGCCTATCATATTCCTCACGGCGCGCGACACCGAGAACGACACCGTGACGGGATTCAATCTCGGTGCCGACGACTATATCTCCAAACCCTTCTCGCTGCGTGAGGTGATGGTGCGCGTGCGTGCCGTGCTGCGTCGCACAGCAAGGGAGAACGGTGAGGAAGAGGCAAAGACCCTTTCATATCAAGGCATTGTGATGAACCTCGACCGCAAGACGGTGAGCGTAGACGGCGAAGACATCCCATTCACCAAGACCGAGTTCGAACTTCTCCACCTATTGCTCGACGAGCGTGGCCGCGTGTTCTCGCGCCAGGAGCTCATCGAGCGCATCTGGCCTAAGGATGTGCTTGTGCTTGATCGCACCGTCGATGTCAATATAACTCGACTCCGCAAGAAGATTGGCCGCTTCGCCAAGTGCATCGTCACACGCCTCGGCTTCGGCTACTACTTCGATTCCTAAACCTCAAGCATGACCTTCACCACGAATGTCTCGAATCTCACGAATTCAGCAATGTAACGATTCGTGTTATTCGAGCGATTCGTGTTCAGTCTCAAGCATGACCTCCACCACGAATATCCCGAATCTCACGAATTCAGCAATGTAACGATTCGTGTAATTCGTGTGGTTCGTGTTAAAACTATAATATTATGCGAATATCCGTAGGAACAAAACTCTATTTCAGTGTACTGTCGCTGTTTCTGCTCTTTGCCGTGTCGTTCATCATCTTCCAGCAGACACGCGAGAAGCAGTATAAGATAGACACGCTCAATCTGAAGCTGCAAGACTACAACTCGCGCATGGCGGAGTTCTACAGCAACACGACCGACCGCTCGGAGACGGTGTTCAACAATTATGTGCGCCGCCACTATATGTCACGCCTGCGTGTCACACTGATACGTCCCGACGGAAGCGTAGTGTACGACAGCCGCTTGAAGCAATACGCGCACATAAGCAATCATGCCTCGCGTCCGGAGGTGGCAATGGCGCTCAAGCACGGCTCAGGCTCTACCGTGGAGCGCAGCAGCAAGACGTTCAACAGCGACTATTTCTATTCTGCCACGTATTTTCCGCACGACTCTATCGTAATACGTTCGGCACTGCCATACACCAGCGACCTCGCCCGTTCGTTGCAGGCCGATCAGCACTACATTTGGTTTGCCGTCATAACGATACTTCTGCTCACCGTAGTGCTTTACCGATTCACCAGTCGCCTGGGCGATAATATACAGAAATTGCGTACTTTTGCCTCACGCGCCGATCATGGTGAGTCGCTCGACACCGAAGACCTTATCGTCTTCCCAGCCGACGAGCTGGGCGAAATAGCCGAGCGCATCATCAAGATTTACAAGCGCCTGCAGTCGACACGGCGCGAACAGGACATACTCAAACGCCAGTTGACACAGAACATAGCCCACGAACTCAAGACCCCCGTGGCGAGCATACAGGGCTATCTGGAGACAATACTCGAAAATCCCAACATCAACGACCAGATGCGCGAGCAGTTCCTTGGTCGCTGCTATGCCCAGAGCCAGCGCCTCACGTCGCTCCTGCACGACATCTCTACGCTCAACCGCATGGATGATGCACCCGAGATGACGAGCACCGAGAACGTCAACATATCGCAGATGGTGCAGAACATCCAGAAGGAGACAGCCCTGCAACTGCAGCAGAAGCACATGACATTCAACAACCGTCTGCCAGACAACATTGTGGTCAGGGGCAATCAGAGTCTGCTCTACAGTGTGTTCCGCAATCTCACCGACAACGCCATAGCCTATGCGGGCGAAGGCACTACCATAACTCTTACGGCTCAGCGTCCCGGTGCCGGTCTTGTTGAGTCGGACATCAGCGACGAAGGTGGCTCAGCCAAGTGGACATTCACCTTTGCCGACAACGGCGTTGGTGTGCCCGCCGAGCACCTGCCGCGCCTCTTCGAGCGCTTCTATCGGGTGGACAAGGGCCGTTCGCGCAAGATGGGAGGCACCGGCCTGGGGCTCGCCATAGTCAAGAACGCCGTACTTCTGCATGGAGGAACGATACGGGTGAGCCAGAACGAAGGCGGCGGATTGAAGTTTGAGTTTACGCTGAAAATGTAATGGTTAATAAGGATAAATAGTAAATATATGCATAGCTATATCATTATAATTTGTATTATTTTATTTAGCGTTTTATACTTCTCAAAACTTAAATGGAAGAGTAACCTCGGAATATTAAATAGTGTCTTAATTTATTCTTTGCTTAATAAATTCCTTCATGAAGAATTTAATTTAGGATTTTGGAATGCGCTCTTAATCTGTGCCCTATACATATTACTGATAGGATTAATAATAAAAGCGATTGAAAAATTAATAGTAAAGAAGGATTAATGGTAAATAGAGAAAGGGGTAAGGTTTGTATTATAAAACAAACCTTACCCCTTTTAGTGTATATTCGCGCATGGTGCCGTCTGAAAGTGTCAGATGCAGGCGTCCGTCTGCGGAGATGTGGTCGATGCGGGCGCTGAATCGCTCGCCCGTAGCGGTGTCTTCGTAGGCGTGCGTGCCCTCGCGGCGATACAGAGCAGCGTGGTATTGGCTGACGATGGCGTCGGTCTGTCCGCTTACGGCAAGCGAGTAGAAGTGGTCGAAGTGCTGCACTATCTCGTCGAGCAGCTGTACTGTAGGAGTTTCTACACCTATTATATTATATAGCGATACCGGATTGGGCGCGTCGCTGTGAAACTCCCGTTGGTTGACATTGAGTCCGATGCCGTATATGCACCGTGCCAGAGTGCGCCCCTTCACCGATGTCTCGATGAGCGTGCCGCTTATCTTTCGGTCGTGCCAGTATATGTCGTTGGGCCATTTCAGACTGATGCCGTCGGTGTATCTGTCGAGGGCAGCCTTGACAGCGAGCGCTCCAGCCATCGACAGCACAAACTGTCGGGTGATGTCTATGCTTGTCGGGCATACCAGAATGGAGAACAGCAGATTCTTGCCTGCCTCGCTCTCCCATTTGTTGCTGCCCTGACCGCGTCCGGCAGTCTGCCAGTCGGCGTAGACTACGGTCATGCTGTCGTCCTGAGGCGACGGAAGTGCGCGCAGATAGTCGTTGGTTGAGGCTGTCTGATGGAGATGAATTATTTTATGTTGCATCATTTACGTTTTTGTATAAAATCAATTAATTTTGCATCTGCAATCAATCCAAACATAACTATTATGGACGAAAAACAGAAGCAACAGGCTGCCGACGAGCAGTTCATGCGCCGTGCTCTTGATGAGGCTATGGCGGCTCGCGACGCTGGCGAGATACCCGTTGGGGCAGTAGTAGTGGCTGGGGGCCGCATCATAGCGCGTGCCCACAACCTCACCGAGACTCTTGGCGATGTCACGGCGCATGCCGAGATGCAAGCCATCACGTCGGCTGCCAATCAGTTGGGCGGCAAATACCTCACCGACTGCACCCTATACGTCACCCTCGAACCCTGCATCATGTGTGCCGGAGCGATAGGGTGGGCGCAGATAAGGCGTGTGGTGTATGGCGCAACCGACGACAAGCGCGGCTACTCACAGTTCGCCCCCAAAGCGCTTCACCCCAAATGTACAGTCACTACGGGCATTCTCGAAGACGAATGCAGAGAGTTGATGACGCAGTTCTTCAAGAGCAGAAGATAAATCCAGTTGAGAGTTTACTTCACTGCCTCCACAGTATACCCCTGGGCCTTCAGCAGCTCGATGATGCCTCGTTCGCCCGGCAGATGTCCAGCGCCAACGACAAACAGCGTGGGCTTTTCCGTCATGATGGCAGGCATACGCTTTGCCCAGTCGGCGTTGCGGCGGTATAACAGCTGGTCCATCTCGTCGGGAGTGGCATCGCAGGCGGCATCAAACTTCTCGTTCATTATGTCGAGCAGCGTCTTGACGTCCTGCGCATAATAAGCCTTAGCCATACGCTCGGTAAGAGAGGCATAGTAGTCGGTGTGGTTGAGGAAGCAGTCGAGCTGAGCCACCTGGCGCTCAAGCGAAGCACCGAACAATACGCCCATCTGAAATTCCATAGTCTCCAGTCCGCCAACAGGCTCGTTGTTGGTCTTTGCCTGCACTTGGAAGTACTGGTCGATGGTGTTGGTAGGGTCGAATTCGCCCATGTGTGCAGCCATATACTGCAACACATTCAACTGCGTAAGGAGTGCGGCAGGCGACATGCGTCCCATCTGAGCGCCCACTACGGGGTTGTTCAGGTCAACACCCATATACTGCTTCAGCAGCGCGTTGAGCTTCTTGTACTGGTCGGCGTTGAGCACCGTCTGCAGCGTCTTGCCCTCGGGCAGCATCATGTGCGCCTGCATGGCACGCAGCGAGTCGGGATTGGTCATGTCGTCCCACTTCAGTTCGCCGTACACCTGACTGGTATTGTCGAGAGCGGTGCGTATGCCCGCCACCTTCTCTACAAACGGCGTGTTGGCTATATGGAAAGTTCCGAACACATACGAGGGCTTTTTCAAGTCCTTGCCCGATATGCTGTACAGCAGTTGGGCGTTGGCTGTTAGGGCGCAGACAAGCGCCAACAGAATGATAGAAAACACTTTTTTCATATTATTTATTGTTAAATGATAAGTTCCTTGTTGCAATAATTGTGTGAATTTAGCCTTTTTATTTGATATTTTGCGTACATTTGCAAATCTAAGAGTCTTATTTTGGGTATACGCCCGATTTTATTAACGGAAATAACAGAGAAATATTTTCAAAAACAACCTATAAAAAATGAACAATCTCAACCAAATCATCAGCCACTTTAGCATCACTGGCACTGTGGCAGACGTGAAGCCATTAGGCAACGGACTTATCAACGACACCTACAAAATCACCACAGCCGAGGCCGACGCACCCGACTATGTGCTTCAACGTATCAACGATTCGATATTCACCGATGTCGACTTGCTGCAGCACAACATCGAGGAGGTTACCACACATATCCGTGAGCTGCTCGTAAAGGAGGGCGCTGACGACATCGACCGTCGCGTGCTCACATTCATCAAGGCCGACAGCGGCAAGACATACATCAAGGACGAGGAGGGCAAGTTCTGGCGTATCTCGATGTTCATTCCCGATGCTGTGACTGTAGACGCTGTCAATCCAGAGTCGTCATACCACGCTGGCAAGGCATTCGGCAAGTTTGAGTCGCAGGTAGCCGACATCACCGACCGTCTGGGCGAGACCATCCCCAACTTCCACAACATGGAGCTGCGCCGCGACCAGCTGCGCCAGGCTGTCAAGGAAGACCGTGCCGGACGTGCAGCAGGTGTTAAGGACTTCATCGACGAAATCGAGAAGTATATGGACGAGATGTGTCTTGGCGAGCGCCTCTTCCGCGAGGGCAAGCTCCAGAAGCACGTATGCCACTGCGACACCAAGGTAAACAACATGATGTTCGACAAGCAGGGCCGCGTACTCTGTGTCATCGACCTCGACACCGTGATGCCTTCATTGTTCGTGAGCGACTACGGCGACTTCCTGCGCACAGCAGCCAACACCATCGCTGAGGACTCGCCCGAGTTCGACAAGATCGACTTCCGTATGGACATCTTCGAGGCTTTCACACGCGGATACGTAGAGTCGGCTTCAAGCTTCCTCACTCCGCTCGAAATCTCATTGCTGCCCTACGCTGCCGAGCTGTTCCCATACATGCAGGCAGTACGCTTCCTCTGGGACTACCTCAACGGCGACCACTACTGGAAGTGTTCTTATCCCGAGCACAACCTCACACGTGCCCGCAATCAGTGGCACCTCTTCCTCAAGGCTCGCGAGCACGAGGCTGAGATGAAGAAGTTTATCGAGGAGCTGTAATACAATATTTGCATTTCTAACCGCTCAAAACTACGAGTTGAACGCACAAGGAAATCTTTGGTGCGAAATTCGTGAGTTTTGAGTGGTTAGTGATATATTGCTGATACACAATGGGTTGCGACGAATGCTGCCCAAATGCGCAATCGTCACAACTCACAAAAAGCTTCATTTTTTTGCAAAAGGAGTCCTTTTGCCTTACAACTGTAGTCGTTTTGCTCTCCAACTGTAGCCCTTTTGCCTTGCAAAAGTGGTCCATTTGCTCGGCAAAGAAGCCCCGAATCAATAAAAACATGAACTATTGACGTTGCAAAACCACAGAAAATACCATCGCAAATCTCTAAAATCGATTTTTGTTTTGTAACACTTTTTTACTGCATGTACTATATTTGCATGATTAACATGAAGGAGCGCTATGCCAACTATAAAGTACTTTATTATAATCGTATGATTGTCTATGATTGTCTCTATTGTCGTCAATAAAAAAAGTAATGCAGTTTCGGTTGAACGGTTGTGCAACTTTTTATACTCTTTGTGCGTCAAACAATCATAGAGATATAAAAATTGAAAACAAAACAACAACGAATTATGATATTCTCAACAACTCCTACCCTTGAAGGGCATCCCATCCGTGAGTATCGCGGAGTGGTGACGGGCGAGACTATAGTCGGCGCCAATGTGTTTAAGGACTTAATGGCTGGCATACGTGATTTCTTCGGCGGTCGCAGTGGCACATACGAGAAGGTGCTGCGTGAAGCCAAGGATTCTGCAATGCGCGAAATGGCGGAGCGTGCCGAAAAAATGGGATGCAACGCCATTGTGGGCATCGACCTCGACTATGAGACAGTAGGCGAGAGCGGCTCAATGCTTATGGTGACGTGCAGCGGTACGGCTGTTGTTATTTAAAATAGCCGACAATAGAGCGGTGTAACAGCTGCGGAGGTCTCCGGCCTCCGCAGCTGTTTTTTCTCCATTCAGTTAAACAACATACAAAGGAACACAAAAAAGCTGTTCTTGCTTCTTGTAGGGGAGCATCGAGAATCTTACAGCTTGTAAGTCGGGATTCGCTTTGAGAAGAGTCATTAGTGAGTTGGCTCTCACATTACCCTCAGCCTTAACTTCTATAGGCAACAGTTTCCCCTTATATTGTATTACAAAATCTAATTCCAAGCGTGAGTCATCAGTCTTATGGTAATATATCGGAGATATGTTTCTGCTTTTCATTTCCTGCAATACATATTCTTCTGTCATACCTCCTTTATATTCGGAGAAGATTTGGTTATTGATAAGAATTTGTGCTGGGTCGACATTGACCATCGCTCCCAACAAACCTATATCCAGAAGATAAAGTTTAAATACAGAAAAATCCTCATATATATCCAAAGGCAGAGCTGGCTTGGTGCATCTTGGAACCTTATAAAGAAGTCCTGAATCAACCAACCATTCAATGGCAATTTCAAAGTCTTTAGCTCTTGCACCTTGACGAAGTGCGCCATATATGAACTTCTTATTGTCCTTAAACAGTTGGGAAGGGATGCTCTTCCATACCATTTTAATTCTTTCTATTTGTTCCTTAGGTGAATGCTTGGAGAAATCACGCTCATAGCCTTTAAGTATCTCCTTTTGTATTCTTCTTACTTCTTTCAATGCCCCTGATTCCACATATTTCTTCACGGCTTCTGGCATTCCTCCCACATAATAATATTGGCGAAGAAGATCAACGTATTTTTCGTGTAGGAGATTAGTTATCTCAAAGTTCTGTTCTTCCAGTAGTTGATAACATTGCTTCTCACCTTTGGCAAGTAGGAATTCTCCATAACTCATCGGATACATATCTATTTCGTTCACCTTGCCTACCGGGTATGAAACATCATGATGCAATGAGATTCCTAATAATGAACCAGCTACTGCAATATGATATTCCGGAGCATTCTCGCAAAAGTACTTTAATGCTTCAATGGCTTCAGGTATTTCCTGTACTTCATCCAAGATTATAAGTGTATCTCCTGGAGTGATGTCAACATTGATAATAGCGCTGAGAGAAAGTAAGATTCTCTCAACGTTAAAATCCTGTTTGAAAACCTGCTCAACCAATTCGTTTTTGCGGCATATAATATATGCCTCTTTGGCATATTCGCGTTTGGCAAACTCACGTAAAGCCCAAGTCTTTCCCACTTGTCTCGCTCCATTCACAATCAGAGGCTTTCTGTCTTTACGCTCTTTCCATTCTTTAAGTCGTTGCAATACAAATCTTTCCATAATGTTGCTTACATTTTTCTGCACATAAAAATGGTTGTTGAGTACATTTTTCTGCACATAATTTGTAAGCAAAGATACATTTTTCTGCACATAAAAATGATTGTTGAGTACATTTTTATGCACATATTTCTATAAACTTAACATATCGTAATGAATAAACAAGGAAAAAAAGAATACTAACCTGTAAAATTACGGCTAATATATACTTTCTTTTGGCTGAAATTCAACATATTTTTACTCGTTTTAAAAAAAACTAACAGTTACTTTGCTGATTTTAAAATTTATTATATCTTTGCAAAAGCTATTTTTAAATACCTATAAACCATTTTCTTTTGCAACACGACAAACCATCGCTTGCAATAATGATATATAATTGGTCAGCATTAATGATATGACTGTATCAACGACAACGATACTGTTATCGACACTGCGTTTAAACCATTAAAATAACTATATTTACTAACAAACCAAAAAAACTATGCAGAAAGAAAATGTTTGCAAGTTCTCCTTGAGAACAGGCTTGGCGACACTTCTTTTAGGTGCATCACTTGCAGTGAATGCACAAGATGTTGTCAAGGGTATTGTAACAGATTCGACTGGCGAACCAGTTATTGGAGCTACTATTAAGGTGAAGGGTTCTGAGAAGACAGGAACCATCACAGCAATTGATGGTGACTTCTCTCTTGCTGGCGTTCAGAAAGGTCAAACCCTTGTAATTTCTTACATCGGCTTTACTCCCCAGGAAGTTAAATTCAACGGAAAAGACATTAAAGTTGTTCTCTTAGAAGACTCTAAGGCTCTTAACGAAGTTGTGGTTGTAGGTTATGGTAGCTCAAAGAAGCGCGACTTGATTGCTTCTGTATCTACTGTAAAGGCTGACGAAATGTCTAACCTTCCTGTCACCAACATTGCACAGGGTCTTGCTGGTCGTTCGCCTGGTCTTATCGTTCAGGCAAGTGGTGGTGGTATCAACTCTACCCCTTCTATTAGTATCCGTGGTGGTGGCGATCCCTTGTACGTTATCGACGGTGTGGTACGTTCTTCAGTCGACTTCCGCAACCTTTCGCCCGACGACATCGAATCAATGTCAATCCTTAAGGACGCTTCTGCTACAGCTGTCTACGGTTCGCGTGCGTCTAACGGTATCGTACAGATCGTAACAAAGCGTGGTAAGAGCGGTAAGGTAAGCATCGACTACGACTTCAACATGTCTTTCTCACAGCCAAGCATCTGGCCTGAGAAGATGCACTCTTACGAGCGTGCTGAATGGGCTAATGTAGCTAAGAACAACGACCTTATGAATGGTCAGGAAAGCCCAGTTTACTCAGCAGAGGCTATACAGAAGATGCGCGACGGATCAGACCCGCTCAACTTCAATGATACCAACTGGCGCAAGCTTGTGCTCAGAGATTGGGCACCGCAGTCAAAGCACACTGTAAGATTGACTGGTGGTAATGATGTTCATCAGTTCTATATGTCAGTAGGACATATCGACCAGAACTCGCTCTATCGCAGCGACAACCACTGGATGAAGCGTACTACATTCCGCCTCGCTGAATCGGCTACAATCAAGGCTCTCGGATTGCAGGTTAACGCTGCCCTTGACGGCTATCGCCAGCATCAGGAACACCCTTACACCTCTACTTCAAATAGTTACTATCATGTATTCTCGCACATTAACAATCAATCGCCGATGCGTCCTGGTGTTAACAAGTTCGGATTGCCATACAACGTTACCGACAACCCCGTTGCAGAGACTGCATCCGATGCAGGTTACCAGCGTAGCATCGTCAACGTTATCAATGGTAAGGGCGAGCTGGTATGGTCGTGCCTTTGGGTAGACGGCTTGAAGGTGCGCCTTGCAAGCAACTACCGCTACTATGGCGAGACTTACAAGAACTGGCGCAAGGATGCAGCTCAGTACGACTGGGAATCAGACGTAGCACAGTATGCCAACAAGCCTCAGTTGAGTCACACTTCCGGCACAGGCTACTCTTACACCAACCAGGCATTCGTTGAGTATGCTAATACATTCGGTCAGCACAACATCTCGGCTCTCGGTGGTTTCGAGCAGTACTACGAGAAGGGCGAATCGTACAATGCTTCACGTAGCGGCTATGATTTTTCTATCGACCAGATGGGTGTAGGTCCTGCCAATGACCAGTTGAACGGCGGTTCGGAGTCAGAGCTCGGACGTGCTGCATGGATTGGCCAGGTGAAGTACAACTATGCTAATAAGTACTATGCAGAGGGAAGCATCCGTTACGACGGTTCTGACTATTTCGCACCAGGTCATCGTTGGGGCGCATTCTTCAGTGGAGCCTTAGGATGGGTCATTTCTGAGGAGAAGTTCATGAAGAGCCTTGTTGAGAAGAACATCTTCAACTCGTTGAAGCTCCGTGCTTCTTACGGTCAGACTGGTCTTGACAGCAGCGCAGGTCGCTTTGCTTACCTTACCTCATACAGCCTTAACAACCAGGCTTATGTAATCAACGGCAAGTATGTACCGGGATTCTCTGAGGGCAGTCTGCCTTCACCCGACCTCACATGGTACACCACACGCCAGACAGATATCGGCTTCGACTTCGCATCGCTCAACAACCGTCTCTACGGTTCGTTCGACTACTTCTACTACTCTACAAAGGGCTATCTGCAGTCGCCTACCGGTGAGAGCTACCTCAATACATCAATCGGTGTAGGTTTGCCACGCGTTAAGTCAGACAGCGAATTCCGTCGTGAGGGTTGGGAACTCCAGCTCGGATGGCGTAGCAATGTTGGCGACTTGAAGTATGACATTTCGGGCAACTTCACCTACTTCGACCAGCTTTGGGCTTTGAACCGCAGCGAGAGCGAGTCTTCATACATGAATCCTTACACTCGTCAGCAGCAGCAGAAGGGCTACTATGGCGTAATGTACAAGAATCTCGGCTACTACAAGAATGCAGACGATGTATTGAATAGCCCGGGCTATGTTAGCGGCTTGAATTCCGGCTATCTTACAGCTGGTGATATCAAGTATGAAGATACCAACGGTAACGGTATGATTGACGGTGGCGACCAGCGTCGTCTGGGCAAGGCATCTATGCCACGCGGCCAGTTCGGTATCAACATGAACTTCCAGTACAAGGGCTTCTATCTCAGCATGCTCTTCCAGGGTTCTACAAACTTCGGTATGTACATCCCGGGTTCGGCAGCTATGCAGACAGGCCAGGCTGGTACATTGCCAGTGGCATTCGACTATCAGACCGACACTTGGACACCTAACAACAAGGGTGCTAAATACCCGCGTCTCATGGCCAACACCAGCCTCAACGCGAACAACAACTATCAGGGCAGTGACTTCTGGCTCATCAATGGTGCCTACTTGCGTATGAAGGACTTCCAGTTCGGTTATGACCTCAAGCACTCATTGCTGCGCAGCGTAGCATGGCTCTCACGAGCCAAGGTGGGTCTCTCGGGACAGAACATCTTCACAATCTCTCAGGCTACCAAGTTCGGACTCGACCCAGAGAACTCTTCAGCAGAGAACTATGGCTATCCGGTAGAGCGAGTAATTGCATTTACAATTAATTTAGGATTCTAAACAATTATGAAAAATAATATTATAAAGATAGGATTGTTCGGCATTCTTGCTATGGGTGCCGCATCTTGCCAAGATACGTTGGATACTCATCCGACAACAACCTTCGACGAGGCTACTGTATGGGGTTCTAAAGCCACAGCAAATGCTTTCGTCAATGCCACCTACGACAATGTCATAACAATGTTCACTGGCAATGGCTCGTGTGCAAGTTGGGAGGCTCGTACACCTAACGGTATTAAGTGCTCACAAGTAGGCGAAGGCATTGATGGTTTTGCTACCGAGCTTGGTCTTTCAAGAAGTAGCGACTTCGGTATCAATCGTTTTGCGCTGCTCCGCCGTTGCAACCTCATCATCCAGAAGGCTCAGGCTTCTACAGCTATGACAGAGGGTGATAAGGCAGAAATTATTGCCAAGGGTCGTTTGCTCCGTGGCCTTGTATTCTTCGACCAGGCACGCAAGATGGGACGTTTTGTTCCTATGTGTGAGGTCATTACAGAAAAAGATGAGGATAAGGCTACTATTCCTATGACTAAGAATGTAGCCGAGAGCTACAAGTATGTCATCGAGGACTTGGAGGCTGCTATTCCAGGCTTGCCTACAGAGGCTTTGCCTGGTGAGCCTACAAAGTATGCTGCCGAGGTTCTGTTGAGCCGCGCATTGCTGCAGGCTTACGCCTATACAAAGAATACTGAGTATCTCGACAAGGCCATCACCTATGCTAAGGACGTAACCGAGAACTGCTCGCTCAGCAACACCTACGGTGGCATGTTCAACGAGAAGGACGAGACTAATCCAGAGATTCTGTGGGGTTACTATCGTTTGAAGGCAAACTCTACAATTGGTGGTTACGAGGAGTTGATCCGCACATATCCTAACATCGGAGCGGACGATGTAACTAACTCAAAGTCGCCTGTTAAGGTGCAGAATCCTAACGGTCGTACATTTGAGGGATGGGCTATCTACTTCCCGACACAGGATATGGTTGACCAGTATCTCGTTACCGACGAGGAGACTGGTAAGGCTCTGCCTTGGTGGGAGACCTCACAGTACAAGAAGAATGTAGACGTCCTTGACCCGACAACTGTTACAGCGGCTGGACAGATTGATTCATACGAGCAGGTAAACGGCAATGCTCGTCGCATTCCTACTCCTCAGGACTTTGCACAGCTTAATAGCGCTCATCCTACCAATCTGCGCTACCACAAGCTGAAGGCAGGTTCGGAAACCAACCTTTCGAAGTTGATGTATAGCGGTCGCGATGCACGCTTTGCTTCTTCAATTGTTTACGACGGCTGTTCATGGATTGGCGAGACTGTAGAAACCAACCTTGGAGGCAACCTCTCAATGGGCGTACGCGACAAGGAAGACGGTGGCTGGTACAACACTACTACTGGTTACTACTGGCGCAAGTCGAACATCGAGAGCCCTGAGCCACGTGCATATTTCGATTGTAAAGTACAGCTCCACTACAACATGTGCCGCACCGGCGAGGCTTTCATGAACCTTGCTGAGGCTTACCTCTTGAAGAAGGATATCCCCAATGCTGTTAAGGCTCTCAACGCCACACGCGTAAAGCATGGTAAGATTGCTGCATCTACAGCCACAACCGAGGCTGAAGCTTGGGCCGACTACATCCGCGAGCGCCGTGTAGAGATGGCAAATGAGAATGGCGACATCTATTTCAGCTACTTGCGCTGGGGTAAGTATGGTGGCTATGCCAACAACGGACGCGAGGCTGGCGACGTTATCTACGATCTCGACCGCCCGGTTTACAAGATTGAGATTTCACGCGACCGCACACAGTTGCTCATCAATCAGGTGACACTTCTTGGTAGTGCTAACCGTAACTTCACCACTAAGCGTTATCTCTTCCCAGTTGCTCAGGGATTCCTCGACACTCGTGAGTCATACGGTCTCGACCACGAACAGAATGAGGGTTGGTAATTTAATTAAAGAAACAAAAAACAAAGAATATGAAAATCTTGAAATTCTTTATAGCCATGTTTGTCATGGCTCTGAGTTGCACCTCTTGTCTTGAGAGCGATCTTGAAGAACTCGGCACATACGATGGATGCGACATCACAGCAGGTTATGCATGGTATCGTTATAAGGGTACAGACAAACTCAACGCCAGCGGTGAGGCTCAGGTTATCCAGAAGCAGTTGCAGCGCACAGGTCAGGCTATCGACAACGAGGCTGCTACATGCACACTGACATTCAAGGTGCCTACAAACTTCACTGAAAAAGAGAAGGCCGACGTTAATATCAACAATATCGTTGTTGCAGTCAACATCTCTACAGCATCAGTTATGCAGCCTGTTGAAGGCTCACCCAAGCTGGGTGTTCCTGCCGATTGGTCACAACCCCACAAGTACATTGTGAAGGCTGCCGATGGCAAATCAAAAGTTTGGACAATCAGTGTAAATCTTAATAAGTAAGCTTTATACTTAGTGTAAAATAGGAGTTGAGAATAAGGTGAGAGGAGGGCCATACGGTTCTACCTTCCCACCTTATTCTTTTTAAATAGAAATTCAAAAAAGGTGTAAATGAAGAAAGATAATCTTAGAAATACGTTTGGAGCGCTTCTCTTAGGTTGCTTGTTGGGCAATGTTGCTACAACTGCTCACGCTCAGAAGGTAGTGTTCCCACAGCAGAAGCAGGCTGGAGTAGCTGCATTGAAGGCTGAAGCCCAGAAATTTGTACTCTCAAACAGTTTGTTGGAAGCATCTTATTCTGTTGTTGACGGCAAGTTGCACTTTGATGGATGCAGCGCTATGGACTTGCTGCCATCAAACAATCTGTTCAGTGTGCGTCTTGCCGACTGCACAGAGTTTGCTTCTTCGGATATGAAACTCGTGAGCGTTGAGGGCGAAACATATACTGCCGATAAAAAGGCAGCAAAGGGTTCGGAGCGTTTCAATGGTAAGGGCGTAAAGGCTGTATTCACTCGTGGCAGCATCAAGGTGGAGTGGCGTGCAGTGTTGCGCGACGGCTCGCACTATCTGCGTACAGAGATGAGCATTTCATCAGACAAGGACGTGCGCATGGACAATATCAAGCCTATGATTTATGCCGTTGACAATAGCAAGGCTAAGTCGGCTCCCGTTGTTGTGGGCAACACTCGTGGTGCTGTACTGTTGAGCAACAAGATATTTGCAGGTCTTGAGACTCCTATGGGTGTCAACACTAATAATGTAGACCCTGCCGACATCGCTACTATCAACAACCGCGACGTAGTTCCGATGGTGGGCAACTGGGTGCGTCATACCACACTGAATGCTGGCAAGACATGGAACGTAAGCAGTGTTGTAGGTCTTGTGGCTGAGGGTCAGCCACGCCGTTCGTTCCTTGCATACAGCGAGCGCGAGCGTGCTGCTGCATGGCATCCAATGACAATCTACAACTCATGGTATGAGCTTAACATCGACCGCAACAATGCTCCCGGCAACCGTGGCAAGTACGACGCTGAGGATAAACTGAACCTCAAGGGCGACTATTCGGAGAATATGACAGCCACACAGTGCGAGGACGTAGTGAGTAACTGGAAGAAGAAGTTCTACGACGTTTACGGTAAAGCTCCCGTAGCATTTGTGTTCGATGACGGATGGGATGCTTACGGCACATGGACATTCAACCCTAACTTCCCCGAAGGATTCAAGAAGGTTGACGCTATGGCTCGCGAGATGGGTGTAGGCATTGGTGCATGGCTCGGTCCGGTAGGCGGATATGGAGCCAGTGGCGAATATCGCCGTGGCTATTGGCGTGGACGTGGCGGTATGCAGCTCAGCAACCCTGCCTATTACGACTACTTCGTAAAGTGCTCAAGCGACATGATTGACAAGTACGACTTCCGCTTCTTCAAGTACGATGGCATCAGCGCTCAGTTCTCGGCTGTAGGCCCGGACATGACCGATGCAGGACTTGAAAACTGCGAGGCAATCATCAGCATCGAGACCGATGTTCGCAAGAAGCGTAAGGACATCTTCTACAACACCACCGTTGGTACATGGGCTTCACCGTTCTGGTTCCATGTGAGCGATGCGGTATGGCGTCAGGAAGGCGACTTCGGTACTATTGGCGTTGGTGACGACCGCGAACAGTGGATTACTTATCGCGACCGCCTTGTTCATCAGAACTTCATCGACCGTTCGCCCATCTGTCCTATCAATACATTGATGACACACGGTGTAATCCTTACCCGTTTTGGTGCAGTGTCTAAGACAATGAACTATGACGGCATTGTGCGCGAGATGCGTTGTGCATTCGGTTGTGGCTCGTCAATGGTTGAGCTTTACACCGACTACAAGCTTCTCGACGAGATAAAGAACAATAAGGGCAAGAAGGGCACACTGTGGAAGCAGCTTGCTGATGGTATGGACTGGCAGCAGCGCAATGCTGATGTATTGCCCGACGTACATTGGGTAGGTGGCAATCCTTGGGACGGCAAGAAGGCCAACATCTACGGTTGGGCAGCATGGAACGGCAAGAAGACAACACTTGCTCTGCGCAATCCTGATGTTGCAGGCCAGACTCTTACGACAACCCTGCGTAAGGTGTTCGACATCCCTGCTTATATCAAGACAACCATCACCCTTCGTAGCTCATACGCCGACCAGCGTATTGGTAAGGGAGGCATTGAGGGGCTGCCCGTAGGCAAGGCTGTGGACATCGACAAGCAGATAACTATCACTATGCCTAAGTCGTCGGTATTCGTATTCGAGGGCGTTGACAATGGTAAGTTCGACTTTGGAGAAGCCAACAAATAAATATTATTGGCCATATTTAGTTTATAGGTAGAAAGGAGGGTGTGGGTCAAAAACAACTTCTGTTTTGCACACCCTCTATAATATAGTGAATGCTATGCGTAAATTTCTATTGTTGTTACTCGGTTTGTTGTCTGTTTTTACGGTTTTTGCCCGTAATACGGACGGAGCCCTTGGGGTGTTGCAACGAGTAAGTAGGCAGTCTTCTATTCCAATAAGTCTGGAACTTAAGAAGGAAGGCAGTAATATGTACTACGAGTATTCGGTTGTGAATGGTGTGCTTCGTCTGAAAGGGTCGGACAATGTGGCTCTGTGTCGTGGATTCTATGATTATGTGAAAACACATAAGTTAGGAATGTACTCATGGAGCGGAAACAACATACAGCTTCCGTCTTCACTCCCTGCCACTAATGACGTGAAGGTGGTTTCTCCTTTTCAGAATCATTATTACTTTAATGTGTGTACATACGGCTACAGCATGCCATATTGGGACTGGACACGCTGGGAGCAGGAAATTGACTGGATGGCTCTGCACGGTATAAATATGCCTCTTGCACTTGTAGGCTATGAGGCTATATTGGCACGTGTGTGGAAGAAGATGGGACTGACCGATGAAGAGATAAACGGATATTTCGTAGGACCTGCACATCTGCCTTGGATGCGTATGGGAAATGTGAGTGGCATTGACGGGCCTTTGAATGCCGACTGGCACAAAGACCAATTGTCACTACAGCATAAAATATTGAACCGTATGCGCTCTTTAGGTATGAAACCAATTTGTCCTGGATTTCCCGGATTTATTCCTGAAGCCTTCAAGCGCCTCTATCCCAATCTCAACATTGTGGAAACACATTGGGGAGGTGCTTTTCACAACTGGATGATTTCGCCAACAGAGCCTTTATTCGCAAATATTTCGGAGGCTTTTATCCGTGAGTGGGAGAAAGAGTTTGGCAAGTGCGACTATTATCTGGTGGACAGCTTCAATGAAATGGACATTCCTTTCCCGGAAAAGGGAAATCCTGCCCGGTATGATATGGCGGCTACTTATGGCGAAAAGGTGTATAATGCTATAAAGAAAGCCAATAAGAATGCCGTTTGGGTGATGCAGGGGTGGATGTTTGGCTATCAGCGCCATATCTGGGATTATGAAACATTAGGGGCTCTTGTGTCGCGTGTGCCTGACGAAAAAATGCTTCTGCTGGATTTGGCAGTGGATTATAACAAGCATTTCTGGCATTCGGAAGTAAACTGGGAGTATTATAAAGGCTTTTATAACAAACAGTGGGTGTATAGTGTAATCCCGAATATGGGAGGCAAAGTAGGAATGACAGGTGTGCTTGACTTTTACGCAAACGGCCATCTGGAAGCCCTTGCTTCAGCCAACCGTGGCAATCTGGTGGCACATGGTCTGGCACCCGAAGGTATAGAGAATAATGAGGTTCTTTACGAACTTGTTACTGATGCAGGATGGAGCAATCGTCACATCGATGTTCGCGAATGGTTGCGACAATACAGCATGAACCGTTATGGTACTGCTCCCGAACAACTCATGACAGCATGGGATTATCTAATGAAATCTGTATACGGCAGTTTTACCGATCATCCGCGTTTCAACTGGCAGTTGCGTCCGGGCAGTGTGAAGAATGGTTCAATCAATATGAATGCGGACTATTTCCGTGGCTTGGAAAGCTTTATTGCTGCGTCCGACAAATTGAAGGATAGTCCTTATTTTCTGACAGATTTGTGTGAAATGACGGCACATTATCTTGGTGGTAAGGCAGAATTGCTAACAAAGCTAATCGACCAGGAATATCTTCTGGGGGATACGCTTAAGGCTCGTTTCTTTCAAAGTCGTTTTGAAACTCTGATGTTAGGAATGGATCGTATTCTTTCCTGGCATCCTACGCTTCGTCTTGACCGCTGGCTGTCGTTCGCTAAGAAGTCAGCCCGTACTGATGCGCAGCGTAAACAATATGAAATCAATGCCCGCCGTATTGTGACCGTCTGGGGACCGCCTGTAGATGATTATGCAGCACGTATCTGGAGTGGCTTGATTGGAAATTATTATCTGGGTCGTTGGAAGGAATATTATTGAGGACGTGAAAGTGGCGAGCCAGTAAACCTTGCTGAATGGGAACGTCGTTGGGTAGAGGAGAATCATGACAGTTACCGTTGGAATACAGATTTTGATATCGTAAGTTTTGCCAAAGAAATGCTTGCTTTGTCTAAGGATATTTCTACAGCTCAATTGCTTTTGAATCGCCCGAACATGGTGGGTACTTGGAGTCTTGGCTCTGGAGAGACTAAGGAATTTGAGTTTCATATCCCTGCCCGTATGCTTTCCAATATGAAGGGCATTACATTGGAATGTCTGAAAGGCAATGGTATGCTGGAATGCAGCGATGTTATTCTAAAGGCCGATGGTATAGAAGTTGTTTCTTCTTCAGAAGTCATTTCATCTAAGAATGGCATGCTGTATTATAAATTGGTTGTGCCGAGTGGGGTGAATGCCAATAACGGATGTGTACTGAAATTGAATTTGAAATCAATGAATGGAAATATAGCAGGAACAATTGCGTGTGACATGTAATATTCATTATATTAATCTCAAGTTGTGAAACTTGCTTTTATAATTAATTAGTTATAATTATAGTAGATGGTGGAGGAAAACCAGCGGGTTTTCCTCCTAATCGTTTTACACAGTTTTTATCCATTAAATTGCATCGTAGTGGATAAAAAACGGCTTTTTTATCCACTACAGCGTATTTATTGGATAAAAAGCTGTATATTTGCCATAGTTAATGTGCAATATACGAGCAAATATGAATAATATCATACAAAACCAGCGTAAGGAACGTGATGAACTATTGGCGCGTCCTTATCTCGTACGCAAGTCGAACACGGATACTTCTGTTCTCCTTGCCAATCCGATGATAAAACTTATCACCGGTCCTCGACGTGTCGGCAAATCCACATTTGCCCTGCTAATGTTACAGGGCAGAAACTTTGCATATCTCAACTTCGACGACAACCTTCTACTGTCAGGTTGGGACGAGGAACTTGTAATGCGCACTCTCGACGAAGTGTACCCGGGCTATGAATACTTGTTGCTTGATGAGGTACAGAATCTGAAAGACTGGGACGTATGGGTGTCAAAGCTATACCGCCGTGGCAAGAATCTTGTCATTACGGGCAGCAATGCCAAGATGCTGAGCAGCGAAATGGCGACTGTGCTCACCGGACGTTATCTGCAAGTGGAAATGCTGCCATTCAGCCTTTCTGAAACAATGGAATGGAAGGGTGTTGTCGCCAAAGACAGCAACGACACGCTACATGCTGAGGCTACTGTGATAGCCGACGACTACTTGCGCAATGGAGGTTATCCCGAAACTATTGACATGCGCAGCATCACACGCAGCTATCTGTCTACATTGTTCGACTCAATAATATGGAAAGACGTGGCAAAACGCCATAATATACGCAACATTACCGACCTTAACAACCTCGCTCTTTATCTGTTGTCCAATTTCTGCAATCCGCTTTCAGCTAACGATATTGCCAAAGAACTCTCAATGACGAGCGTGACGACTACCCGTAAGTTTATGGACTATCTGCACGAACCGTATTTGTTCTATTATTTGCCTCGGTTCAATAACAAACTTAAGCTGATGAAAAAGGCTGCTACCAAGGTGTATGTCATAGACAATGGATTTGTAACGTCCAAGGCTTTCAATATAAGTGAGAACTTGGGACGCTTGTTGGAGAATGAGGTGTTCGTTGAGCTGCTACGTCAGGGCTTCCTGGTTGAGACGTCGTTGTTCTACTATCGTTCGCGCAACGACCGTGAAGTGGATTTCGTGACTCGTAATGGCGCACAAATACACCAGCTGATTCAGGTGTGCTACGACATGACTTCGCCTAAAACAGAGAAACGCGAGGTTACAAGTCTTGTAGAATGTGCCGAAGAATTGAAATGCAACAACCTCTTGATCATCACGAATAATGACGAGAGGGAAATAAATAAAGACGGATACAACATCAAGGTTGTGCCGTTTGTTAAGTTTGCATCAGCGTTTCATCATTTATAGGTATTGCACATTATTCAATAATTTATTTCCTTTGTAGGCTCATGTTAGGGATAATGTTTAATTTTCGTTATTGAAAAACTGAGGACTGATAAAGAGACAAATGAAGAAAGTAACTTGGAGAAAACATCATAAGTGGTTGGGCATTGGTATGAGTTTTTTCATGCTGATGTTTTGTGTGTCGGGTATTTTGCTTAATCATCGTTCGCTCATTAAGGATGTGAATGTGAGCAGAAGGTATCTGCCGGGTCGTTATGAGTTTAGCAATTGGAATGGTGGTTTGCTACGAGGAACTCTCAATCTTGACAAAGGCTTAGTCGTGGACTCTTTGCTGATGATGGATTCTTGCCACCATTTATTGCTTTACGGCAACGGAGGTATATGGCTCACTGACTCCAAGGCTTCATACTTCAAGGACTTCAATGAAGGTTTGCCTATGGGGGCTGACTATCGACAGATAAGAAATGTAATAAGGACAGCCAATGGTCGTATTTTTGCAGTATCCCCTTTTGGGCTTTACCGTTATGGCGTGCATGATACATGGCATAAGGTGGAAATGCCATTGGCTGACGACGAGAAGTTGAGCGACATTGCTTCGCATGGCGATAGTCTTGTGGTGCTTAGCCGCTCCTATGCTTATGTGTCGCTTCCTCCTTATAAGAGTTTCAAGCGCATTCAGCTCCATGCTCCTGAGGGTTATGACGGTAGGGTGACGGCTTTCCGCACCGTATGGTTGCTCCATAGCGGAGAGTTGTTTGGAATGGCAGGAAAACTGATAGTCGATGGCATTGCCTTTATTCTCGTGCTTCTCTGCATTACTGGCATCATCTTCTGGTTGAGGCCGAAACGAAAAGTGTTGCTGCGAAACTCGCTTCGTCTACATGACAAGATTGGAAGATACACTATAGTTTTCACGCTCTTGATTGCGCTGACAGGATGGTGTCTTCGCCCTCCGGTGATGATAGCCTTGGTATTTAGCAAGATACCGGCACTGCCTGGTACAACTCTTAAGAGCACAAATCCTTGGAATGACAAACTGCGTATGATATGCTATGATGATAGTTTTCACGACTGGCTTCTGTCAACATCGGAAGGCTTCTATTCATTGAATCTCGAAAAGGCTACGGTAGAGTCTCTGGCTTCAGCTCCACCAGTCAGTGTGATGGGATTGAATGTATTGCAGAAGGATGAAAAAGGCAGATGGCTTTGTGGCTCGTTCAGCGGCATGTTCGTTTGGGACAGAGTGCATGGCACAGCCACCGACTACTTTACGGGCAAGCCGGCTTCAAAGCAAGCTGGAGCACCTTTTGGAAAGAAAGCCATAGCAGGAATGAGTCAGGATTTTGAAGGTCCGGTCATAGCCGACTATTACGAAGGTGCCTCTTTTGTCCCACAACCTACAAGCATGAACCGTCTGCCTATGTCGCTATGGAATGTGGCTTTGGAGGTGCATAGTGGCAGATTCTTCATCGGAAGCATTGCCACTTATATATTCATCTTCGTTATGGGTGTTCTCGCCCTATGGTGTTTATGGTCGGGCTATAAAATAAGGCTACGGCGATGACGCCATAGCCTGAGTCCGATTTGTACCGTATTGCCTCAAGTCGCATTGTGGGGTAAGGGGATATTGTAGACCGCAAGCGGGTGTTTCAGCTCAAATCATCAAATTCAGTAATGAGAGGATGTGTACACGCAAGAAGGACGTTGAAATGCTTCTTCGAGACTTCCCGATGCGGTTCTGAAAAAAGGGGATGTCGTGGCGGTGTCAGATGGATGTAATGAAAAGATAAATCATCTTTATCTTGCTGCGCAGGGTCTGCATAGCGCGGTGGATACTGTTGCGCACCGACTGATAGTTCATATCGAGCATCTGGGCAATGTCTGCCATCGGCACTCCTTGCATAAAGCGCAGATAGATTATCTCCTTCTGTCGGGCGGGCAGTGTCTCCAAAGCTTCGGCCAGCTGGTTGCGGCGGCGCAGCTGATGATCTTCAGCGTCGTCGAAGGCTGTTTCGTCGGCGGTGCACTCGATGCTGAAAAGCAGTTCGCTGTCGTCGTCCATCAGACGGTAGCGCGAACGCACGATGGTGGTTTGCAGATTGCGACGGAAGGCGGCAAGCAGATATGCCTTGAGATTGTTGACCTGCGGCAGACGGTAGTGACACCTTATAATATATATAATAAGATCCTGGATGGTGTCTTTGACAAGATCGCGGTTGGTGGTGAACTTCATGCCATAGGCCAGCAGTGTGTCGGCATATAGTGAAAAGACAGTGGCGTAGGCTTGGTTGTCGCCTTCGCGCACTTGTTGCCACAGAAGAGTTTCGTTGTGGTGTTCCATTGGTGCTGTCGTGTTTATGGCTGTTACCATTCGTTGAGGTCGCACTGCTACTCCACCTGTTGCTAGATGTCGTCGGGCAGGGCGGTGAAGAAGTCGATACCTGTAATGCGTATATGATTGCAAAAAATATCTTTCCTGTCATTCCTTTTCAATTAGGTATCGTCTGTCGGAATATCGGTTGCGTTTGTAACATCAATGCAAAAGTACGAATAATATTTGAAATCGCCAAGAGTTCCGGGACATCATCGGTCTATCATTGGGCATGAAATTACAGATTTTATAATTCTTCCACTTCTGCCACCACTGCAGAGCAACTGCCAAGTGTTACGGTGCCTTTCTTTATCGTGGCCCTGCCGGTTGAAAGCAGCTTGGTGGCACTCTTTATGCCTACGTTGGCTTTCACGGTTTTGCCGCTTGGGTTCAGGGCCACAACAATGGTCTGCTTGCCCAGTGTGCGCTTATACACCATAGGGTAGGGCTGGCTCAGCGAACTTATGAGCTGCCAGTCGCCCTGGTTGTTAAGGGCCGGCGTAGCATGGCGCAGGCGTGCGAGGGCGCGTGTGTAGTTGAGCAGCGAGTTTGGGTCGGCATCTTGTGTCTCCACGGTGATGCGTCCGCCGTCGGTATCGACGGGCAGATACAGCTCGCTTGGCTTGCATGTAGAGAAGCCGGCTGTCTCACCCTTTGCCCACTGCATTGGTGTGCGTGAGCCGCCGCGTTTGTTGCTGCCTTCCTTCGACGGCAGATCTTCCTGATACTTCATTCCTATCTCGTCGCCATAGTAAATGAAAGGTATGCCGGGCATGGTGAGGAAGAAGGTCATCGCCACTTTCAGTTGCTCGGGGGTGTTGCGGGTACCGATGTTGTGCCGCTGAAAATCGTGGTTACACGTCGGTATGGCTATGTAGCCCCGGTCTTTTGTTTTGGTGTATGAGTTGGTGTAGTTGGTTATGAACTCGTCAAGTTTACCCTTGCCTCTCATGTCGAAGTAGCAGTAGTCGTAAGTCGGAGTCCTGCCGGGCTTCACCTGGCCCCAGGGTGTCGCGTGGTCGAAGAAGAGCGATGCATAGCCCTTTACGCCGAAACTGAACATGAAGTCGATACTGAAGCCTGCCGGAATTGCCAGCGGCGGGTTTGCCCACTCCGAAATCAGCACACACTGAGGATAGTTTTTGTCTTTCCATTCGCGCATCTCATGCCACAGAGCCTTCACAGCCTCTTTTTCGGGGTCGTTCTTCACAAGCGATGCTGCCAAGTCGACGCGGAAGCCGTCGATGCCTTTGTCGAACCAGAACGACATTATGTTTCTGAGTTCGCGTCTTACGGCCTGTGGACCGGGGGCAGTCACTGGTTGTTCCCATGGGTGCGACGGGTCGGGATTGGCGTAGCCGTAGTTCAGGGCAGGCTGACACTCGAAGTAGTTCTTCAGATAGTATTTTGCGCGCTTGGCATTTGCCTCCACATACTTTCCGGTGGTGTTTGAGGCAGGGTTCTCTGAGTTGTGACGCTTCACGATGTCGGCTTTGTCCTGGGCTGATATGCTGTCGGTCCAGATGTAGTAGTCGGCGTAGCGGCTGTTCACGTCGCCGCTGGCACTCTGCTTAAACCATTCGCTGCGTGTGCTGGTGTGTCCGGCCACGAGGTCGAGACACACTTTGATGCCTCTCTTGTGTGCTTCTTCGGTCAGTCGAACCATATCGGTGTTGGTACCGAAGCGTGGGTCGATGCGGTAGAAATCGATTACGTCATATCCGCCGTCGAACCAGCCTGATTCAAACACGGGGTTGAGCCATATGGCATTCACGCCGAGGCTCTTGATATAGTCGAGGCGGTTGATGATGCCCTGGAGGTCGCCAATTCCGTTTCCGTCAGAGTCTTGGTATGACGATGGATATATCTGATAGAAAAATGCATCTTCGAGCCAGTCGGGACCTTTCTGTCCCTGCGCTGCTGCTGCTTGGCTTGCAGCAAGGGCAATCGATGCGAGGAAAAGTTTCGTTTTGTTCATAATGTTGTTGTTATTCCGCCCTCTTCACTGTCACCGATTTCCATCCCGTGGGCAGAGTGCCGGGAGCGTTTTGCTTCAGTCCGTTATCGGTTATCTCATATCCGGCGAATCCCATGAGCACAGTCTGAATTATGCCGCCTGCACCCGTTACGAAGTATGGGTTCTTGCCGCCTTTACATTCGGCTATCACACGCAGTGGCGGACACAGATTCTGTTCGTAGGCTTGGCGGAACAGTCGGCCGGCTTCCTTGCCGTTGCCCAGTCGGCTGTGAAGCAGCGAGATTATTGCTTCGGTCATGGCTGGAGCCAGACGTCCGCCTATCTTCTTCTCGTAGTAATCAAGGTCGCGGCGTATCTGCTTTGGGTCGGTGATGGTGTGCAGCGGATATGCAAGGAGGTTTACGTCGGCCTGCTTTATGGTCTCGCCGTTGTATGTGGCATGCTCGCGTGTGGTGCCGTCGTCCATTTTCAGAATGGGCAGGGCTGTGCTGAGCTGCTTCCAGCGCGGGTCGGCTTTCTCGCCGGCCAGTTCGGCTGCCAGGCATGCTATGCGGAGGTTTTCCATGGCAATGGCGTTGGTGAAGGCGTTGTCGTCAACGTTTGTGGCATACTCGTCGGCACACACCACGTTGCGTATATGCCAACCTGTTTTGTCCTTTGTGGCACGGCTGAGCCAGAAGTCGGCAGTCTGTCGGAGCAGTGGCCATGCCTCGCGACGGAGCCATGCAGTGTCGCGGCTCACTGCAAAGTACTGCCATGCTGCCAGCGCAACGCAGCCTGTGATGTGATGTTCGTTGGTGCCTGTCGTCGCCCACGACGGGGTGTCTTCCATACCGCTCTCACTGCTCTCCCACGGGAACATGGCGCCGCGGTAGCCATGGCTGTATGCGTTGTGGCAGGCTGCCGTCAGGCGGTCTATGCGGTAGTCGATCATCGACTTGGCCATCTGCGGGTGCATCACAAGTAGTGCGGGATACATCCACAAATCTGCGTCCCAGAAGATGTGGCCATGGTAGCCGGCACTTGAAAGTCCCATTGGAGAGATTGACTGTCGTGAGTCTTCGCGCACATAACTGTAGAGGTTGTACAACATCGAGCGGACGTCTTGCTGTGCCTGTGGGTCGCCGTCTATCTCTATGTCGCTTGCCCAGAGGCGGTCCCACTCGACTATGTGTTCAGCCTCCAGATTGTCTGCTCCGGTAAGTGTGGTGAATATTGTCAGTCGGTCGGCTTCGTTGGGAGTGTCTTGATGCGACTGACTTGTGGCTATAGAGCCTACCACCCCAAAACGATAGGTGGTGCCGCGCTTCAGTTCGACGGTCAACGTCATGCTGCGTGTGCTGTCTGTGGTGACTGTGGGATAGTTGCGGTCAAAGAATACGAACGATGTACTGCCCGTAACCTTGTGCCGTCCGCTGTAACTCTTGGCGTCGGTTGACAGCAGATATATGTTGCCGCGCTTCTTCTTCAGCAGACGGTAGCGTCCGTGGGCATCCTGCAAATTGCTTGGACACACATGCTCGTTGGTAGCCTCAAGAGTAATATCGCTCTTGGCCTTCACCTCAACAATGGTCATTGCGCTGAAAGGCAATTGCCGGAGAGCCATCTGGCGGTAGCTGACCTCCGCTTTTTTGCCGAGACTGAAGTTTGCAGTCATCTGAGCCTTCCGCATGTCGAGCCGCTGGCTGTATCCGCTGATGTTGCCTATAGCGGCAGTTTCGCCGTCGATCTTCAACGTCATGTCCATCATGTGAATATTGTCGAAGAACGACGGTATTGACGACTTGGCATCGCCGTCGTAACATCCACCCACGACAACAGTAGCGTTGCGCAGTGGCTCGGCTGCTGACGTCAGACCAATTTGGCCGTTGGCTACCGTGGCTCCGAAGTAATTCGAAGCCTCAATGTCGCTGGCTGTTATGCCCCAAGGTTCCTGGGCGCTGACAGTTAGAGTCAACAGCAGCAAAAATGTTGCTGTAAGCAGTTTCTTCATATCTTGTTTCATTTGTTTTGTTTGTCATTAGCCTTTTTCAGACCAGTTGAATGGCTTGTCGCAATTTTGATTCTCGCCATCCAAGTCACACATTCTCGCCATCTATTCTTCGATTGGGCGTGCCTTCCAATTGTCTTTTACATAGCTGTCGGGATACTGGGTGCGGTCAACCACCTGTCCGCTTCTCTCGCGGATGTATGTCTCGAACTTCCGTTCTCCTTCCTTCATCACGATAACTCGCGCTCCGTTCTTCAGGTGGTTGTATTCAGTGTTTCCACCAGTGAAGCGGCCATAGCAGAGCAGCAGGTTGTGGTGCATCACGCAGTAGTCGTTGTCGTGGTCGTGGCCGACGAAGGTAGCCATAACGTCGCCTTGCTCTCGCATGGCCGTAAACATGCCGCTGTTAATCTTCGGCGCGCAAGCCGCTTCCATTCTTGTGCCGCTGATGATTGCCGACTGGTCGGCAGCGGCATAGCCATACTCTGGCAGCGGAATGTGGAAGAAGGCCAGCGAGGGTAGGGGCTTCCCACCATTTTTTGCGGCAAACTGCTGGCTCCGCTCGCGATACCAGCTGATTTGTTCGTGCTTTATCCAGTCGTAGCCCTTTATGCCGTCGAGTTTTGAGTAGGAGTGGCTGTCAATCATGTAGAGCACCGCTGCAGTTTGCTTCCCGTCGTGCGAGCCGATGGACAGCGTGTAGTCGGGCGACGCCACGTCACCACGGTCGGGCAACAGGCAGTAAGGCACTTTGCGTGCCACGTCGTAGAGCTGTGAGCGGGTCAGTCCGCGTTCGTCGTCGTGGTTTCCAAACACCAGTGCAAACGGCACTTTAGCTTTCGCCACTCTGCTCAGCACATCTACAAGGCCCGAATCGGCAGGGGCTGAATACACAATGTCGCCTGTGAAGACCACAAGGTCGGGCTGTTCGGCCTCTAACACCGCATCGATACATTTGATGGCAGCGTTCGACCGTGCGTCGTGTATCTTGTAGTGTACGTCGGTAAACTGAACGATTTTAAACTCACCGTTTATGTTGAAACGCAGCTTCTGTGCCGCTCCCGTGAGGGAGAAGCACAGAAGCGAAATAAGGATTGTAAACCTAAAGGATATAAACATATAATAAGAAAAAAAGTTATTTGTAACCTGCGTTCTGCTTGAGGTTCGGGTTGCCTTGAAGTGCCTCCTCAGGAATCGGGAACACATACTTGTAAGACTCAGTAACGTTTGGCTTCGTTGTGCGGGCCTCGAAGAAGTGTCCGAAACGTATCATGTCCATACGGCGGTTCTCGCCCACCTCCCAGTAAAATTCATAGCCACGCTCGTTGTATATCTTGTCGAGCGTGAATTCTGCTGCGCTAACCTCCTTCACACCGCGTGTGCGTCGGATAGTATTGAGGTCTTCCAGTGCGCCGGTCTTGTCGCCGCTACGCATTTTTGCTTCGGCACGCATCAGGTAGATATCTGTCAAGCGGTAATATTGCACGTCGTTGTCAGAGCTTGACGAAGAGGTTGCATTCATGTTTGGGGCATACTTCACCACGCGCACGCCTCCGTTCTCCGGACAGTCATAGAGCGGGAAGTCGCGGGTGTAGTTGAGCGTCTCGCCCTGGCGTGTCTTCAGTTCGTTGCCGTTGACGTCATACTGCACGCCTTCGAGGAATCCGAGATTGAATCCGGTTTGTGCCTTCATGCGGTCATCGCTGTAGCGCGGGTCGGTGGGATCCCATGTCGCAAGAAATTCCGGAGTCGTGCAGAAGCCGTTGTTCAGTCGGGTGTAAGGACCGAAGGTCTGGTTGTAGTGCAGTACATTGCTCATCCAGCTGTCACCCGACACACCTGCCTTGATGTCGTTGATGAGCGGGAAAATGGTTTCAGTCTGGTCACCGTATTTGGCGTTGTCGGCCGAAAACAGTTCCCACCAGTCGTCGGCCAGTTTGTATTTGCCGCTGTTTATAATGTCATTGCACAGAGCAATGACTTCGCTCCAGCGTTGTGTGCCGTCGGTAAACTCGGGGCTGGTGCCGGTAAACACCTGCCAGTTCAGATACAGTTTGGCCAGCAGAGTCTGTGCGGCAGCTTTTGTGGCATGCCCGTATTCCACCTCGCCCTTCTGTTTCATTGTCGGGATGATAGAGAGCAGGTCGCGCTCTATCACCTCGCAAGCCTCCTTGCGGTTGAGCAGCTGCGGATATTTCGAGAAGTCAGTTTCAGTGTATTCGCGATAGGGCACCTGACCGAAGGCGTTGTTCAGCGTGAACATAAGCAGGGCGCGTATGAAGAGCATCTCAGCCCTGCATTGGGTCACTGCAGGAGTCTGTTCCAGGTCGGCCATTATCAGCAGAGCCGTGTTGCAGGCCGAAATGCCGGCAGTGGTGTTTCGCCAGATGTAGCGTATGTTGGTATTCGTCGACTTGAAGTCGTGCAGCACCAGAGGCTGTGTGTTCGAGCTCTTCCAGTCAGAACCGCGTGCTGGTATGCACAGTTCGTCGGTGGTCAGTTCAAAATTCTTGAAGAATATTTCTCTCACGTTGATATATGCCGGAGCAATTACCGACATGAGATTGTCGGGGTTGCTCACCAGCTGCTGTCCGTTCTGTTCGTCGAGTATCTCCTCATGAAGGTTTGTACAGCTTGTGGCGCCTGCAATGAGTGCCGTTGCCATCAGGTAATATATTTTTTTCATTGTGTGTGAATTTAATAGTGTAAGGTTAGAATTCAAATTTCATTCCGAAGCTGAAGGTGCGTGCAGCCGGATACTGAGTCCAGCCGAAGCCGAGTGTGGGCACACCGTCGGTCGAGCGCGAAGCGTTGACTTCAGGGTCGTAGCCCGAGTAGTCTGATATGCAGAACAGATTGGTGGCATTCAGATACACATACAGTCCGTTGATGTATTTGTTCGACTTCAGTGGCACGTTGTAGCCCAGCGACAAGTTGCTCAGTCGGATGTAGCTTCCGTCTTCAATGTATCGGCTTGAATATTCCATTGGGTTGGTAAGTGCCTCTGATGTGTTGTGTACTGCGCTCGACAGAGCATTGCTGCCGGCTGAGAGCCATGCGCGGTTGTCGATTACGTTGGCAAGGTTGTTGTAAACGTCGTTGCCGAAAACGCCGTTGAAGTTCACTGTCAGGTCGAAGTCACCCCACACCACTGTGGAGGTCAGGTTGGCAGTGAGGTCAGGCTGCGCGCAACCTATATTCTCCTCAACCTCTTTGCCGTCGGCATCCTTCTTGAATATGCTCTTGCCATCAGCGTCAAAGCCTTCGAACACGCGGCCCCAGAAAGTACCAATCGGGTAGCCGCTCTTGATAACCTGAGCTGTGAGTCCGTCAAGACCCGGACCGCTGGGACGTCCAATCGGAAGTGATTCAACAGGCAGGTCTTCCACCTTATTGTTGATGGTAGAGAGATTGAAGCCCATGTCCCAACGCAGTTTCTTCCGGTCGATAATGCGTCCGTTGAGTGAGAACTCAAAGCCGTGGTTCTTTATTTTCATGTCTTCAATGTTGCGCCACACGTATGTGGTAGGAGCGGGCGACGCCGAAGGAATCTGCATCAGCACGTCCTTTGTTACCTTATTGTAGTAGTCTATGCTACCCCAGAGGCGGCCTCCAAGCAGACCGAAGTCGAGACCGAAGTCAATCTGAGAGGTGCGTTCCCATTTCAGGTCGGGGTTAGGAGTTCGTGTGAGTGTGATGCCAGGAACAGTAGCTCCGTCAATGCCGAATATGGTGCTCTTGCCCGTACTGCTGAGCAGCATGTGCGAAATCTTGCTTGGTATCTCCTGATTTCCTGTCAGACCCCAGCTGCCGCGCAGCTTCAGGTTGTCGAAAATGTTAAGCTTTTTGATGAATGGTTCTTCGCTCATTCGCCAAGCCACAGCCGTAGAAGGGAATACACCGTAACGGTTGTTCTCACCAAATTTTGAGCTGCCGTCGATACGCATGTTGGCTGTCAGCAAATAGCGGTCGAGATAGTTGTAGTTGATACGGCCGAAGAACGATTGCAGTTCGTTGACCGTAACGTCTGAAGTGCCGCTAATCTGGTCTTTCTTGGTTGAGAGCGCAAGGTCGTACTTGTAACTCACATCGTCGATGTAGAAGCCACTCTCGTTGTAGCCATAGACGTAGTCTTTAGTGCGCTGATAAGAGTGCCCAAGCAGGGCGTCGAACTTATGTCCGCCGTCGAGTTGGAGGTTGTAGGTGAAGTAATTCTCAATAAGCATATTGTGTGCCTCAACATTGCTGGTCACAAACACGCCTCCGTCATCCAAGTAGATGAGCTGTTCGTTCTGCTCTACTTTTCGGCTGGCCTTCATCTCGTCGAAGGCAATGTTGAACTTATAGTTGAGTCCCTTCAGTAGTTTGAGTGTGGCGGTGGCGTTGGCCATCACGCGGTCGGTCTGGGTGTTGTCGTTGGTCAGATTGAGCATTGCCACAGGGTTTCGGTTGGCATTGCTGTACTGAAAGTAAGTTCCGTCGTCGTTCTTGATGGGGAATGTCGGGTTGAGGCGCAACGCATTGTAGATGAGGTCGCCTTCGGCTCCTCCCGATTCGCCGATGGGCACGCGGCGCTGGTCGATGCGCGACACTGTCGTGTTAAGCTCCAGCTTCAGCCGGTCGTTGAGCATGTTTGTCGAGAAATAGAAGTGGCCGTTATATTTCTGCATGCTGCTTGTCTTGATAATGCCTTGCTGGTCCTGGTAGCCGAGCGAAGCCCGGTAAGAACCTTTTGCATTGCCTCCGCTTATCGAGAGGTTATGGTTGTGAGAGAAGGAGGTGCGGAATATCTCGTCCTGCCAGTTAGTGTTGCTTCCTTTGTCTTCAACAGTGTAGCCGTATTGCTTGGCGGCACTTTTGAATTCGTCGGCCGACAGCACGTCGAGCTGGCTTGGAAGCCACGAGATGGTTCCCATGGCCGAATAGCTGACCTTCATAGCTCCTTCGCCACCCTTCTTGGTGGTGATCATGATCACACCGTTTGCTCCGCGCGAACCGTAGATGGCAGTGGCAGAGGCGTCTTTCAACACGTCGATGCGCTCAATGTCGTCGGGATTGATGAATGAAATCGGATTGGTGCTGCCCGTAGAACCGCCTCCGCTGACGCTGACTCCCGATGGCTGCTGTGCGTCGCTGATGTTGAGTGGCACACCATCGACTACGTAGAGTGGTTCCTGTCCGCTGCGTATAGAGTTGCTACCGCGCACGCGTACCGACACGCCAGAGCCAGGTTCGCCGCCGTTGTTGGTTATGTTCACACCGGTGGTACGGCCCTGAAGCATCTGAGTGGGGCTTGCCATCATACCTTTGTTGAAGTCCTTCTCGCCAAGTCCGGATACAGAACCCGTGAGGTCGCTTTTCTTCATTGTTCCGTAGCCAACTACAACCACCTCTTCGAGCTTCTCCTTGTCTTCGTTCATTATGATTTTCATCTGTGGCGTAGCCTTCATTTCCTGATTCTTGAAGCCGATGTAGGAAAACTGCAGCTTCTCGCCGCTTGTTGTCTCCACATTGAAGCGGCCGTCGAAGTCGGTAACGGCAAGTGTCTTGCCGTCGCTGCCCTTGACGGTGACGCCAATCATTGGATTGCCTATATCGTCAAGCACAACTCCCGTTGCCTTGATTGCCGACTGGCTTTGTATCTTGTCTTTCTTTGCAAACACAAGAATCTGCTTGCTGTTGATTTCGTAGGTAAGGCCAGTCCCGCGCAATACCGATTGCATTGCAGCGTTAAGACTTGCATTCCTGATGTTGATGTTGACCAGACGATCCATGCCCGCAAGGTTGGCATTGTAGCTCAGGGCGTAGCCGGTCTGCTTCGCAATTATTGCCAGCACATTGCGTATGCTCTGATTTTTGACACTGATGGTTACCATGTCTTTCTGCTCAGTAGCGACTGTAGCATTGGTGCGTGCAGCAGCTTCCTGGTGTGTGAATACCGCCATCGAATTGGTGAGCATAATTCCCAGTGCAAGGGTCTTGATGCCTTTGCATGAAGTGCGTTGTTTGTTCATAATAACGTTTTTGTTTAGATTGTAATGTTATTGTTAAATTTTATTAGGTCGTTTTCAGTCGGCATGTTTGCCGGTCGGCTTAGGCTGCCGGCGTGATGCATATTGTGTCGCCCGTCTGGCTCACATTTATTGGGGTGATAGTTTCCAGGCGGCGGAGCACTTGCATTATGTCGGCATCTATTTCCATGTTGCCTTTCAGCATGATGGAGTCGGTGAAGGCAGGGTCGAAGATTATGTCAACCTCGTAGATGTTTTGCAGTTTCTCTATCACGCTCGTAAGCGAACAGTTGTCAACCGACATTACTTCGTCTTTCCACAGGGCAATGTTTCTCATCTCGTTTTCCTGCTTCAGACTGTGCTTGCCCGAATTGTTGTCGTAGCTGAGCGTCTGTCCCGGTGTTAGGCGGGCAATGGTCTTGTTGTTGCAGCTGACGTCAACCGAACCTTCTATGAGTGTTATGCTTTCGTTTTCATTCTCTTTTGCCGACAGCAGGAAGCGTGTGCCGAGAACTTTCACTTCCATAGCTCCGGTAGTTGCGGTGAACGGACGCTTGGAGTCGTGGCTAATGCTCATATATGCCTCACCTTTCAGCGAAACATGGCGCTCTTTGCCGGCAGTCATGTCGAACGGCGCAATAAGGGATCAAATAATATTGTTGTGTTTTTAACAATCTGTATTTCTTATGCAAACA
>ERZ1026901.376-NODE-376-length-37986-cov-6.486146_pt1 | contig 37986 bp, 26 predicted proteins | sample MGYA00380179_ERZ1026901 | MGnify/ENA primary metagenome ERZ1026901 (study PRJEB33269, sample SAMEA4719815) | human gut metagenome | biome: human-associated habitat; feature: organic feature; material: feces | place: Cameroon | collected 2013-10 ... | reverse complement strand
AAGAGAATTACACCATCGATCCCCTGTTCGGAAATTCGAAAGAAAATATGCTCTACCAGTGCAGCTATATCGGGGACGCGGATAAGAAAGACCCGTATCTATCACCGTTGTTCGGAAACTTTGAGGGATTTCCGCCGATGCTGATGCAGGTTGGCGCCTACGAGGTCCTTTTGGACGATACGAGAGCCGCTGCAAAGAAGGCACGGGAAGAGGGTGTAAAGGTCCGTTGTTCCGTCTATGACGGCATGTTCCACGTCTTCCAGATGGGACTCGATCTGATTCCGGAAAGCCGCGAGGCCTGGGAAGAGGTCGGAGAGTATCTGCGGATCGTCTACCATATCCACCGCGATCAGGAGGGGAAGGTCGTAAAGAAGGTGAAGACGAGACGGAAGGATACGGAAGAACGGGCGAAAATGAATCTGCTGGCGTTCTTAAAACGGGAATTAAAAAGTAAATAATCGTGAACGAAATGCCGAAGTGGTGTGAAGATGATAGTCTGGCATACTGTTTCGGCATTTTTAATGAAATTTATTCATTGTTGAGAAAAAAGTGAACAAAGATGACGCAGTGTGGTTGTAAGTTATGATTCCGCATGGTAGAATGGTGATATGCAGACAAAGGGAGCAAAACCTTGCGAAGATTGATCTGTAAATACCAGATCAGGACAACGCGTGAATGGATGCACGGGGAAAGAGGTGAAAGAGGCAGCGAGAGCACTGCATTCATGGTGTAGCTGATGGAAAAGGGAGAAAAAGGTATGAGATTTAAAAACAAATGGCTGAACCGCGTGACAGCCGCCGTCCTCAGTATCGGAATGGCATTGACACCGGCAGTGATGAACTCAGGTGTGACGTTCGCGGACGTGAAGAACATTGAGAGTCCGATTCCGGTGACGCGGTCGGAGACAAAACCGTATGCACCGTCAACGCAGACAGAGACAGTAACACTTGGCAATAATAAATATGAAATTACTGCTAAAATGAGTCAAACATCAGTAGAACTGCAGGTTGGAGAAGAAATAGAATTAGAGGTTACTCTGACATCAAATATAGTAGATGCAACTTCAAGTAATGCAATTGCCGCTGTAGCAAATCAATTTACATGGGTTAGCAATGCGTCTAATGTAGATGTTATTGGAGATGGAACAAATAAGGCAAAAGTAGTATGCCCTGAAATCCCAGGGAGTGCATTCATTACGGTTGGTGTGGATATTGCAGAAGCAGTTTTTGTTGTTGGAACAGAAATTATTATGGATGAATCTTTACCTGAAGAGGGGCCAAGTGTAATCCTTCCGATATCTTCGACATTAGCTGTTAGACAGAGCGTTCAGTTAACCCCAGAGTTTCTTAACTGTGATGATTTAAAAACAGAAGTAAAGGGGTATTCAAGTGATAGACCGGATATCGCAACGGTTGACGAGAATGGATTAGTAAGGGCAGTCAGCGTTGGAACAGCAATAATAACGGGGACATTTACGATTGACGGGAAATTATATCAGGAAACAAGTGAAATTATCGTAACAGAAGAAAATACTGATACACCTGTTACTCCAGAAGCACCGGAAATCACATTAAGTAAGACAGAATTACTTCTTTTCCGCGGTTGGAATCAGGGTAAAGAAAAGGTAGAAGTTGCACCGGCAGATCGAGACTATGAATGGGAAAGCTCCAATTCAGAGATTGCGTTTGGTGGAAGTGATGGATATGTGTATGCGGGAAGAAAAGCCGGAACTGCAACGATAACCGTAACAGATAAAGAAACAAAAAAATCAGCATCTATTCAGGTAAAGGTAGTTACAATTTCTCCAGATGTTTATACTCTGATTTTAGAAGAAGGTCAGGAAGTTAATGCTGATGTTGGGGTAAATCCGGCAGGAGTGAATATATTTGAATATGCGGCATTTACTACGGATGATCCAGATGTTGCAGTGATTAAGGGAGATTCAACGATTCAGGCGCTTAAAGAAGGTGAGACCCACATTAGATTAAAGAGAAATAAAAAGGATACATTGTTAATAGTTAATGTTTATGTGCTTGCAAAAGGTCAGCAGTCAACGCCTGATTCTAATGATGCCTATGTGGATATTGATGATTCAGATGAAATAATTATAAACGATCCTGAAGGATACTTGGATTCGTTAGATGATTATGATATTTCTAATTTGAAAGAGAGGAGTATCCAAAAAATCTCAAAGGATTTCTCGGAGAACTCGGAAGTCTTTAATGAAACGGAAAATATCACAAAAGTTGTACAACTTCCTGCAGACAAAACTAAAAAAGCAGTATTATGGGTAGATTCTGTATTGACAGGTATGGAGACAAAAGCTGTTTCTGAGTGGGAATTATATCCAACGAAACTTATCTTTTCGTCTGAGATAGATGCTATTTATTATGACGCAGAGACAGGAAGAAAAATCGATGGATGGGAAAAAATTGATAATAAGTATTTAACTGGTGAGAGTGTTGATTTCCGCCTGCCTATTCCGTCAGAGATTACTGAAAAATATGCGCAGATCGTTCACAAAAGTGAGGGGTATGAAGACGAAAATATTCCCAATCTTGAAATTAAGAGATGCAAGGTACGAGATTATGAGGGAAATGAACATGATGCATCATATATCGATGTTTCATTGACACATTTTAGCGATTTGATCGTTACATTTACGAATGAAAAAGTAAAAGAAGATTCTGGAAATGACAATGGGAATAATGGTGGAAGCACAGGCGGAAACAATGGAGGAAATGCTAATAACAACGGTTCCTCGAACAATGGTTCTGGTTCATCAAGTAATGGATCCGGCTCTTCCAATAGCGGTTCTGGTTCTTCCAGCAGCGGCTCCAGTTCTTCCACCAGCTCTTCCTCCAGCTCCGGCGGCAGCAGTAGAAGCTACACTTACCGCGGAACAAAGAAAGCTGCCCAGTGGGCACAGGATTCCAGGGGATGGAGATTCCAGAATGCGGATGAGACATATATGACAAACCGCTGGATCGAGCTTTCCTGGAACGAGAAGAGCGCCTGGTATCGTTTCAATGAACAGGGTTACATGGTAACTGGATGGTTCAAAGACGGCGACGGCAACTGGTACTTTATGAATGATCGTGCAGACGGAACACAGGGTGCGATGGTAACCGGATGGCGTCAGATCGCTGGCAAGTGGTATTACTTCCGCGTGACAGCAGGTGGTCCGGTGGGATCCCTTGTCATGAATGCTACAACACCGGACGGCTACAAAGTAGATGGGAACGGAGCATGGATCCAGTAATTGGACTGTAAATACAGTTTCTGCGGATGAATGCAGGCAATGATAAATGAAGATTTATCCAGAAACAGGGTGGGATTCTTATGAATCCTGCCCTTGCCTTTTCCATCCATTCCAAGTATAATAAATCGTGGAGGTTTTATAACAAAAACTGATAAATCAAATTGGAGGGAAACAAATGAGTCTCGAAAAATTTTTCCATCTCAAGGAAAACAACACAACTGTTAAGACCGAGATCATGGCCGGTGTGACATCGTTTATGACGATGGCGTACATTCTGGCGGTAAACCCGAACATTCTGGCGGCAGCCGGAATGGACCACGGAGCGGTTTTCACAGCAACAGCGGTGGCATCCTTTATCGGAACACTCTGTATGGCTTTGTTCGCGAACTACCCGTTCGCTCTGGCACCCGGAATGGGTCTGAACGCGTACTTTGCATACACGGTCGTTCTCGGTATGGGCTATTCCTGGGAAGTTGCTCTTGCAGCAGTTCTCGCGGAAGGTATCATCTTTATCATCCTGTCCTGCTTCAACATCAGAGAGGCGATCTTCAACGCGATCCCGTTTAACTTAAAGAAAGCGGTCAGCGTTGGAATCGGTCTTTTCATCACATTCCTTGGTCTTCAGAATGCGAAGATCGTGATCGGCGGAGCAACACTTGTAGGCCTGTTCTCTGTTGATGGCTACAACAAAACTCTCGCTGACGGTCTCACAGCGTCCATGAGCGACGCGGGGATCACCGTACTCCTTGCGATCTTCGGAGTTCTGATCACAGGAATTCTGATTGTGAAGAATGTAAAGGGAAATATCCTCTGGGGAATCCTGATCACCTGGATCCTCGGTATCATCTGCCAGTTTGCCGGCGTGTATGTTCCGAATCCGGATCTCGGTTTCTACAACCTGCTCCCGGATTTCTCAAACGGAATTTCGATCCCGAGCCTGGCACCGATCATGTTCAAGTTCAGCTTAAAGGGCGTTCCGGTCCTGGAGTTCATCGTGATCGTGTTCGCGTTCCTCTTTGTTGACCTCTTTGATACACTCGGAACGCTCATCGGTGTATCTGCGAAGGCAGACATGCTGGACGCTGACGGAAAGCTCCCGAGGATCAAGGGCGCGCTCCTTGCGGATGCAGTCGGAACAACCTGCGGCGCATGTCTTGGTACTTCCACAGTCACAACCTTCGTGGAGAGTGCTTCCGGCGTAACTGAGGGCGGAAGAACAGGACTTACATCCCTGACAACAGCGGTTCTCTTCCTGTTATCCCTGCTCCTGTCCCCGATCTTTTTAGCGATCCCGTCCTTCGCGACAGCTCCGGCTCTGATCACCGTAGGTTTCTACATGATCGGCTCCGTATCTGAGATCGATTTCAAGGACCCGTCAGACGGAATCCCTGCATTCCTCTGCATCATCGCGATGCCGTTCTTCTACAGCATCTCCGAGGGAATCTCCATGGGAGTTATCTCTTATGTTGTAATGAACCTCTTCGCAGGAAAGAAAGAGAAGATCACTCCGGTCATGTACATCCTGGCCGTGCTCTTTATCTTAAAGTACATTTTGATGTAATAACATCATAGACAGGCGATCAGCCGAATATACAGATGGATGAAAGGAAAATCCGTCTGTGTATTCGGCTGTTTTTATAGGAAATAGGAGTTCCCGGCATCGAAACAAAAGCCGGGGAGAAAACACGTTGTGCCTTGTGGGAAAGAGGAAAACATGATAAGATAAAGTTATTCGAATGTATGTGCGTGGAAAAGAGGTGGAAGAGATGAAAAAGAGTTGTATCCCGGTCGGGATCTCAGATTTTGAGGAGATCAGAAAAAATGGTTTTTATTATGTCGATAAAACAGGTCTGATCGAAAAACTCCTGAAAACGGCAGGGGTCAAGGTAACTCTGATCACACGTCCCCGCCGGTTTGGAAAAACACTGGGGATGAGTATGCTGGAAAGCTTTTTTGATATCCGAAAGGACAGCAGGAAGTTGTTTGACGGACTCGAAATTTCACGGCAGCCAGAGCTTTGCGCAAAATGGATGAATCAGATTCCGACTATTTTCATTTCCTTCCGCAGAGTTGATGGACTAAACTTTCATGCAGCGTACGAAATGTTAAAAAGGGTGATCACGGAGCTGTTTAACAGACATATTTATCTGGCTGACAGTGAAAGTACAACGGAATTTGAAAGAACCGCCTTTTTGAATATCGCAAACGGGCATGCGTCGGAAACGGAGATCAAGAACAGTCTTTTATTGCTTACCGGCATGATGCAGTCCCACTATGGGAGAAAGGTCATTCTTCTTATAGATGAGTACGATGTCCCGGTGGCAAAAGCAAATGATCACGGCTATTATAAAGAAATGCTGGATGTGATGAAGGGACTCATGCAGACTCTGAAAGATAATTCATCTCTTGAGTTCGCAGTTGTGACCGGATGCTTAAGGATCGCGAAGGAGAGCATTTTTACCGGGACCAACAATTTTGTCCTTGACACGATCACGAATGCGAGACTGAGTGAATACTTTGGATTTACGCAGAAGGAAGTAGATCAGATCCTTGCAGATTTTGAAGCGGCAGATCATACGGATGAAATGAAGACATGGTATGACGGTTATCATTTTGGGAATCTTGATGTTTACTGTCCGTGGGATGTGATGAATTATCTGATGGATCTGGAGCGTGATCCGGATGCCAAGCCTGTGAGCTACTGGAGAAATACAAGTGATAATGCGATCGTTCGATCGTTTATTGATTATGCGGGAAGTACGATCACAAAGAAACTGGAGATCCTGCTATCCGGCGGCTCGATCGTTCAGCAGGTGGATGAAGGACTGACGTATGACTATGTGCATTCTTCCGAGGAGAATCTCTGGAGCATCCTCTATCTGACGGGATATCTGACCAAGGTGAGGGAGTGTGACAGGAAGGATGAGCTGACGGACGGAGCAGAGGCGCTCATGATCCCGAATGCGGAGATCCGTGAAATCTTTGAGACAACGGTCATGAGGTGGTTTGACGACAGCGCAAGAAAATGGAACCGGAAGGCTTTATTTGATGCGGTATGGAATGGGGACAGTGAAAAACTGACGGAGGAGATGAATGTGCTCCTTCGGAGAACGATCAGCTATCATGACTACAAAGAAGATTTTTACCATGCATTTCTCGCCGGGATTTTTACCGGAGCGGGATATATGGTGGATTCCAATAAAGAACACGGAGAAGGACGAAGTGATGTCGTTGTGCATGATCCGGTCAATGGCCGTGTGGCAGTTTTTGAGGCGAAGTATACAAAATCAAGGGAGAAACTGGAAGATGCCTGTGACGCGGCATTGCGGCAGATCGATGAGCGGATGTATGCAAAAGAATATGAAGACGATTATGATGAGATCCGCTGCTATGGGATCGCGTTTTTCAGAAAACGGTGTCTGGTGAAAATCTGTGACAAATGACAAAAATTGTCATAAACTTAACAAAAAGATGGTGACATCTGTCGATTGACGCTCAACTCTGGATATGGTATAAATGTATAATCGTAGGCAGTATGGAAACATTTTCGAACCATTTCATATATTGGAATGTTAGAAACCATTGCTGTTCACGATTCGCAAAAAGGGTTTATGGAATCAGGTATTTGACATCTGTGGGTTTAACAAAAAGGAGTTTGAGAACTATGATGAAACAGAAAAAAGTAAAATTTGCGTCTGCAGACGAGGCAAAGGAGTTTGTGAGCATTGCCAGCGGCTGTGATTTTGATGTGAATGTATTTTATAACCGTATGATCATTGATGCGAAGTCTCTTCTCGGAGTACTGAGCCTTGATCTTACAAAGATCCTCACCGTTGAGTTCGACGGCGAGAACACACTGTTCGAGGAGTTCCTCGAGAGAAAGAATCCGATGCACGCGGTAGCGTAACGGATCGAAGAAAAAACGAAGAGGCAGCGGCTGTACAAAACGTATGGCTGGCTGCTTTTTTTGTGCGTTGGAAAGCTCATTTGTGCCAGAATGAGTATGCTGCAGGCAGCTGCACCCGGCGAGCGTCCTGTGGAGAACAGCTGCGATCCGCAGTGTTTACAGTTTTGTTCTGGAATGTTATACTTGCAAAAGATATGAAGAATGGAAACATCAGCAATGATTCAGAGTCTGCAGTCCTGCTGCTTTCCGCGTATGGTGCAGAAAACCTGCAGGTATATTTGATTTACGAAAATGAAAGGGAGCGCATGTGATGAGCGAGGAAAATAAAAGATCGATCCGGATCTCGGTCCGGAATCTGGTGGAGTTTGTTCTGCGCTCCGGAGATATCGACAACCGAAGGTCCGGGAACGCCCAGAAGGATGCGATGCTGGCCGGGGGACGGATCCACAGGAAGATCCAGAAACGGATGGGATCCGGATACCGGGCGGAGGTCCCGCTGAAACATGAAGTCACGGATGACGAGCAGGAGATCGTTCTTTCGGTGGAAGGCCGGGCGGACGGGATCTTCACGGAAAACGGGATCACGGTGATCGACGAGATCAAGGGCATGTATACGGATGTTGCGAGACTGGAAGCACCGATCGAAGTCCACCTCGCCCAGGCAATGTGCTACGGGTATTTCTACTGCTGCGACAAGGATCTGGACGGGATCCGCCTGCAGCTCACCTACTGCAATCTGGAGACGGAGGAGATCCGGCGGTTTCAGACCGACCGCTCAAAGGAAGAGCTGGAACAGTGGTTTTCGGGCGTGGTCCATGAATATTTTAAATGGGCGAGATATCTCTACCACCATGAGCTGACCCGCGACGCATCGATCCGGAATCTGGAATTCCCGTACCCGTACCGGGAGGGACAGAGAGACCTTGTGGTGTCTGTCTACCGCACGATCAGCCGGAAAAAGCGGTTGTTCATCCAGGCACCGACCGGGATCGGAAAGACGCTCTCCACGGTGTTCCCTGCGGTCCGCGCGATCGGGGAGGGAAAAGGCGATAAGCTGTTTTATCTGACCGCAAAGACGGTAACGAGGACGGTCGCTGAGGAAGCACTCCGGATCCTCCGGGGAAAGGGACTGATCTTTACTTCTGTGACGATCACGGCGAAGGAAAAGCTCTGCCCGCTGGAAAACTGCGAGTGCAATCCGGATGCATGTCCGTATGCGAAGGGACATTTTGACCGGGTGAACGAGGCTGTCTTTGACATCCTGCATCTGGAACAGGAGATGACGAGGGAGAAAATCCTGGAATATGCCGAAAAATATAAGGTATGCCCGTTTGAATACTGCCTTGATATTTCAAGCTGGACGGACGGGATCATCTGCGATTACAACTACGTGTTTGACCCGAATGTGCGCCTGAAAAGGTATTTTGCGGACGGGCAGACAGGGGAATATCTGTTCCTTGTGGACGAGGCGCATAATCTCGTCTCGCGGGCACGGGAGATGTACAGTGCTGAGTTAAAAAAGGAAGATATTCTCACGGTAAAGCGCCTGACAAAGGGCAAAGCTCCGAAGCTTACGAAGGATCTCGAGAAGTGCAATCAGGTGATGCTTGCGATGAAGCGGGAATGCGAGACATGGCAGCTCTTATCGGATGTGACATCCCTGGCGGCAGCGGCGATGGCGGTCTTTTCGGATATGGAGACATTTCTGGAGGATTTTCCGGATTTTGAAGGGCGGGACGAGGTCCTTGACTTTTATTTTGGACTCCGGGATTTCCTGAATGTCTATGAGCTTCTGGACGATCATTACCGGATCTACGCGGAAAATGTGGGCGTTTCTTCCTTTAAAGTGCGGCTGTTCTGCGTGGATCCGTCCTCGAATCTTTCACTCTGCATGGCACAGGGGAACAGCACGATCCTGTTCTCGGCGACGATGCTGCCGATCCGGTATTACAAGACATTGCTCTCCGGAAATGAGGATGATTACGCGGTCTATGCGAACTCCCCGTTTGCGGAAGAGAAGCGGCTTCTCATGGTGGCGACGGATGTCAGCAGTCGGTATTCGAGGCGGAGTGCGAGTGAATACCGGAAGGTTGCGGAGTATATCCGGGAGGTTGTCCGGTCGAAGAACGGAAATTATATGGTGTTCTTTCCTTCCTACCAGTATATGGAGCAGGTCGAACAGGCTGTGGAGGAGCTGGATTTTCCGGCAGATCTTCTGGTGCAGGGACAGGGAATGAAGGAGCAGGAACGACAGGAATTTCTGGAAGAATTTGAGAAGAAACGGAATCATTCGCTGGCGGCCTTCTGCGTGATGGGCGGCGTGTTCTCGGAAGGAATTGATCTGAAGGAGGAACGTCTCATCGGCGCTGTGATCGTCGGAACGGGGCTTCCGATGGTCTGTGTGGAGCAGGAAGTCCTGCGCGGATATTTCGAGGAGAAAGAGGAGGCGGGCTTTGATTTTGCCTACCAGTATCCGGGGATGAATAAGGTTCTGCAGGCGGCAGGGCGCGTGATCCGGACCACGGAGGATGAGGGGATCATCCTGCTCCTCGATGACCGGTTCTTAAAGAGAGAATATCTGGAACTGTTTCCGAGAGAGTGGGAACATTTTCAGATGGTGAACCGGGGAAATGTGGGACAGTGCATGGAGGATTTCTGGGAGAGCAGAAAGTAAAAGAAAAAAGAGCCATGTCCGGCATGTAGCTGCGCGGGACATGACTCTTTTGGGTTTAATCCTACAGCATATCCATAAACTGCTTTGCAGCCTGGGAGACCGGAAGGTTCTCGTTGTGGACAACGACGAGCTGGCGGACCGGGAGAGTCTCGGAGAGTTTTAGGATAAAGAGCTGTTTTTCGTCCTCCGGGATACAGAAATCCGGGACGAAGGCGATCCCGAGGCCGATCCTTGCGAGGTCGATCAGAAGATCGTTGCTGCTGAGCTCGATCTCCGGGACCAGGTCGAGATGGGATTTCTGGAACATGGAGTGTAAAAACTCGCTGGTCGTACTCTTGCGGTCGAGCATCATGATCGGATAATCGAGAAGCTCGGCGAGTGTGAAGGTCTTATCCTGCAGCGGGAAGTGCTCGGCGCTTGCGACGAAGACATCGCGAAATTCGCGGATGGCACGGACGCTGTGGGTGTTTAAGAGACCGGAGTTCGGGTAGTTTGTGATGATGAAATCTACCTGGCCGTTCTCTAAAATGTGGGCACACTCGATCGAGGTGGAGTTTGTCACTTTGATGTGGACGTTCGGGTAGAGCTTGTGGAATTTATTTAAGTACGGGACCAGGAAATAGCGGCAGATCGTGTCGCTGGCGGCGATACGGAGCTGGCCGCCGTTTAAGGTGTTTGCCTCTAAGAGCTGGGTCTCGCCTTTGTGGATCAGGTTCATCGCCGGTTCGATATGTTTAAATAAGATGTCGCCTTCCGGGGTGAGCTGGACGCGTTTTGTGCTTCGGATGAAGAGGGTCTGGCCGAGCTTTTTCTCCAGGACCTTGACGGACTGGCTGACCGCGGACTGGGAGATGTAGAGGCATTTGGAGGCCTCGGAGAAGCTCAGGGTTTTTGCGACGTAGTAAAATACTTTATATAATTCGTAGTTGATATCCATTATTAGTCCTCCTAATGAAACAAGGTTATTTTATCATAGAATGGGGGATTTGAAAAGGGGGAAAAGGAAAATTGGTTGTTGCCTGCTGTTGCCAAATTGGTTGGCGGGCGGTGAGCATCCGGCCAGGAGTGCTGGGGATGCGGGGACGGTTCCTCTAAGCTTGCGGGAGACTGCTAAGGGCGGAGAACAGCGGGCACAACTCGCTTCGCTCAAACAAGTGTCCGCTGTTCTCCAACGCAGTCACCCGCGAGCTAAGAGGAAGCCAGATCCCCGGATCATGCACTCCTGTCCGGACGCTCACCGCCGGCGGCGGTATTGCTGGCATTAGGTGGGAGGCTGTAGGAAATTGGTGACGGCGGGAACTTAGGCATAAAGAGAAAATGATGGTATTTCAGTGTATGTGCGTGGAATGTTTATGCACGGCAATATAGATTGAAAATTCCAGGGTGGAAGTAAATTCTGCTACCTCGGAGTTACAGGTTTTTTCTTTACTATGGAAGTCAGGGAAAAAATATGGTATGCTTATAAAGAACATGAATTTTTTAATATGTTTATATTTTTATCAATAGAAGAACGGAGAGAAGATCATGGCAGAGAAAATGAGATATGGCAGTAATGAGAATGAGAGTGGGAATGTTGATGACGAGTTCAACAATGCGAATGAGGAGCTGAATCCGGAAGATATTTACCGTGTATATATGGAAGAGATCGCGGCGATCCCGCCGTGCAGTGAGGAGGAGAATGAGAAGCTGCTCGGGGAGATCCGGAGTGGGAATAAGGCGGCGAGGGAGCGTCTGATCGAGGGAAACCTTAAAAATGCGCTGTTTTTTGTCCAGGATTATATCAATAAGGGCGTCCCGATGGCGGATCTGATCCAGGAGGCGAGTATGGAGCTGATGATGCTGGCGGATGAAGGCTTTGAGGGGAGCTTTGAGAAGCTTTTAGAGAGCCGGATCCGTGTCCGCATGGAGGAGATCATCAACGACCAGAAGAAGGAGACGGATATCGAGGAGGAGATGCTGGCGCGCGTCAATGTTCTCCAGGAGGTTTCAAAGTCCATGGCGGAGGAGCTTGGGCGTGAGGCGAAGCTTTCGGAGCTTGCGGAGCGCATGAAGATGACGGAGGACGAGGTCCGGGAGATCATGAAGGTGACAATGGATGCGCTCAGCATGAGCAAGATCAATCAGGATCTGCAGAGTTAATAATTTGCGGTGATACAGGATGGAAAAGAGTTCATCGCTGTGGGAGTATGCTGGATGTGGTAACTGATAAGCATAATTAATAAAATAAATTAGATATATTAACTTTACTAATCACACAAATCTGTGCTATGATAATGGAAAATGGATTGCTCCGCACGAGGTGGCGCTGCAGTCATGAAAAATAACAACCATCGGACAAAGCCGTTTTCCAGGAGGAGAGACTATGAGCGTAAAGCGCGTGTTTGTTGAGAAGAAACCGGAATATGCAATCAAGGCGAGAGAGCTTCGCGAGGAGATCGAGAGCTACCTTGACATTACAGAGGTAACGGGCGTTCGTGTACTGGTCCGCTACGATATTGAAAATATTTCTGAGGATGTATATAAAGAGGCACTCGGAACGATTTTTTCCGAGCCGCCGGTCGATGAGGTGTTCGAGGAGACATTCCCGCATGGCGCGGACGACGTGGTATTCTCCGTCGAGTATCTGCCGGGGCAGTTCGACCAGAGAGCTGATTCTGCGGAGCAGTGTGTAAAGTTATTAAATGAGAATGAGGAGCCGGTGATCCGCTCCGCAATGACTTATGTGATCTCCGGAAAGCTTTCCGCTGAGGAGATCGCTGCGATCAAGTCCTTCTGTATCAACCCGGTGGACTCCAGAGAGGCGTCCGAGGAGATCCCGGAGACACTTGTGACCGTGTTTGATGTGCCGGAGGATGTTGCGATCTTTGACGGTTTTAAAGATATGGATGAGGCGGCTTTAAAGGAACTCTACAGCTCCTTAAATCTCGCAATGACCTTCAAGGATTTCCTTCACATCCAGAACTACTATAAGAACGAGGAGAAGAGAGATCCGTCTGTGACAGAGATCCGTGTGCTCGATACATACTGGTCCGATCACTGCCGTCATACGACATTCTCCACAGAGCTGAAAAATGTGACATTCACAGACGGCGACTACAAAAAGCCGATCGAGGACACTTATAACCAGTATCTTGCGGATCATAAAGAGATCTACAAAGGCCGCGACGACAAGTTTGTCTGCCTGATGGACCTTGCGATCATGGGCATGAAAAAGCTCCGCAAAGAGGGCAAACTCGAAGATCTCGAGGTTTCTGATGAGATCAACGCCTGCTCCATCGTTGTTCCGGTCGAGATCGACGGAAAGACAGAAGAGTGGCTTGTAAACTTCAAGAATGAGACCCACAACCATCCGACCGAGATCGAGCCGTTCGGCGGCGCTGCGACATGCCTCGGCGGTGCGATCCGTGATCCGCTTTCCGGACGTACTTATGTATACCAGGCAATGCGCATCACAGGTGCGGCAGATCCGACAAAACCGTTAAATGAGACATTAAAGGGAAAACTCCCGCAGAGAAAGATCGTCACAGAGGCTGCCCATGGATACAGCTCCTACGGAAACCAGATCGGCCTTGCGACAGGTTATGTAAAAGAGCTTTACCACCCGGGATATGTTGCAAAGAGAATGGAGATCGGTGCCGTTATGGCAGCAGCTCCGAGAAAGAACGTCATCCGTGAGACATCCGATCCGGGCGATGTGATCATCCTTCTCGGCGGACGTACCGGACGTGACGGTATCGGTGGTGCGACAGGTTCCTCCAAGGTGCACACAGAGGCATCCATCGAGGTCTGCGGCGCTGAGGTCCAGAAAGGTAATGCCCCGACTGAGAGAAAGATCCAGAGAATGTTCCGCCGTCCGGAAGTTTCCAGACTGATCAAGAAGTGCAACGACTTCGGTGCAGGCGGAGTTTCCGTAGCAATCGGTGAGCTCGCAGACGGACTTCTGATCGACCTTGACAAGGTTTCGAAGAAGTATGCAGGTCTTGACGGAACAGAACTTGCGATTTCCGAGTCCCAGGAGAGAATGGCAGTTGTCGTTGACCCGAAAGATGTTGACGCATTCTTAGGCTACGCAGAGGAAGAGAACCTTGAGGCGGTGACGGTTGCGACGGTTACCGAGAGCCCGAGACTCGTTCTCACATGGCGCGGAAAGACCATCGTTGATTTAAGCCGTGCGTTCCTTGATACGAACGGTGCTCACCAGGAGACAGACGTGACCCTGGAAGTTCCGAACCACGAGGGAACCCCGTTTGAAAAGAAAGAAGTGGGAGATGTTAAGGAAAAATGGCTGAAGATGCTCGGCTCCTTAAATGTATGCTCCCAGAAAGGTCTCGTTGAGATGTTCGACTCCTCCATCGGCGCATCTACCGTTATGATGCCGTATGGCGGTAAATACCAGCAGACCGAGATCCAGACCATGGTTGCAAAGCTTCCGGTCCTCGAAGGAAAGTGCGACGCTGTGACCATGATGAGCTACGGCTTCGATCCGTATCTCTCCAGCTGGAGCCCGTACCACGGTGCGATCTATGCGGTTCTCACATCCGTTGCGAAAATCGCGGCAGCAGGCGGTGATTATAAGAAGATCCGCTTCACATTCCAGGAGTACTTCCGCAGAATGAGCAGCGAGCCGACAAGATGGAGCCAGCCGTTCGCAGCACTTCTCGGTGCTTACAACGCACAGCTCGGCTTCGGGCTTCCGTCCATCGGCGGCAAGGACAGCATGTCCGGTACCTTTGATGAGGAGAGCGGAAAAGAGATCGACGTTCCGCCGACCCTGGTTTCCTTCGCTGTTGACGTTGCAAGCGCGAAGAATATGATCTCTCCGGAATTCAAGAAAGCCGGAAACAAGATCGTTGTATTTGAAATCAAGAAGGATTCCTATGATCTTCCGGATTATTCCCAGATCATGGATGGATACGATAAACTTCATGAGGATATCAAGGCGGGCCGCGTGATCTCCGCGTATGCCGCAGAGGCAAACGGAATCGCAGAGGCAGTCAGCAAGATGGCATTCGGTAACCATCTCGGTGTCAAGATCGAACATGATGTAGATTCGAGAGACTTCTTTGCACCGGCATGGGGCAATATCGTCTGCGAGGTTCCGGCTGGCAAGGTTGGAGATCTTCAGATGAGCTACCGTGTCATCGGTGAAGTTACTGACAAGGCAGACTTCGAGTACGGCAATGTCTCCATCACGCTCGATGAGGCATTAAAGACATGGGATGCGACTCTTGAGGATGTATTCCCGACCGAGAGCGGCGTGAAGAAGGAAGAAGTTAAGAACGAAGTATTTAAGGCAGACAACATCGTGATCTGTGACCACAAGATCGGAACTCCTACCGTATTCATTCCGGTATTCCCGGGTACAAACTGCGAGTACGACAGCACGAAGGCATTCGAGCGCGCCGGAGCAAAGGTCATCACAAAGGTATTTAAGAACATGAGCGCCGAGGACATCCGCGATTCCGTAGAAGTCTACAGAAAGAGCATCGAAGAGTCCCAGATCGTTATGTTCCCGGGTGGCTTCTCCGCAGGCGATGAGCCGGAGGGTTCTGCGAAGTTCTTCGCTACTGCGTTCCGCAACGAGGTATTAAAGGACGAGATCATGAAGCTCTTAAATGAGCGTGACGGATTAATGCTCGGTATCTGTAACGGTTTCCAGGCTCTCATTAAGCTTGGTCTTGTTCCGGAAGGAAAGATCGTAGAGCAGAAGCCGGATTCCCCGACCCTGACCTACAATACGATCGGACGCCATGTATCCAAGATGGTAAACTTAAAGGTCGTTTCCAACAAGTCCCCGTGGCTTGCAGGCGCAGAACTTGGCGGCGTTTACACAAACCCGGTATCCCACGGCGAGGGACGTTTCGTAGCTCCGAAGGAGTGGATCGACAAGCTCTTCGCAAACGGACAGGTTGCGACCCAGTATGTGGATCTTAACGGCAATCCGACGATGGATGAGTACTGGAACCCGAACGGCTCCTTCATGGCGATCGAAGGTATCACAAGTCCGGATGGACGTGTATACGGCAAGATGGGTCACGCAGAGAGACGCGGCGACTTTGTTGCAAAGAACATCACCGGAGAACAGGATCTGAAGCTGTTTGAGAGCGGTGTGAAGTACTTTAAATAATTGAAATACTGATACTTTGAATGCCCCGGGGGATGCGTACTCCGGGGCATTTGCTGTGGTGCTGTTTCCTGCCGCATCACCGCGGTGACTCAGTTAGTTGACAGAAACCAGAGTGCGTACTAAACTGAAGATATCCGTGGCTGGCGGACAGAATGGCCGAATGAAGACTGCTTCGCAGGACAGTTTTCTGCGGAAGGTTCAGGAGGCAGCCGCGAAACCATGATGACAAAATTGAATTTTGGGGGTATCTGATATGGCATGCACAACAATCCTGGTAGGAAAAAACGCATCATATGACGGTTCAACGATGATCGCGCGAAACGATGACTCCGGTTCCGGACATTTCACGGCGAAGAAATTCGTGGTGATCCATCCGGAGGAGCAGCCGAAGGTATACAAGTCAGTCCTTTCCCATGTAGAGATCGAGCTTCCGGGCGACCCGATGAAATTTACGGCAGTCCCGAATGCGATCAAAGGAAAGGGGATCTGGGCGGCCAGCGGCGTTAATGAGAAGAACGTGGGAATGACAGCGACAGAGACGATCACATCGAACGCCCGCGTGCTCGGCGCAGACCCGCTTGTAAAATATCAGCCGGCGGAGGACGGAAAAGAGGAAGCTGCCGGCGGGATCGGTGAGGAAGACCTTGTATACATCACACTTCCGTACATCAGCAGTGCGAGAGAGGGCGTGATCCGCCTCGGAAGTCTCCTGGAGAAGTACGGGACTTATGAGATGAACGGCATCGCTTTTCAGGATGCGGGTGAAATCTGGTGGCTCGAGACGATCGGCGGCCATCACTGGATCGCAAAGCGTGTTCCGGATGACCGGTATGTGGTGATGCCGAACCAGTTCGGTATCGATGAGTTTGACTTAAACGATGCGTTCTCTGAGCAGAAGGAGCATATGTGTTCTTCGGACCTTCGTGAATTTATCGCAGAGAACCATCTGGACCTCTCTTTAAACGGCGGAAATGGCAGTCATTTTGATGCGAGAGCTGCGTTTGGAAGCCACAGTGATTCCGATCACATCTACAATACTCCGAGAGCATGGTTCATGTGCCGCTACTTTAACCCGCATACAAAGAAGTGGGATGGACCGGATGCGGACTATACGCCGGAGTCCGATGATATCCCGTGGAGCATGGTGCCGGAGAAGAAGGTGACAGTCGAGGATGTCAAATATGCACTTTCCTCCCATTTCCAGGGAACTCCGTTCGACCCGTATGCGAAGAGCGGTGACGGCCTCCAGAAGGGCAAATACCGCGCGATCGGGATCAACCGCAACGATTTCCTGGCTCTGATCCAGATGCGCCCGGACGTTCCGGCAAACTGCCAGGCAGTCCAGTGGCTTGCATTCGCGTCCAACGCGTTCAATACGCTGGTCCCGTTCTATGCGGCTGTTGACGAGACTCCGGAATACCTTGCGAACACCACAAAGGAAGTTTCCACAGAGAATTTCTACTGGTCGGCAAGAATGATCGCCGCGATGGCGGACGCATCTTTTGCGAAATCTGCAATCCACATCGAGCGCTACCAGAATGCGGTCCAGGCGAAAGGACATGCCCTGCTCCGCAAGTATGACGCCGAGGCTGCAAAGATCACGGATCCGGCGGAGAGCAGAAGACTTCTGGAGAAAGCGAACCGTGAGATCGCAAAGATGTTAAAGGAAGAGACGGGGAATACCCTGGATCATGTGCTCTTTGAGCTCAGCAATTCCATGAAGAACGCGTTTTCAAGATCTGACGCATAACAAGTTCAGGCCGAACGCATGTGAGACTTGACGCGTAATTCCGGCCGGTGGAAGCTGATAAATTCTTCTCAGAACGAGACCTCTGCAGGGATGATGCGGTGTAGGTCAGGCCGCAGGATCCCGGGCGGAGGTTTTTTGTCATATTTTTGTACTTTTTGACGCTTGACACGGGAACCTCATCCCGTTATGCTACTTATGGCAGAAAATGCTCAGCTTTACATGCCGCGTCTTTTTGTGTTAAGATAAACAGAAAGAGCGCAAGGCGCATGGAAGCTGAATACAGGATAAATGAGGTTTTAAGATGGAAGAAAAAGAGGTACAGGGAGCACCGGTGCACAAACGGCGTGTCCGTTACAGCGGGACACACCCGAGACGGTTTGAAGAAAAGTATAAAGAGCAGAATCCGGAGAAATATGCCGATACGATCGAAAAGGTCATCAAAAAGGGCAGCACTCCGGCCGGCATGCACATCTCGATCTGCGTGAAAGAGATCCTGGATTTCCTGGATATCAAGCCGGGAATGCAGGGGCTGGACGCCACACTTGGATACGGCGGCCACACGACGGAGATGTTAAAAAAGCTGGAAGGACAGGGGCATATGTATGCTCTTGACGTGGATCCGATCGAGATCGTAAAGACAAAGGAACGCCTGAAGGAACGCGGCTTCGGAGAGGAGATCCTTACGATAAAACAGATGAACTTTGCTGATATCGACTGGCTCGTCCCGGAGGCGGGGCTGTTTGACTTTGTCCTGGCAGATCTCGGTGTCTCCTCGATGCAGATCGACAACCCGGAGCGCGGTTTCACTTATAAGGCCGATGGTCCGCTGGATCTTCGCCTGAATCCGGAAAAAGGGATCTCTGCGGCGGAGCGCTTAAAACAGATGGATATGGAAGAGATCGCGGGCATGTTCGCGGAAAACTCCGATGAGCCTTATGCGGAGGAGATCGCACGGGAGATCGCGAAGAGAAACCGGAAACGTCAGTATATTGAGACGACCACAGAATTAAAAGAAGTGATCGAGCAGGTGCTTTCTTTTATCCCGGAAAAAGAGCGGAAGGAAGCCGTGAAAAAATCCTGCCAGAGATGTTTCCAGGCGCTGAGGATCGATGTCAACCAGGAATTCGAGGTTCTGGAAAGCTTCCTCTCAAAACTGCCGGGGATCCTGGCACCGGGCGGAAGAGCTGCGATCCTGACCTTTCATTCCGGGGAAGACCGCCTTGTAAAGTATTACTTTAAGGACGGCAAAAAGGAAGGAATCTACAGCGACGTTGCGAGCGATGTGATCCGTCCATCGGCAGAAGAATGCCAGAGAAACCCGCGTGCAAGATCCACAAAGATGCGCTGGGCGATCCGGGATGGCGAAAATCCGCACAGGATGTAAAGAAAAAACAAGCTCGGAAACGGAACTTGGAAATGAGAGAAGGAAACGGTTCAGCAAATCTTAGTATTCATTTGGCGGAATGGGTTCCGGAAGACAGAATCAGAAAGAGAAATAGATTATGAACAAAAAGATAGAAGAAACAACAGAGGAATACGAGAGAAAAGAAGGGAGTGGGCTAGAGCGCGCGGGAGCCGCGGCGATATTCTTCTTGTCGCCGGTATTATCCTACATCATGTTTGAACTAGTGACAGGAAATCTTGCCGCAGTGCTGCCGAAAAATGCGGTGCTGAACATGGTGTGGATGTTTGCGCTGTACCTTCTGGTATTCGGAATCTCCGGAAGCAGCCGGATCTCCATCCCTGTATCCTCCGTGATCCTTTATGTGATCTCTCTGGCGGAATCCTTTGTCGTATCCTTCAGAAGCCGCCCGATCATGATGGGTGATGTCCTTGCGGTGAAGACCGCGATGACGGTGGCCGGGAGCTATAACTACACACCGACCTTTATGATGATCATCTGCGGGATCCTCCTGATCATGTGGAATGTACTGGCGCAGCTCGTGCCGGTGAGGATCAGGGGGAAGAAAAAAAGAGCTGCCGTGTTTGGCGGATCCGCTGCTGCGGTCGCGGTGTTTATCGGCGGCTTCTACACGGTCCTTGTCCCGAAACTGGGACTGGAGGTAAATCTCTGGGACCCGACGACTTCCTACGCGGAGAACGGCTATGTGCTGGCGTCGGCGGTATCCTTAAAATATCTGGTAAAGAAAGCTCCGGAGGGCTATTCCCAGGCGAAGATCCAGGAGATCTATGAAAAATATGTGGGAAGCGAAGAAGAGCAGAACGAGGAGACGGCGGCCGCGGTGGAAGCGGGAGATGCGGTCCAGCCGACCAACATCATCTGCATCATGAACGAGAGTCTCTCCGACCTGTCGGTGGATGGGGAATTTACGACGAATACAGAGTATTTCCCGTTCCTCAACAGTATGACGGAGAATACCGTAAAGGGAAAACTCTGCATGCCGGTGTTCGGCGCGATGACCAGCAACTCTGAGTTTGAGTTCCTGATCGGTGATTCCATGTACCTGATGCCGAGAGGCAGCGTCGCTTACCAGTTCTATGTAAATTCCGGCGTCCGCTCCATGGTCAGCACGGTGAAAGACCAGGGATACACGGCTGTCGCCATGCACCCGTACCCGGCAGAGAACTGGAACCGCCGGATCTGCTACAATAACATGGGATTTGACGATTTCATGGATATCAGCGCCTATGAGGGGCGGGATGAGCTCCGAAATTATATCAGTGATCTGAGCGATTTTAAACTCATCGCGGAGTATGTCGAAAAGAAGGCAAATCCTGATGACAAGTTATTCCTCTTCAATGTGACGATGCAGAACCATGGCGGATATACGATCCCGTTCGCAAACTTCGATCAGGAAGTATGGCTTACCGGAGACATGGAAGGAAAGTATCCGGAGGCGGATATGTACCTGTCTCTTGTGAAAAAATCGGATGAGGCATTTGAGTGGCTTGTAAATTATTTCTCCCAGTGCGACCAGCCGACGATGATCGTCATGTTCGGCGACCACCAGCCAGGGATCGAGGACGAGTTCTTTGACGAGGCGATGGGAGTGGAGAGCGCGAAGGTCCCGAACGAGCAGAAGATGTGCTGGTACGAGACTCCGTTCGTGATCTGGACCAACTACGACCAGCCTGCGGAGGATATGGGACGATTAGGTGCGATCTACCTTTCTTCCTACGTGTTAAAGCGCGCGAACCTCTCACTGACTCCGTACAACGAGTTTTTACTGCAGCTTTCCGAAAAGCTCCCGATCATCCATCATCTCGGCATCTGGGAGTCGGACGGAACTTACCATGGCTGGGAGGACGCGGAGAGCGGAGAGTACGAGTGGAAGGAACAGCTGATGGAGTACGAGGACCTTGTATACAACCACAGCCTGGATCCGAAGACCGTAAATGAGATGTTTTCGATTTCGCAGTAAAAACTTTATGCCGAATGCATGTATGACTTGGCGTATCATTCTGGTCAGCATGAATTCATAAGATTTTTCGAAATTGCTGAGACAAATATAAAACAGAGGGCAGCCTGAAAGAGGGCTGTCCTTTTTGCCTAAGATGCGCACTCGCGCGAGATGAAGGTTGTCGCAAGCGACCGCGCGAGACGCCCGAATGTACTGAGGCATATTCTTTTAATTTACGCGAACAACGAGCCAAAGTCTGCGCTTGCGCGAGACCTTGGCGACTGTCGTGATAACAAGGGGAAACTCGCGAAGCGTGTTTTCACTTGTTCAAAAAATTTCTCAAATAGGATTGACAACTTGGTTAGTTAGTGCTAATCTTTGTTAGTGAGAACTAACGGTCAATAAAGATACCCCCACAGGGAATCCGAAATGTGCTGTTTTTGCGGCTGTGAAGTCATGGCATGGCTGCGATAAAAAGGAGGCGTGATCAATGATAAACGGAATTATTATCGTTGTACTGATCGTGGTCGCGATCTTTGCAGTGAAAGGGACGATGCACCAGTTCGTCTACGGCTGCTGCGGATCGAAGGACGTGGAGAAAAAGATCAAGGTGAAGGATAAAAATACGTCGGATTATCCGTACTATGCAGTTGTGGGCGTCGATGGAATGAAATGCACACACTGCAAGCTCCATGTGGAGAATGCGTTCAACGAGAAGGACGGCAACTGGGCTGAGGTCAACCTTGAGAAAAAGGAAGCCGATGTCCGGATGAAGACGAAGATGACGGATCGTGAGATCCGCGATACCGTGAGCAAGGCAGGATATGTGCTCCGGAATATCGAATGGAAACAGGCATAGGAAAAAATAATTGGAAATGCGAAGCATCGGCAGAAAGAGATTGCCGGAGATGTTGTGTACAGGCAGCAACGATTTTACAGGAATGAGAGGGATGCCGGATGTGGCAGAAAAAAGACATCGTAAATGAATTCCAGAGGCTTGGAAAACGCATTACAAAACAGAGAATGGTGATCCTCGATGTGATCCTTGAACAGAACTGGACAGACTGCAAGGAAGTTTACTATGAGGCTGTGCAGAGGGATTCGACTGTGGGACTTTCCACTGTCTACCGGACGATCCGGATGCTGGAGGAGATGGGCGTTTTAAAGCGTGTTTATCAGTATGTTTTTACCGATGAATCGGGAGAACAGGCCGATGGGGAGAACGAGATCATCGCACCGGAATTTCACGGAAAAAGCGGGCTCAGAAAGACAGAAAAAGATGACGAAAAATGCTGTTCCGTCAGCGCGTCATAAAAGAGATAATTGTCAAAAAATGACAAAGTTTCTCAATTAAAGACATTATATTTGACTAACCGGGAGGTGTGGTGTTACCATGTTGGAAACGCAGAAAGACCTTCCGGTTTTTCCCGTTGTGTATAAAAAAGAAAGCAAGGAAGTGAGGACCGATGAAATACCATAAATTCTGGGCGTGGGCAACCGTTTTCTGCTTTGCTATGGTCATGTATACCGGTTATAAACATAAGTGACCGGGATGACCGTAACTGTTTCGTATCTTTACAGTTACAGATAAACTAGTGATTCTATTTTTTATTTACAGGAGGATTTAAAAATGTTAGATGTAAAGAAATGCTTAAAATTAAAAAATGTCGCTGTATTCGCAAGTGGTGTTCTCTTTGGAACAGCAGGTGTCAAGGTCCTTGGAAGCCAGGATGCAAAGAAATTATATATTAACTGTCTCGCAGCAGGTCTCCGCGCAAAAGAGTGCGTGATGACAACTGCTTCCAACATCCAGGCAAACGCTGAGGATGTTCTTGCAGAGGCAAAGGAGATCAACCGTGCCCGTGCGGAAGAAGAGTTCGGTGAGGAAGAAGAGACAGCAGAGGATCTCACAGAGACTGCAGAAAATACAGAGGACGCTGAATAATCATCATGAAAACAGGAATCAGATTTACGGTAAAACATGAAATCAGAGGCCGTATCCGAATCCATCTCACCAGAGGACGCCTGTCGATCAGACAGGCGGACCTCTTTTCCTTTTATCTCGCATCCCTTCCACAGGTAACGGCAGCAAAGGTATATGAGAGAATCGGAGATGCGGCGATCAGTTATACTGGCACGAAGGAAGACCTCATTGCAGAGATCTTAAAATTCTCGTTTGACGATGAGAAATTAAATGAACTCGTGCCGACAACCGGAACCAGAGCGTTAAATCAGGAATTCCAGGAAAAGCTTGTGACTAAGTGTCTCACAAGATGCTTCACAAAGATCTTCCTTCCGGCTCCGGTCCGCGCGGTATGGACTGCGATCCAGTCTGTTCCGTATATCATCAAAGGAGTCAGAAAGCTTGCAGGAAGAAAACTGGAAGTCGAGGTCCTCGATGCGACCGCGATCACGGTTTCCATGTTGAGAAGCGATTTCAACACGGCAGGATCCGTCATGTTCCTTCTCGGGATCGGTGAGCTTCTTGAAGACTGGACCCACAAGAAATCCGTCAGCGATCTTGCTGGCAGCATGTCCTTAAATATCGAGAAGGTATGGCAGAAGACAGGAGATGCGGAAGTCCTTGTCCCGATCTCCGATATCAGGGAAGGAGACCTCGTTTCCATCCATGTCGGCAGCGTGATCCCGCTTGACGGCGTCGTTGAGTCCGGCGAGGCGATGGTAAACCAGGCGTCCATGACCGGCGAGTCCGAACCGGTCCGCAAAGAGAACGGCATGTACGTCTATGCAGGAACTGCGGTCGAGGAAGGAAATATCGTTGTCCGTGTCAAGAAAGCAGCCGGATCTACAAGATTTGAGCGCATCGTCAAGATGATCGAGGATTCAGAAAAACTGAAATCTTCCCTTGAGACGAAGGCATCCGGTCTTGCGGACGCTCTCGTTCCGTGGAGTCTCGGCGGCACGATCGTGACCTACCTTCTCACGAGAAACGTGACGAAGGCGATTTCGATCCTTATGGTCGATTTCTCCTGCGCGTTAAAGCTTGCGATGCCGCTTTCCGTTCTCTCCGCGATGAGAGAGGCGAGCAGCTACAAGATGACCGTCAAAGGCGGTTCCTTCATGGAAGCCGTTGCAGAGGCGGACACGATCGTCTTTGATAAGACCGGCACACTCACAAAGGCACAGCCGGTCGTTGCCGATGTTGTCACCTTTGAGGGACGCGATCAGGATGAGATGCTCCGGATCGCTGCCTGCCTGGAAGAGCATTTCCCACACTCCATGGCGAACGCGGTTGTTGCGGCATCCAAAGAAAAAGGACTCATCCATGAGGAGATGCATTCCAAAGTCGACTATATCGTGGCCCACGGAATTGCCTCCCATATCGGAGAGGATAAGGTCCTGATCGGAAGCTACCACTTCGTATTTGAGGATGAGAAGTGCGTGATCCCGGAGGGCGAGGAAGAGAAGTTTGAGGCACTCCCGGCAGAGTACTCCCACCTGTATCTCGCGATCGCGGGAAGACTGGCGGCTGTGATCTGCATCGAGGATCCGCTCCGTCCGGAAGCTCCGGAGGTCATGAAAGAACTCCGGAAACTCGGGATCAAAAAGATCGTCATGATGACAGGCGACAGCGAGAGAACAGCGCGTGCGATCGCTGCGAGAGTCGGTGTGGATGAATACCACTCAGAGGTTCTCCCGGAAGATAAGGCAAACTTTGTGGAGGCGGAGAAGAACGCAGGCCACAAGGTCATCATGGTCGGCGACGGCATCAACGATTCCCCGGCTCTTTCCGCAGCCAGCGTCGGCATCGCGATCAGCGAGGGCGCTGAGATCGCGCGAGAGATCGCGGATATCACGATCTCTGAGGATGCGATGTTCCAGCTTGTGACCTTAAAAGCGATCAGCAATGCGCTGATGCAGCGTGTCCACAGAAATTACCGCTTTGTCATCAGCTTTAACTTCGGTCTCATCATCCTGGGAGTGATGGGGGTACTCGCTCCGGCGACATCCGCCCTGCTCCACAATACGTCAACTCTGTGCATCAGCATGCACAGCATGACGAATCTCCTGAAGGATGAGGAGAAAAAACATTAAACCATAAGAATGACCGATCTGCCCGCGGCCGGAAACATCCGGCTGCGGGTATTTTTTACGCGAACAACGAGCCAAAGTCCGCGCTTGCGTGAGACCTTGGCGACTGTCGCGATAACAAGGGGAAACTCGCGAAGCGTGTTTTCACTTGTTGTGCCGCGCCTGTCAGGAGTCCGGCTGTGTTCGATTTAGTGGTTCACAAGCGGCGGATTTCATGCTATACTAATGCAGGCATGTGGCAGAAGTCTGCCATCTGCTTCTTAAAAATGACAAAGGAAGGCACAAATATGAACTATATGATCTGTATTCCTTCACCGAGACTCGTCTCGAGGGAATACTGTGAAAGGATCCACAACATTCTGGCAAGAATGTCGGATCAGTACCGGGTCAATATCGTTCCGGAGCCGGTAAAGATGCGACAGGGATCCTGCCCGGATTTCTATAAGAAATACCGGATCTACAAAGATATCAAGGATCGCGACGGAAACGGAGAGGCATATCTGACCTCCGAGGAAGAGAACATGATCTTAAGTGTCTGCAGAAATCCGGAGGAAGTGGAGCTCATGAAGAGCTGCACCTACGCATACCGGTATCCGACGACACTGGTCCTCAAGAGCTTCCGGGAAGATAAGAAAAGATAACGAAGCGTTGGCAAACAGGTAAAAGTGTGATATACTTATTCTAAGTCCGCGGGGCGGCTGGGGGCTGCCTGGCGGGAAGGAAAAAAGAGAGCTGTGGCGTCTGGAACGAAAAAGTCACAGAAGATTTACGAGGAGTGCAGAGAAGATGAAAAACAGAAGAGTTTTTTTAAAGCTCAGCGGAGAGGCCCTTGCAGGTCCGAAAAAAACTGGCTTTGACGAAGATACGGTGAAGGAAGTCGCAAGACAGGTCAAGGCGTCTGTAGATGCCGGTGTACAGGTCGGGATCGTGATCGGCGGCGGAAATTTCTGGCGTGGACGCACGAGTGACGCGATCGACCGTCCGAAGGCGGATCAGATCGGAATGCTCGCGACTGTGATGAACTGTATTTATGTATCCGAGATCTTCCGCAATGCGGGAATGAAGACACAGATCCTCACCCCGTTCGAGTGCGGAAATATGACAAAACTGTTCTCCAAGGACCGTGCGAACAAGTATTTTGAGCACGGAATGGTCGTATTTTTTGCCGGCGGGATCGGACAGCCGTATTTCTCTACCGACACAACGATCACTCTGATGGCAATCGAGATGGATGCGGACTGCATTCTCCTCGCAAAGTCCATCGACGGCGTATACGACAGTGATCCGAAGGTAAATCCGAATGCGAAAAAGTATGACGAGATCTCGATCCAGGAAGTGATCGACAAGCAGCTCGGAGTCGTTGACCTGACTGCTTCCATTATGTGTATGGAACACAAAATGCCGATGGCGGTATTCTCCTTAAATGAAAAGGACGGAATCGCGAACGCCATGCAGGGAAAAATTAACGGTACGATCGTTACCGTCTGATAACAGGAGGAAACCATGAGCGAAGAATTAAAAGTATATGAAGAAAAGATGGAAAAATCCATTGATGCCCTCTTAAACGAGTACGCATCGATCCGCGCAGGACGTGCAAACCCGCATGTACTTGACAAGATCAAAGTAGATTACTACGGAACTCCGACTCCGATCCAGCAGGTCGGAAATATCTCCGTTCCGGAAGCGAGAATGATCCTGATCCAGCCGTGGGAGAAGAGCCTGATCCGTCCGATCGAGAAAGCGATCCAGACTTCCGAGCTTGGAATCAACCCGAGCAACGACGGTACTGTGATCCGCCTTGTATTCCCGGAGCTCACAGAGGACAGACGTAAAGAACTCGCAAAGGACGTAAAGAAGAAAGGTGACGGAGCGAAGGTTGCGATCCGCAACATCCGCCGCGATGCGAACGAAGCGTTCAAAAAGATGGAAAAGAACGATGAGATCTCTGAGGACGATTTAAAGGATCTTACCGAGAAGGTACAGAAGCTGACAGACAAGGCGATCGACAAGATCGATAAGGCCGTAGAGAACAAGACGAAGGAAGTTCTTACCGTATAAAAACGAACAGCCTGATTCCTGAGCAGAGGGGAATTTCCGGATGGAAGATCCCAAATCGTTCAGGATGATGGTACATGACAGACAGGGACAGGGGAGGATTTCCTGTCCCTTGTTTTTACATTGGTTATAAAAGGGAGAACAAATATCATGGAAGAGAATTTAAAGATCCCCGCCCATGTGGCGCTGATCCTGGATGGAAACGGAAGATGGGCGAAGAAGCGCGGACTTCCGAGACAGCTTGGACATAAAAAAGGCTGTGAGACACTGGAGCAGGTCGTTGAGGACGCAGCACGGCTTGGAATCCGGTATCTGACCGTATATGGATTTTCCACGGAAAACTGGAAGCGCCCGGAGGAGGAAGTCGGTGCGCTGATGCAGCTGTTCCGCTTCTATGCGAAGAGACTTCTCGCAATGGCGGAAAAGAATAACATCCGGGTCCGCATGATCGGCGAGAGAAACCGGTTTGCACCGGATATCGTCGAGGCGATCAACGGTCTGGAAGAAAAGACGAAAGAGAATACAGGAATGACCTTCGTGATCGCCGTAAACTATGGAAGCCGTGACGAGATCACGAGAGCCGTGAGAAAGATCATGGCGGATTGTAAGGATGGAAAGATCGCGCCGGAGGAGATGACGGAGCAGGTCTTCGCCTCCTATCTCGACACCGCGGGGATCCCGGATCCGGATCTCATGATCCGCACGAGCGGGGAACTCCGCCTTTCCAACTATCTGTTATGGCAGCTCGCGTACTCAGAACTCTACGTGACCGAATGCCTGTGGCCGGACTTCAATAAGGAAGAATTATTGAATGCGATCCGCCAGTATAATAAGAGAGAACGCCGGTTCGGAGGAGTTGCGGCGGTAAAAACGGAGTAAGAGGTGATCTTATGTTTACGACCAGACTGATCAGCGGAATCGTCCTTGTGATCATCGCGGCGTTTCTGCTTGTTGAGGGCAGCACAGTCCTCTATTTTGGTTCCCTGGCGATCTCTTTGATCGGACTTTATGAGCTTTACCGGGTCATGAAGATCGAAAAGTCAGCGCCGGGCTATGTGGGCTATGCGGCTGTCGTGGCCTATTACTGGATCATGGGAAGCAGAGAGCAGTATGTGACGTTCCTCGCGATCGTTTCCCTCATGATCTTAATGACGATCTACGTGGTGACGTTCCCGAAATACGGGACGGAGCAGATCACGGTCGCATTTTTCGGGATCTTTTATGTCGGGATCATGTTTTCCTATCTCTATCAGGTGCGGGAGATGCCGGACGGAAAATACCTTGTCTGGCTGATCCTTTTAAGTTCCTGGGGCTGTGATACCTTCGCCTACTGTGTGGGAAAGCTTTTCGGAAAACATAAAATGACACCGAAACTGAGCCCGAAAAAGACGGTGGAAGGCGCGGTCGGCGGTATCGTCGGTGCGGCAGTGCTGGGCTTCCTCTACGGAACCTTCTTTAAGAATAATATGATTCAGGTGACGAACCCGGGCGTGATCTCAGCGGCTGCCTGCGCGATCGCAGCAGTGATCTCCATGGTGGGAGATCTGGCGGCATCCGCTATCAAGAGAAACCATGATATCAAGGATTACGGAAATCTGATCCCGGGTCATGGAGGGATCCTGGACCGGTTTGACAGTATGATCTTTACGGCCCCGGCGATCTATTTTGCGATCACGTTCATGGGGATCCGCTAGGAAAGGATGAGACCGGCAGTCCGGCGAGAGAGACAGAAGACCGCCGCCTGCGGAAAACGAAAGGGTTTTAATTATGAAAAGAATTGCTATTCTGGGTTCTACGGGATCGATCGGGACCCAGACGCTTGATGTAGTCCGTGCGAACGGCGATATTGAAGTTGTCGGGATCGCGGCGGGCAGAAATATTCAGGCGCTGGAGAGCCAGATCCGGGAATTTTCCCCGAAGATCTGCGGTGTCTGGGATGAGGAGAAGGCGAAAGAACTGGCTGTCCGTGTGGCAGATACAGATACGAAGATCGTCTCCGGCATGGAAGGACTTTTAGAGATCGCAGTCATGGAGGGCTATGAGATCCTCGTGACAGCGGTGGTAGGCATGATCGGTATCCGCCCGACAATGGCGGCCATCGAAGCCGGAAAGGATATTGCACTGGCAAACAAGGAGACGCTCGTGACGGCGGGACATCTGATCATCCCGCTCGTAAAGGAGAAGAAAGTCCGTCTTCTCCCGGTGGACAGCGAACACAGCGCGATCTTCCAGTGCTTAAACGGGGAACACGGGAATAAGATTGAAAAGATCCTCCTTACAGCATCCGGCGGTCCATTCCGCGGCTGGACGAGAGAACAGATGAAAGATGTACAGGTTGAGGACGCCTTAAAGCATCCGAACTGGTCCATGGGTGCGAAGATCACGATCGACAGCTCCACGATGGTCAACAAAGGACTCGAGGTCATGGAGGCAAAATGGCTCTTTGACGTCGGAATGGACGATGTCCAGGTTGTTGTGCAGCCGAAGAGCGTGATCCATTCGATGGTGCAGTTTGAGGACGGCGCGGTGATGGCGCAGCTCGGCACGCCGGACATGAAGCTTCCGATCCAGTATGCACTCTATTACCCGGAGCGCAGACCGATGAAGGGAGATCGTCTGGATTTCTGGACAATGAAGGAGATCGTCTTCGACAAGCCAGATTATGAGAATTTCCGCGGCCTGGCGCTCGCGAGAGATGCAGGAAAAGCGGGCGGATCCGTTCCGGTCGTCTTCAACGCGGCGAATGAGTTCGCGGTCGCAAAATTCCTCGCGAAGAAGATCGGATACCTTGAGATCACGGATATGATCGAGGCGGCGATGGAGCATCATAAAAAGATCGCTCACCCGTCCCTGGACGAAGTGCTCGAGGCGGAAGCGGAGACATATGAATTCCTGAAAAAACAGTGGGGATTCGTAACTATTCAGTAGGTCTGCGCATTTACTGCGCTGACCGTAAGAAAACATTGGTTTGAAGGCAAAAATCCTATCGGCGTAGCCGATTTGGAATGGATTTTTGCGCGTAACTGTGAAGGTACTGAACAGTTACGGGGATTCTAACGAATAATAGAAAGCAGGTGAACAATAAAGTTGAATCTTGGTTATCTGGCAGCGGTGGTGGTCCTTGGCGGTATCATCCTGTTCCATGAGTTTGGACATTATCTCCTGGCGAGGTTAAACGGGGTCGCTGTTGTGGAGTTTTCGGTGGGTTTTGGGCCGAGACTTCTCTCCTGGGTGAGCAAAAAGACCGGGATCCGGTACTCATTAAAACTTTTGCCGCTCGGCGGATCCTGCGCCATGCTGGGAGAATTCGGGGAAGATGAGGATGAAAAGGAAGAAATTCCGGATGTGAAGGGAGTTTCCTTTTTCAATAAAGGACCGCTTGCGAAAATGGCGGTGATCGCGGCCGGACCGATTTTTAATTTTATTCTGGCTTTTGTGTTCTCGTTTGTGATCTTATCCTGGGCGGGGATCGATCTTCCGGTCCTTGCGGGAACTTCCGAGGGAATGCCTGCACAGACGGCAGGACTTCAGGAAGGCGATGTGATCACGAAGCTTGACGGCAGAAAGATCCATCTGTCAAGAGAGATCTCCATGTACCTCATGTATTCGGGACAGGATCCGGTGCAGGTGGAATATCAACGGTACGATGAGAGCTCTGCCTCCTGGACGACGGGACATACGGTGATCCAGCCGGAGCTTAAGGATGGGAGATATTATCTCGGCGTGATCCTGCGCGGATACCGGAGTGCGGCGGAATCCCCGCTTCAGCTTCTCCAGTACAGCGCCTACGAGGTGCGCTACTGGATCCTCACGGTGATCGACAGCTTAAAGATGATCGCCGGCGGAAAGGTTTCGACCAACGATATCGCCGGTCCTGTGCGGATCGTCACGATCATCGACCAGACGGTGGAGGAGAATACGCAGTACGGCTTTGTGACGGTTGTGATGAACCTCTTAAATCTCATGGTCATGTTCTCGGCAAACCTCGGAGTCATGAACCTGCTCCCGTTTCCGGCGCTTGACGGCGGGCGGCTGGTGTTCCTGCTTTGGGAGCTTGTGACGAGACATCCGGTGAGCCAGAGAGTCGAGGGCGCAGTCAATATGGCCGGGATGGCGCTTCTCATGACATTTATGGTATTTGTCATCTTTAATGATCTGAGGATCATTTTATAGTTTTTGAAATTGGGAGAGAAATGTATGTTTAGAGATCATACAAGAGTAATTCAGATAGGGGACAGAAAGATCGGAGGGGGAAATCCTGTCCTGATCCAGTCCATGTGCAACACGAAGACAGAGAACGTCGCGGCAACGGTGGAGCAGATCCACCGCCTCGAGGAAGCCGGATGCGATATCATCCGCGTGGCAGTCCCGACGATGGAGGCTGCGGCTGCGATCCGCGAGATCAAGAAACAGATCCATATCCCGCTCGTCGCAGATATCCACTTTGATTACCGCCTCGCCATCGCTGCGATCGAGAGCGGAGCGGATAAGATCCGGATCAACCCGGGCAATATCGGGGCGCGGGAGCGCGTAAAAGCTGTCGTGGATAAGGCGAAGGAGTACGGGATCCCGATCCGTGTGGGCGTGAACAGCGGTTCCTTGGAAAAAGATCTTCTGGAGAAATACGGCGGCGTGACCGCGGAGGCGCTCGTTGAGAGCGCGTTGAAGGAGGTTGCCGTTGTCGAGGAGCTTGGCTACGATAATATCGTGATCAGCATTAAGTCCTCCGACGTTTTGATGTGCGTGGCAGCGCATGAACTCATTGCGAAAAAGACGGATTATCCGCTCCATGTCGGTATCACGGAGTCCGGAACGTTGCTTTCCGGCAATATCAAGTCCTCCGTGGGACTTGGAATTATTCTCCATGAGGGGATCGGCGATACGATCCGTGTCTCCCTGACCGGTGATCCGGTGGAGGAAGTAAAGAGTGCAAAGCTGATCCTGAGGACTCTGGGACTCAGAAAAGGCGGCGTGGAAGTTGTTTCCTGTCCGACCTGCGGAAGAACCCAGATCGATCTGATCCACCTCGCAAACCAGGTCGAAAATATGGTATCCGGCATGGATCTTGACGTGAAAGTTGCCGTTATGGGCTGCGTGGTCAATGGTCCGGGCGAGGCGAGAAGCGCGGATATCGGGATCGCCGGAGGGATCGGCGAAGGTCTCCTGATCAAAAAGGGAGAGATCATCAAGAAGGTACCGGAAAATGAGCTTCTTTCCGTTCTGCGGGAAGAACTTTTGAAGATGCAGGAGATGCAGAAATAAGTATGGAAAAACCATTCCTTGAAGTTTTCCCGGGGCTTAATATTGCGGATGAACTGAAAGAGCTTTTGAAGCTTGTCATGGTGGAAAAGGTCACCATGACAAAGGACAGAAGCTCTATTCGTGTTTATATCAGAAGTCCCAGACTCATTCATAAAAAGAACATTTATGCCCTGGAAAACGGGATCGCGAAGCAGCTGTTTCCGGGAAGACCGATCACGATCAAGATCCTTGAGAAGTATCGTCTGTCGGCACAGTATACCCCGGAGAAGCTCTACGATGTCTACCGGGACAGCATCCTCATGGAGCTTAAGAATTACGGCATGATCGAGTACAACATTCTCCGCCGGGCGGACACAAAATTTGTGACCGACGACAAGATGGTTATGACGATCGAGGACAACCTGATCTACAGGGAGCGGTCGAAGGAAGTCGGGCGTGTCCTCGAGAAGATCTTTACGGAGCGCTGCGGACTTGCGGCGGAAGTGGAGTTTTTATATAAAGCAGCAGAGAAGAAGGACCCGATGGACCAGCCGGTGTTCATGAAGCCGGGCGGAGAGCTCATCATGGGAACCCGGAGTGAGGAGAATTATCTGGAAGGCACCGCGGAAAGTGCGCCGTGGGACGAAGGTCCGGCGAACGGCGGATTCAGCGGAACGTTCGGAGACGGCAATGGAGACGCGGGGGCCGGGATCACGGCACAGAGCGCTAGAAATTCCGGATCCGCAGGACGGTCCGGCGCGGCGGACGGCGGTAAAAAAGCCCCCGAAGAAAAAACGGCGTCCGGTCCCGGAGCATCGAAGCAGAAGACGGATGCGGCAGGAAAGCCCGGCGGAAACCAGAACGGAAAGTCTGCCGGTGGTGGACAGAACGGCGGCGGTTTTACAAAGAAGACTTTCGGCGAGAAGGGAAAAGGCGGTTTTTCCGGCGGTTTCCGGAAAGGTTCCGACGGAAGGATCCCGTACCGGAAATCGGAGAATCCGGATGTTCTGTTTGGGCGCGATTTTGAAGGCGATGCGGTAGATATTCACGATATTGACGGTGAGATCGGCGAGGTTGTGATCCGCGGCAAGGTGATCCGCGCGGAGAAGAGGGAGCTCCGGAGCGGAAACAAACTCATGATCTTCGATATCACGGACTTTACGGACAGCATCACGGTCAAAATGTTCCTCAGGGAAGGCCAGGAGGAAGATGCGACAGCGGCGATCAAGGAAGGAAACTTCATCAAGATCAAGGGCATCACGACGATCGACAAGTTCGACGGTGAGCTCACGATCGGTTCCATCGTCGGCATCAAAAAGAGCGAGGACTTCACGTCCAAGCGTGTGGATAATGCCCCGGTGAAGCGTGTGGAGCTCCACTGTCACACGAAGATGAGCGACATGGACGGTGTCTCCGAGGTGAAAGACCTCGTAAAGCGTGCCAAGAAGTGGGGGATGCCGGCACTCGCGGTCACGGACCACGGCTGCGTCCAGGCGTTCCCGGACGCTAACCATGCGCTCGACAAGGGGGATACCTTCAAAGTCCTCTATGGAGTTGAGGGATACCTCGTCGACGACATGAAGGAGATGGTCGTCAATTCCAGGAACCAGAGTCTTGACGGCGAGTATGTCGTATTCGATATCGAGACCACGGGATTTTCCCCGACAAAGAATAAGATCATCGAGATCGGCGCCGTGAAGGTGAGAAACGGGGAGATCATTGACCGGATGGATGAGTTTGTAAATCCGGAGGTCCCGATCCCGTTTGACATTGAGCGCCTGACCGGGATCAACGACGCGATGGTCATGGGCGCGGACACGGTGGACAAGGTCCTGCCGAGATTCCTGGAGTTTGTCGGAGATGCGGCGTTAGTGGCGCACAATGCGTCCTTCGACGTGAGCTTTATCTCCCACAATGCGGGACTTCTGGGACTGCCGTTTGATCCGACGGTCCTCGATACGGTGACGCTTGCAAGAGCGCTCCTCCCGAACCTGAACAGGTTTAAGCTCGACACGGTGGCGAAGGCGCTCGGCGTCTCTCTGGAAAATCATCATCGCGCGGTCGATGATGCGGAGGCAACTGCCGGAATTTTCCTGAAATTCGTGGAAATGCTGAAAAAACAGCACGATATGACGACGCTCGACCAGCTCGAGGAGTTCAGTCATGTGAGTGACGAGACGATCATGAAGATGCCGACGTACCATGTCATCATCATCGCAAAGAATGATCTGGGACGCGTGAATTTGTACCGCCTCGTGTCATGGTCGCACCTGAAGTATTTCTCGAGAAGACCGAGGATCCCGAAGAGTGTGCTGAATGAGTACCGGGAAGGTCTGATCATAGGCTCGGCCTGTGAGGCGGGAGAGCTTTACCAGGCGATCCTCCGCGGGGTTCCGGATGCAGAGCTTGCGAAGATCGTAAAATTCTACGATTATCTGGAGATTCAGCCGCTCGGAAACGACATGTTCATGCTGCGGGACGAGAAGAGCACGGTGAAGACGGTGGATGACCTCATGGACATCAACCGGAAGATCGTCTCCCTCGGCGAGCAGTTCAACAAGCCGGTCTGCGCGACCTGTGATGTGCATTTCATGGACCCGGACGACGCGATCTACCGGAAGATCCTGATGGCCGGAATGGGCTTTAAGGATGCGGACGAGCAGGCGCCGCTGTTCCTGCGGACGACGGAGGAGATGCTCTCGGAGTTCGAGTATCTGGGCAGTGACAAGTGCTACGAGGTCGTTGTCACGAACACCAGAATGATCGCCGATATGTGTGAGCCGATCGCGCCGGTGCGCCCGGATAAGTGTCCGCCTGTCATCGAAAAGTCGGATGAGACGCTGCGAAATATCTGTTACAACCGTGCACACGAGATGTATGGCGAGAATCTTCCGAAGATCGTTGTGGACCGTCTGGAAAGAGAGCTGCACTCCATCATTTCCAACGGATTCGCGGTTATGTATATCATCGCGCAGAAGCTCGTGTGGAAGTCGAATGAGGACGGATATCTGGTCGGTTCCCGAGGATCGGTCGGTTCATCCTTTGTCGCGACGATGTCCGGTATCACGGAGGTAAATCCGTTAAGTCCGCATTATTCGTGCCCGAACTGTCATTATTATGATTTTGACTCAGACGAGGTGAAGAAGTATGCCGGAATGGCGGGATGTGATATGCCTGATAAGGTGTGCCCGGTCTGCGGACATCCGATGGTGAAGGACGGGTTTGACATCCCGTTCGAGACATTCCTGGGATTCAAGGGAGATAAGGAGCCGGATATCGACTTAAACTTCTCCGGTGAGTACCAGAGCCGTGCGCATGACTACACGGAGGTTATTTTCGGTAAGGGCCAGACGTTCCGCGCGGGGACGATCGGTACGTTGGCGGACAAGACGGCGTACGGTTATGTGAAAAATTATTTTGAGGAGCACGGAGAGAGGAAGAGAAACTGTGAGATCAACCGGATCGTTCAGGGCTGTGTCGGCGTCCGACGGACAACGGGACAGCATCCGGGCGGTATCGTTGTTCTTCCACTCGGCGAGATGATTTATTCGTTCACTCCGGTCCAGCATCCGGCGAACGATATGACGACGAAGACGATCACGACGCATTTCGATTACCACTCGATCGACCACAACCTGTTAAAGCTTGATATTCTCGGGCACGATGATCCGACGATGATCCGTATGCTGCAGGACCTCACGGGACTTGATCCTGTTAAGGATATCCCTCTGGATTCTCGGGAGGTCATGAGTCTGTTCCAGAGTACGGATGCGCTGGGGATCAAGCCGGAGGATATCGGCGGTTGTAAGCTTGGCGCGCTCGGGGTTCCGGAGTTCGGTACGGATTTCGCGATGCAGATGTTGATTGACACGAAGCCGAAGTATTTTTCGGACCTTGTGCGTATTGCGGGCCTGGCCCATGGTACGGATGTATGGCTGGGAAATGCCCAGACGCTCATCCAGGAGGGCAAGGCGACGATTCAGACTGCGATCTGTACGCGTGATGATATCATGATCTATCTGATCCAGCAGGGATTGGAAGAGGGACTTGCCTTTACGATCATGGAGGCGGTCCGTAAGGGTAAGGGACTGAAGCCTGAGTGGGAAGAGGAGATGACGAAGCACGGGGTTCCGGACTGGTATATCTGGTCCTGTAAGAAGATCAAGTACATGTTCCCGAAGGCGCATGCGGCGGCGTATGTTATGATGGCATGGCGTATCGCGTACTGCAAGGTGTTTTATCCGCTGGCGTATTATGCGGCGTTTTTCAGCATTCGTGCGAGTGCGTTTTCTTACGAGATCATGTGTCTCGGGCGTGAGAAGCTGGAGTATCATCTGGCGGATTATAAGAAGAGGGCGGATACGCTTTCGAAGAAGGAGCAGGATACGCTGAGGGATATGAGAATCGTGCAGGAGATGTACGCGAGAGGGTTTGATTTTCTGCCTCTGGATATTTATACGGCGAAAGCCCGACATTTTCAGGTCGTGGGGGACAAGCTGATGCCTTCCATCAACAGTATTGACGGTCTGGGAGAAAAAGCGGCTGATTCCATCGAGGAGGCTGCAAAGGCCGGAAAATTCCTCTCCAAGGAGGATTTCCGGAACAGAACGAAGGTCAGTAAGACGATCTGTGATCTGATGGAGGAGCTGGGAATTCTGAAGGGACTTCCGGAGTCGAATCAGCTGTCGCTGTTTGATTTGCGCGAGTAACGAGCCAAAGTCCACGCTTGCGTGAGACCTTGGCGACTACCGCGGCAGCTAAGAGAAGCTCGCAGTGCGAGGTTTTCTTAGCTTTAAATTGAAAGATACGCGCCGGTGAGACTCCGGGCGCGAACGCTTAGTGGGATTCCGGGAGGGTTCCTCTATGCTCCCAGAAAAATGCTAAGGGCGGAGGCCCGGGGACACAACTCGCAACTTGCGTTGCTCAGACAAGTGTCCCCGGGCCTCCAACGCATTTTCCTGCGAGCCAAGAGGAAGCCAGCTCCCTCCACCCAGGCGGTCCGTGCCCGGAGTCTCACCGGCGCTGTGTGTTGGCGGGAGTGAGGGAGAAGGGAAAGGGGAAGGCTGTGGAGGGAGAAAATGTGTTGGCGGAAGCTGGACGATGCGCGGCGCCTTTGGGCGCCGCGGCATCGCGAGGTTGATGTGGCGGTGTGAAGGTTGTTGGTGCATTGTGAGATTGTGGAGTGGTCGAGGGAGTTGGGATTGTGTTTTTGAGGGAGAGTGGTATACTGGAGCATATAAATACAATTAATGTATTTTTATTATTTAGCCTGAATTATTCAGGAGAGTTTTTTAAAGGGGAAAGTTATGGTAAGTTATAATATTTATTTTAGTCCGACGGGCACGACAGAAAGAGTCGTAAAACATATGGGAGAAAGCTTTGGCAGTATGGAAAATATTGACCTGTCGAGACGGGATATGAAAAATCATGAAATGGAACAGGGGGATTTTTGTATTGTGGGAGTTCCGTCCTTTGGAGGACGTGTTCCGGGAACTGCGACCGAGAGACTTCGGAAAATAAAGGGTGACCGCACGCCGGCATTTTTGCTGGTTACA